>OCVP010001178.1_pt1 | contig 11246 bp, 3 predicted proteins | sample 1539171 | NCBI WGS metagenome assembly OCVP01 (sample SAMEA51879418, study PRJEB22527) | metagenome
GATGTACCTCTGCCTCGTCCTGTTGCCGGTGACCGGACTGGCCATCGCTTGGCTCTACACCCAAGGCATTGGAGAGGAAGCCTTAGCGATGGATGTGGCGATCAGTTTGCACGGCTTCGCCGCCGACCTGAGTTACGCCCTCATCGCCATTCACGTGGTCGCTGCCCTCTATTCCCGCATCAAGGGAGAAGGTGTCTGGACCTCGATGGTGCCCGTGTTCACCGAATCCGGCCCGAGCACCAATGAGTACGTGGTCAAAGCGGCAGCACTTGAGCATCAAGCGCTCGAAAAGGTGGAAGCGTTCATCGCTTCACGCAAGGACTGAATCGCTCTCAAAGAGCGGCCTTGAACGCGCTAATGACGTCGTTGTTGAGCTTCTCCCAAGGGAAGGTCTGCCCGTTGGGCTGACGACCGAAGTGGCCACCGGCGGCGGTGATGCTGTAAATGGGCGCAGCGAGACCGAGGTCGCGAATGATGTGGCCGGGCTTGAAGGAAAAGTGGGCGTCGACGAGGTCAGCGATGACTTCATCGTCAATCTTGCCGGTACCGAAGGTGTCGACGCGAATGCTGACAGGGTCGGCCACACCGATGGCGTAAGCGAGTTGAATTTCACACTCGGTTGACAAACCAGCGGCGACCACGTGCTTGGCAGCCCAGCGGGAAGCGTAGGCAGCGGAACGGTCCACCTTGGTCGGGTCTTTGCCCGAAAAGGCGCCACCGCCGTGTCGTCCACGACCGCCGTAGGTGTCGACGATTTTGCGTCCGGTCAAACCGGCGTCGGCGTAGGGACCACCGGGGTCGGCGAATCGTCCGGTGGAGTTGACGTGAATGGTGGTCTTGTCGGTCATCAACGCCGCTGGAACAACGGGGCGAATGACGTGTTCGATGACCTGCTCACGCACGAAAGCCTGCTCGGCTTCTTCGGAACCGTGCTCAGCGATCATGTCCTTGTGTTGAACAGCGATGACGACATTGTCGGCGTACATGGGTTGGCCGTCGCCGCCGTGCATCAAGGTGACTTGGGATTTGGCGTCGGGTCGGGCCCACGGCAGGGTGCCGTCAAGACCGAGTTTGCTGACCTGTCGGGTCAAGGCTTGGGAGAGGGCGATAGCCAAGGGCATCCAGCGACCTTGGTGCTCAGGATAGGCTTCCGTTTCATCGCAGGCATAGCCGAACATCAAGCCCTGGTCGCCTGCACCTTGGTCGTCAACGGATTGCACGACGCCTCGGTTGATGTGGGCGGATTGGCTGGTGATGAGTTCGGTGACTTCGCACAAGTCCTCGGAGGTGGCGTCCATGCCAATGCCGTGGGAGGTGTAGCCAATGGCAGCGGCCGTCTTGCGAGCGATGGCGATGTAGTCAGGAGCGTTGAGGCCAGCAGCGAGTTTGACCTCGCCAGCCAGCACGATGTGGGAGCGGTCTTCGCGGCCTTTCACGAGCGTTTCAACGGCGACTTTGGCCTTGGGGTCAATGGCGAGGCACGCATCGACGATGGCGTCAGAAATCGCATCGCACAACTTGTCGGGATGGCCTGCAGCCACCGATTCAGAGGTGAACAACCATGTTTGTGTCATGGCCCGCCGTCTTCACCCCTCTATATCAAGAATTGCCGTGTCAATAAATCCTCAATTTGGGGCGAGGGAAGCACTGCCGTGGGATGCCGGCTGTTTCGATGAACAGCGTCCGCATCATGTACCGACGGTGTAATCGTCCAAGTAGGCGAGTTGAGCGTCGGTCAACTTGTCAATGCTAAAACCGAGGGTGCCGAGTTTGGTGGTCGCCAAGTCTTGGTCCTGTTCGGTCGTGATATCGTAAACTTGCTTGCCCATGGAGCCGCCTTCCTTGGCCAAACGAACCAGGGAAAGGAACTGGTTGGCAAAGGACATGTCCATGACTTCCGAGGGATGACCTTCAGCGGCAGCGAGGTTGACCAAACGGCCTCGAGCGAGCAAGAAGATGCGGCGGCCGTCGGGCATGAGGAATTCCTCGTTGTCCTGACGGATGGTGCGCACCGACTTGGCTTGAGCTTCAAGGTCCGTGATCTTGATTTCACAGTCGTAATGGCCGGTGTTGCAGACGATGGCGCCGTCTTTCATGGACGCAAAGTGGCGTCCAACGATGACGTCTTCCATACCGGTAGCGGTGCAGAAAATATCGCCGAGTTTGGCGGCCTCATCCATGGGCATCACGCGGTAGCCTTCCATGACAGCACGAAGGGCGGGGAGCGGGTCAACTTCGGTGATGATGACATTGGCGCCCATGCCGCGGGCACGCATGGCCACACCGCTTCCGCAGTGGCCAAATCCTGCCACGACGAAGGTCTTGCCAGCCAGCAAGACGCTGGTGGCTCGCAAAATACCGTCAAGGGTGGACTGACCGGTCCCGTAGACGTTGTCGAAATCCCACTTGGTCACGGCGTCGTTGACGGCGATGACGGGGTAGCGCAGGTCGCCAGCGGCGGCCATGGCTCGCAGTCGGTGAACGCCGGTGGTCGTTTCTTCGGTGCCACCAATGACCCCTTCTGCGTACTCGGACTTGTCGCCGTGAACGCGAACGATGAGGTCGGCACCGTCGTCGAGGGTGAGCGTGGGCTTGAACTCGAGCGTCTTGTCGATGCACCAGTAGAAATCCTCGGTGGATTGGCCGTGCCAGGCGTGAACGGAGTAGCCTTCGCTGGCGAGCCAAGCAGCCACTTCATCTTGGGTCGAGAGCGGGTTGCAGCCCGACCAGGAGATTTCAGCACCGGCGGCTCGGATGGCCTCGATGAGCACCGCCGTTTCCTTGGTCACGTGAAGGCAGCCAGCCACTCGCATCCCTGCAAGGGGCTTGGTTTGCTCGGCTTCTTCCTTGAGTTTGGCGAGCACCGGCATACGAGCTCGGGCCCAATCAACGAGCAATGCCCCGTTTTCTGCAAGTCCCATATCGCGAACGGTGTAGTTGTCACCCTTGTCCAAGTCGTCCATGGTGCGGCGACTTGTCCGCCCCTCTTGAAGTCTATCGCTCGCCCATCATCGAAGATTTTGGCGGACACTCAACGCCTTCGGCAGAGAAAACGAAGGCCTCAGCGGTAGGCGTGGAAGGACATCCGTCCTTGATTGATGGTTTGACGGAAGGATTCTCGTCGCTGAATCATGCCCTTGATGGACGAGAGGAAGCGGACGGGCCAAGCGTAACGCAGCCACGGTCGCTTGGGGTAGACGACTTCTACACGAGAGAAGCCGAGGTCCTTCAGCATCCCCTTCATGGCGGCCACGTTGGGTGCCCAGTAGTTGGTGTCGTCGTTGTTCAGGGAATCGCCTGGGAAGTACACCATCGAGGGCTTCCAGCGGTGAAGGTCGTCCACGTGTGTTTCAACGATGAGCAACTCATCGCACACCTCAGAAGCGACACGAAGTCCGCCCATCGGGTCTTGGAGGTGGTAGAGAACGCCCAAAAAGAGGACGACGTCAAACTTCCCGACCTTTTCTGGGGTGATGGCCATCGCGTCAATGTCCAGGCTCTCGACCTTGGAATTCAAGGTTTCATGGACGAGGTCAAAGCCGGCTTTGCTTCCCCATCCGGGCCCGCTCCAGCAGAAGTGGTCGGTGGCCAGCACACGCTTGGCGCCGTTGCGTTCGGCTTGGAAGGAGAAGAAACCGTCCCATGCACCGATATCGAGCACGGTCTTGCCCGTGAGGTCCTCAGGAAGGCAAACTTGACCCAACTTGTCCATGGAGTTGTCTTGACCTGGCGTGACAATACCGTCTCGCAACGGAATGGAGTGAAACCAATTGACATCCTTGATGCGAGCCATCAGTTCGTCGTTGTCGCCCATGGACTCGCCTCGCCACTTGTGCATATATCGCTTCTTATCGGCGACTCAGCGAGCGAACTGCACGATGGCTCCTCCGCTGGTACAACGGACCTCGCTTTCGCTCACCAGGATGGTGGCGTCTCGGCCTTGAGGACCGATACGCTTCACTTCTTGTCCTTGTGCAACTTCTTGGCCTGCTTGGCCCACTCATCACGCTTGACACGACCGGGGAAGAACTCGATGGCCACGTTGACCTCTTCTTCGATCTTCGCCGTCATCTTGCTAACTTGCTCAAAGGTGTAGATGCCCAGTGCGTTCAACTTCTCTTCGATGAACGGCCCGATGCCCTTGATGGCTTTCAGGTCGTCTTTCTCCGAAGCGGAAGCAACACCGAGGGTGGCGAAGTCAATCTTCTCAGCCTTCTTGGCAATCCGTTCGAGTTCTTCGGCCTGCTTGAGCGCCTTCTCGTCCAACTTGACGTCCTCACCGAGCAAAATCTTGGCTTGGTTCGCCCACTGGTCTCGCTTGACACGTCCTGGGAAGAACTCGATGGCTTTGTTCACCTGCTCTTCCAGCTTCGCATTCATGTTCGCGATTTGCCGATAGGTGGTGATGCCCAATGCATTCAACTTCTCCTCGATGAACGGTCCAATACCCTTGATGACTTGCAGGTCGTCCTTGGTGGTGACGATTGAGGCCTTTCCAAACACACGTGTGATGCCAGAGACACCGGTCAGTGCGTTGCTGTCTTTGCCGGTCCAAGAAATCACCGTGGTTCCGTCCTTGTCCGTCAGAGCGGCGGAACCAGCGTCAGCAAACTCTGAAGCATCGGCCACTTCGAGGCTGGTAGCACCCTTCTTGACCTCGGTCTTCAACTTGGATGAGGTGGCTTCACCAAGCACCTTGAAGTCAATGGACTTGGCACGTGATTTCACACGTTTGAGTTCCTCTTGTTTCTTGACTTCCTTGCTTGCAGGCTTGGCCTTCTTCTCGGCAGCAGCGGCCTTCTTGGCCTCTTCTTCAGCCTTCTTGGCAGCGGCAGCAGCAGCGGCTTCTTCCTTGGCCTTCTTGTCAGCCTCGGCCTTTGCCTTCTTCTCGGCGTCCTTGGCCGCCTTTTCTTCAGCCGCCTTGGCCTTCTTGGCTTCGGCTTCCGCCTTCTTCTTGGCAGCGGCTTCTTCCTTGGCCTTCTTGTCAGCCTCAGCCTTCGCCTTCTTCTCGGCGTCCTTGGCTTCCTTCTCGGCGAGGGCAGCAGCAGCGGCTTCTTCCTCAGCAGCCTTGGCGGCGGCTTCCTCTTCGGCCTTCTTGGCAGCTTCCGCCTCCTCAGCGGCCTTGGCAGCGGCTTCCGCTTCTTCGGCAGCCTTGGCTTCGGCTTCGGCCTTGGCCTGGGCTTCCTCAGCGGCCTTCAGGGCCTCCTCGTCGGCCTTGGCTTGGGCACCGATGATGTCCTGAGCCTGCTTGACCCACTCGTCGCGACGGATGCGTCCCTTGTAGTGCTCGATGGCGTCGTTGACCTCATCTTCCGTCTCACGGTCGAAGTGAGCCAGTTGCTCGTAGGTGAAGATGCCCAACGCGTTGAGCTTCTCTTCGCTGTACGGGCCGATGCCCTTGATGGCTTGCAGGTCGTCAGCATCCTTCTTGGTCGCCTTGCCGATGCGGTCGAAGTTGAAGTCCTTCTTTCGCTTCTTGATGCGGCTCATGGTCTGCTTCTTGACGTTCTCTGCCTTGCGCTCGTCAGCCATGACGGTGACTTCCCAGAGGAAGTACACGCTGGCCTTACCCAACTTGATGCGGGCGGTGTAGGTGCCGCCTTCGTAGGTCGGGAATTCACGGTCGTCGAACTTGAAGTTGATGACCATCTCACCGTCCTTGCCCACGGGCAACTGACGGGAGCCTTCCATGCTGAAGGTCGACTCGTACATCGTGAAGCGACCGTAGTTCTCTTCGTCGTTGAAGTCGAACATGTCGACCTTGATGTCGCCCATGTTCGTGATGGTGATCTCTTCCACCGTGGATTCCATCGTACCGGGTTGCAGCGGTCCGACCGGAGCGAGGATGAACGGGTCATCCTCGGTTCCCGAACCGGCCGTGAAGTCCGGCTCAGCAAAGGTGTTCTCGGGCTCGGGGCCGTCGGATAGCATCACCAGGAGGCGGTCGCGTCCAAGCAGCAGCGGGATGATGAGCAACAGCAAGAGGAGCAGGAGGCACGGGAAGCACCACATCCAGTTCACGCCGTCGTCGTCGGGACCGTCGCCACCAGAAGACAGACAAACGGCCAGCCAACTCTCTTGGCCGGACATGTTGTTGTTGGGGTCGGAGCCACACTCCGTTTCTTGGGAATCTGAGAAACCGTCGTTGTCGTCGTCGGTGTCCTCGGTCAGGTTGCCCACGTAGCCTTCTGGCAGTTGGTCGGGCAGGCTGTCGTTGTCCGAGTCGTTGAACACGGTCAGCGAGAGCGCAAAGGATTCCTGATAGAACGAGTTGTTGGCCCACACGGTCAGGTTCACCGTGGCACTGGCGTTCACCGGTGTACCTCGGATGCTTCCATCAAGGGCCGCATCTCGAGCCGGGCTCCAACCGAAGGTCAGGCCTTCGGGCAGTTCGCCTTCAAGTTCCCACGAGACGACCTCACCGCTGCCGTTCACGAACGGCAGGAGCGGCTCCATCGTGCGGTTCACGAAGAGGTCCACGTATTGCGTGGGGTACTCCAGCGTGAACGGCAGGTCGAGGTAGGGGTCGAGCGTATCGCAGATGCCGTCGCCGTCCATGTCGGCGGGCACACTTGCAGCGTCGGTCGGACTCGAGGTGCCGCAAGCGAGTTCGTCGGCGTCCGACCACGTGTCGTCATCATCGTCCAAGTCCTCCACCAGCGGGGGCTGGCTTGTCGAGGTCACACCGGGCACCAACTGGTCGGGCTTGCCGTCACCGTCGGTGTCCTTGGCACCGGCCGGGTCGAGCGGGAAGGCGTCGGGACCGGCCACGCAGCCGCCGTTGGCGGGCGCTTCGGGACCGTCGCACACACCATCACCGTCGCTGTCCGGGTTGGAGGGGCTGGTGTCGACGGGCAGGCCGAGTTCGTCTTCGTTGGCAATGCCGTCGCCGTCCATGTCGTCGTCCATCAGGTCGCAGATGCCGTCGCCGTCCATGTCATCGGGGATGCTGGTGGCGTTGAGCGGGTCGCTGTTGCATGCCGTTTCGGTCGTGTCGAGGTAGCCGTCATTGTCGTCATCCTCGTCAGCGATGAGTCCACCGGGACCGTCGGGGTCCTCGTCAGGGTAGGCATCGCCGTCCGTGTTGACCGGAAGGGTCGGGTCAAGCGGGTGGCTGTCAGGACCGGCGAAACAAACGCCTTCAACGCCTAAACCGCCGTCGCAGAAGCCGTCGCCGTCCGTGTCAGGGTTGCGTGGGTCGGTACCGATGATGCTCTCGTTGGTGTCGTAAGGCTCGAGGCCTGTGTCCGGGTAGTCGTCGGGCAGTTCATCGGGCATACCATCGCCGTCGTAGTCTTCCAAGACTTCAAGCCAGAATGTGGCCTCAATAGAGAACGCTGGGTCGGTCGTGTTCGCCCAAATCGTGTAGGTCGTGTTCTCCATCGCTTGCGTTGGTGTACCGGTGATGATACCGGTAGCTGGGTCGAAAATCAAGCCTTCAGGCAAGTCAGATGGTGAAAGTTCCCACGTAGCACCAGAAACGGCATTTGGCGGTTGAATCGGTGTCGCCTCACTGTTGTTCACGAGCACGGTTGGTCCAAGTGGCCCGGTGCCCACAGGGTTGGAATCCGGACCGGCTAAACAGATTGGTGGCACGGCATTGGGGCCGTCGCAGATACCGTCACCGTCCGTATCGGGGTTGAGGGAATTGGTACCGAGGTCGTCGGTTCCGTTGTAGATGCCCGTGCCTGTTTCCGACAGATCTGAGGCACCGTCGCCGTCGTCGTCCAAGTCTTCGACCAACTCACCATCACCGGGGTAGTCCTCGGGCAGTTCGTTGGGTAAACCGTCTCGGTCGGTGTCTTCCAAAATTTCTAGGTTGAAATCGAAGGTGATTGTCGAGGCACCAGCGTCGCCCGAAATGGTGTACGTGATGTTCGTCGTCACTTCGGTTGGCGTACCACTGATGATACCACTGACCGGGTCAATGCTCAATCCATCAGGCAGGTCTGGAGAGATACTCCATGCCGCACCAGGCAACTGATAGGGAGGTACAAGGCTGCTGAACAAGGTGTTGTTCAAGCCGTAAACGACGCCTTCTGCTGGCTCCCCAAACGGTGTAGCGTCAGGACCGGCCACACAGATGAGGACGCCTTGAGCGTCATAGACAGCGTTAGGTCCGTCGCAAATGCCGTCGTTATCGGTGTCCGGGTCAAGTGGGTCGGTGCCCGTGTCGGTTGGTCCGTTGTTGATGCCCGTGTTCGTCTCGTTCACGTCGTCAAGGCCGTCACCATCGTCATCTTCGTCTTCCGTCAGCGGTGGAACGCTGGTGGAGCTACCGTCGATGGAATCTGGCATGCCGTCGCCGTCCGTGTCGGTGTCAGCCGACGGGTCAAGCGGGAAGGCGTCAGGACCGGCCGTGCACACGCCACCCACAGCGTTGGGACCGTCGCACATGCCATCGCCGTCCGTGTCAGGATTGGTTGGATTTGTGCCCGTGTCCGTTTCATTGGTGTCGGGTACGCCGTCAGCGTCGTCGTCGAGGTCCTCGGTGAGCCCGGGGGAATCGGGGTTGGTTGGGTCGTAATCGCCAGGAAGTTCGTTGGGCAGGCCGTCGCCGTCGCTGTCTTCCAGGATTTCAATCGTGAAATTCCACGGAATGGAATCGCCGTTGGTGTTGTTCGCCCATACCGTGTAGGTGATGTTGGACGAGGTTTCTGTTGGCGTGCCGCTGATTTCACCGGTGTTAGCATCCATCACGAGTCCATTAGGCAAGTCCGGTGCGATCTCATAGGTTCCGCCTGATATTGAGAGGTAGGGCGAAAGCGTCGTGATAGCGGTGTTGTTCACGGCCACCAAGGTTGCTGGTTGTCCTTCGCCGTTGGGGTCGCTGTCTGGGCCTGCAACACAGACGCCTGGCACCGCATTAGGGCCGTCACAAATCCCGTCACCATCGGTGTCGGGATTGAGCGGGTCAGTGCCCGTATCGGTGGCGTCAATGTAGATTCCAGTATCCGTTTCGATGCTGTCGGCAAGGCCGTCGCCGTCGTCGTCGGTGTCGGCAACAAGACCGGGGGTTGGTCCTTCGGCTGCATCGTAATCGCTTGGTAAGTCGTTGGCAAGGCCATCGCCGTCAAAGTCAGCGAGGCTTCGCAAACTGAAGGTGAAGGTCTCCACCGAGCCATCGCTGTGCGTGGCTGTTACCGTGTAGGTTGCGCTGCTCATGGTCGTATTGACCATGCCTGTAATTTCGCCCGTCGTCGAACTATTCGTGAGATTACCAGGCAAGGCAGGTGAGACCGTCCACGTAGTCGTACCGTTCCAGAACGGTGGATGGAAGCCAATTGGATCAATCGTTTGGTTCTCAACGACCGTGTGAGCGTTCGTAGTATCCACGCTGAAGTACAACTCGTGCGTGGTCGAATAGCCGCTCTGATTTGCGTAAATCGTGTAGGTTTGATTGTTCGCATAGACCGAAGGTGTGCCGCTGATCGTACCACCTGAGATGCTCATGCCTGCAGGTAGTGGAGGTTCAATTTCCCACGAAACCGATGGAGGAGAGTTCAATGTGATGTTAACTGGGTCATATGCCATCAACTCGACACCTTCTTGGCAATAATTGCCAATCGTACCATATTGATTCACTCCAGTACACGATGCAAACAAAACCGTGTTGCCGGCAATGACCGGATTATGGTAAATGTAATTGCCGTTGTACGAATTCACGTTTCCGGTAAACGATGTGATCGCAGTTGTTCCATTTGTTGTGCCGTTGCTCACGTAGAGATTGGCGTTTGGCACATTAACTTGGAAATACATTTGGTCACCAATAGGGGTAAATCGATGCATGGAATGGATGTAGCCGAAGCTTGACGAATTAAGAACCGCAAATGTTCCTTCAGGGGTTCCATCAGTAACATACGCGGCATTGTAAGTGACGCCAGTATTTGAATGGACGTACAAAAATGCCAATTCACCCATTGGTGTCATGTGGCTGATAGACGAACTCCATGGGTAGCCCATCGATGAGTGAGTGCCTGGAGTTAAGTCCATCACCAATGCTGTTCCTGCTGCAGTCCCGTCACTCTTCCACAATTCTCGACCGTGTATTCCATCATCAGCTGAGAAGATTACCATATCTTCTGTAGCAGTCATCACGGTATTGGAGATCAGGCTATTTGCATTGTATCCAGAAGGAAGGATTTGTGTATTGATATCTTTGACCATCATTGTGCCTGAGGCCGTTCCGTCACTCTTCCACAATTCAGTACCATGGGTTCCGTCATTGGCTGCGAAGTAGATGTTGTTGTCTAGAACAGCCTGACGACCCCACGAGAATTGTTGCAGGCCACCGCCTCCACTGTAGATATCCTTGACCATCACCGTGCCTGAGGCCGTTCCGTCACTCTTCCACAACTCGGTTCCGTTCGTTCCATCGTTGGCTGAGAAATATACATGATTTCCAAGCACCACGAGGTGGTCGCTTGACAAACCATCATACGGGTCGTAAGCTTGAGAATTATATCCAGGGCGGATGTCTTTTACCATTTGAGTTCCAGAAGTGGTACCATCACTTGACCATAATTCCCTTCCATTGTCATCATCGGCAACGAAGAACAGAAGACCGTTTGCAAAGACACCGAGGGAATTGGTTAGAATAGAGCCACCACTCGTGTTTGACTGAGTAAATTCCTTGAGCAACACTGTACCGGAAGTTGTTCCATCGCTCATCCATAATTCCCGCGAACCATTATGGAAGTAGAGGGAATTTCCATCGCTCACCATGTATGATGCGTGCAGATGTTCTTTGACTAGAACTGTTCCAGATTCTGTGCCATCGCTCTTCCAAAGACCATCACTTGATGTCGTCGGCCTTCCAGTGAAATAGGCAAAGTCTCCCAACGAAGCAAGGCCATAGGCCGAGCCGCCGATACCTGTGTTCGATGAAAAGTGACCAGAACTTGTGGCCGGATTGATGTCTTTGGTCATCCAATACGAGCCATTTCCGCTGTAAAATGACCCAGGGGGTGCCTGTGAGGTGTAGTTGAGTGTGATCGGCGTCATCGCTTCGCCCAAGTTGAGCGCCGCACCTTCCACCGTTGAGGTAATCGTACCATATGGAGACGTGGACAACCAGATGCTTGTCTGGAAGGTCATTCCGCTGATGACAGCCGTGACCGTGTAGGTCCTGTTGATTGTCTCAACCGTTGGTGTACCGCTGATGGTGCACGTGCTGCTGTCGATGGACAAGCCGGTTGGTAGGTTTGGAGATGCCGTACAGGTTGCACCGGTGACGTTGGTCGTGC
>OCVP010001180.1_pt1 | contig 11236 bp, 7 predicted proteins | sample 1539171 | NCBI WGS metagenome assembly OCVP01 (sample SAMEA51879418, study PRJEB22527) | metagenome
TCCGGATCCGCCCATGCCGTAGCCCTTAACGGTTTTTGCTAATATCACTGTGGGTTGGCCATGATGTTTAACTGCAGCTTGATAAGCAGCATAAACTTTATGTGGATCATGGCCTCCGCGATTCAGTCTCCAGATATCCTCATCACTCATATTGGAGACCATTTCCAGCAGTTCCGGATACTTGCCAAAAAAATGGGTGCGTGTATAAGCACCCCCCTTGGCTTTGAAGGCCTGATATTCTCCGTCGATGGCTTCTTCCATTCTCTTCCGCAAGAGCCCTTGATCGTCTTTAGCCAGAAGCGGATCCCAGTAGGAACCCCACAGGACTTTGATCACATTCCAACCTGCGCCCCTGAACTCTCCTTCCAGTTCCTGAATGATTTTGCCGTTTCCGCGGACTGGGCCGTCCAGTCGCTGGAGGTTGCAGTTGATGACAAAAATAAGATTGTCCAGTTTTTCCCGGGCTGCGAGATGGATGGCACCCATTGATTCAGGCTCATCGGTTTCTCCATCCCCAAGAAAGCACCAGACTTTCCTTGGTTCAGTATCCAACAATTCACGGTTGTGAAGGTATTTTAGAAAGCGGGCCTGGTAAATTGCCATGATCGGACCCAAACCCATCGAGACCGTGGGAAACTGCCAGAATTCCGGCATCAGCCAGGGGTGGGGATAGGATGAAACTCCTTTTCCGGTGGATTCCTGGCGGAAGTGATTCATCTGTTCTTCTGTGATCCGTCCCTCTAGAAAAGCCCTGGCATAGATCCCGGGAGCCGAATGTCCCTGGATGTAAACCAGGTCTCCACCATGTTCTGGTCCGGGGGCATTCCAGAAGTGGTTGAAACCTATGTCATAAAGCAGTGCAGAAGAAGCAAAACTGGCAATATGGCCACCGAGTTCTGATGAATCACGGTTGGCACGCATCACCATCATTGCCGCGTTCCAGCGGATGATAGAGCGGATTTTGGATTCTAATTCCTGATTCCCGGATGATCGGACCTCGAGTTCCGGAGGAATGGTGTTGAGGTACGGGGTGTAAGCCGTGTAAGGAGCATCCACGCCGGAAGTTACGGCACGATCGGCCAATCTTCGTAAAAGAAACTGGGCTCGTTCGAAACCGTCTCGCTCAATGACGGCCTCCATGGCCTCGATCCATTCCAGGGTTTCCTGGGGGTCAAGGTCATTCATTTTGGTCGTAGTCATAGCCGTCAATTATAATTGGGTTTCTAAAGAATCACTGAGCACAGGATAACATCCGTTAATTTTACCTCAATCTTTAGTTGAGGAATAAAGGAATATACCTGTCTAACATTTGAAAAGAATAGCAAATAATTTCATCAGTTTCCATTGAAGTCAAGGTTCATCCATGAAGGGTTCCCTGAGAATCAACTGCATTGAATTCCAAACATCTCTTCCGATTTGTTCATTATCTTGACTTACCCTGGGAAATCTTGTGGCAATCCGGTTTGCCGAACGGCCATCTTTGGTTTCGCTGGAACCGAGCTTTCTTTTCCAGGGTTTGGTCAATTTTGATGCAAGCCTTCCTTGATTGACAACGTAGGCAGGTGGAGATTTTTTGACGATTAGTTTAGGTTTTCTTTGAATTCGCTTCTTGGGTTTGGGCTTTGGTTTAATAAAAAGCCAGCGGTTAGAAGAGGAAAGTTCACGGACCATCCTTCCAGTTTTTCGCTCGGAAGGGCTGATGTGGTTTTTGGAATTTTTCGAGGAAAGGATGATAGTTTTGGATCTTTTGGGTTTCCATTCATCCGCATGACTGAATTGGCTCAATGCCAGGAAAACCCCAATCACCTTGAAAATATTCCACAAATGTTTTTGGATTCTCACTGAGATAAGACACAGATGAGGAAGATTTTTTAGGATGCAGGATAACCATTCAAACCTGGAAGAACAGCAAAGTGCCGAAGAACCGTTCCAGATCGAGGAGGGACTTTCAGCCAATGTTTTGAATAACATGATGGAGGAAACTCTGATCAGGGATTCTGAGGATGATTCTAATCAAGATACGAAATCCAATGAGATTAAATCAGAAATTTCAGAAATTAACGAAGAAAAGCTAAATCAATTTCGTCATCAAATCACGAATGCTTTGGAACAATTCTGGACAACCGAATTCAGTGATAAAACTTCCGTGAAATTCCTAAGCCAGGAACTCCTTCAATACAAGGATTTCCAAAAAAATAATGATCAACCCTCCAGTGTCTCTTTTCTCAGCCTGAAGGAATTTGGAACCGTCTGGATCTTCCAAATGGAAAGTGATCAAGCTTTGAAGTTGGCATCCATATTTCGTGCCCGCAGGCAGGAACTCGAAAGTAAGGTGGAGCTTTCAGGACATTTGGATGGTTCTCTTTTTTTTGAAATTGGCCCTTTCATCCAGGATATTTTTGAATTATTTCACAGGCAAATTTTCAAACAATCGCTCCAGAAAAAATTCCAACTCAGGCATATGCTGCGTCCTGCATTCCATCGCGAGATTAACGATGGAGAACTTTTGCTATTTTTGGAATTTGGGGAGGAGAATCAGGATAAAAAAGGGACAATGAGGTTTGGAATTCCTGTGGAATTCATTAGGCGTCTATTTGTGATGAGAAACTAACGCTCGATTTTCAGTACTGCCATGAAGGCTTCCTGGGGGACTTCGACGGAGCCAACACGTTTCATCCTCTTTTTCCCTTCTTTTTGTTTTTCCAACAATTTTCTTTTGCGGGTGATATCACCTCCGTAACATTTGGCCGTGACATCCTTGCGCATGGCTCCAAGCGTTTCTCGGGCAATGATCTTGGAACCGATTGCCGCCTGGATCGCAACCTCATACATCTGCTTGGGGATCAACTTTTTGATTTTTTTTGCTAATTCTCTACCCCGATAGTAGGCCTGTTCTTTGGGAACAATCAGGGAAAGCGCGTCCACGACGTCTCCATTGAGCATGAGGTCCAGTTTGGCGAGGTCCCCTTTGCGGTAATCAATCAGTTCATAATCAAAAGAAGCATAGCCTTTTGAGATGGATTTTAGGCGGTCATAAAAATCCATTACGATTTCGTTGAGAGGAAATTCGTATTCCAGGATCACGCGACTGGGACTTGGGAATTCCATATTGACCTGGGTTCCTCTTCGTTCCTGGGCGAGTTTCATCACGCTTCCGACAAATTCTTCAGGCATCATGATCCTTCCCCTGATATAAGGTTCCATGATGGAATCAATTTCCATTACCGGAGGAAGTTGGGAAGGGTTGTCGATTTCCAGCATTTCCCCGTTTCGTAGATGGACCTGATAAACTACGCTTGGTGCAGTCGTAACAAGAGAAAGGTTGAATTCTCTTTCGAGCCGTTCCTGGATGATTTCCATGTGCAGCAATCCCAGGAAACCGCATCTGAATCCGAAACCCAATGCTGCAGATGTTTCAAGCTCGTGTTTCAACGATGCGTCATTCAGGGCAAGTTTGTTCAGCGATTCTTTTAATTCTTCATACTGTTCAGAATCAACAGGATAAATACCGCTGAAAACCATCGGTTTTGCTTCTGCATATCCTGGAAGAGGTTGTTCTGCAGGATGTTCCGCCAGAGTCACGGTATCGCCTATTCTTGTGTGTCCGATGGTTTTGATGGATGCACACAAAAACCCCACATCCCCCATTTTCAATTCATCACATTCACGCCGAAAAGGTGTGAAAACTCCCAATTGGGTCACTTCATACTCTTTCCCTGTGGCCATGAAGATCACTCGGTCTCCTAATCGGACCGATCCATCAACAACCCGGATCATGATCACTATTCCCAGGTAGGCATCAAACCATGAATCAAATATTAGTGCTCTAAGGGGTGCTTCAGGATTACCGTCGGGGTGTGAAACACGATCTACAATTTGCTCAAGAATTTCATTAATTCCGAGGCCTTCTTTGGCACTGACTCTCACTGCATCGCTGGTATCGAGACCGATGATGTCTTCAATTTCTTTTGCGACTCTATCAGGTTCAGCAGTGGGGAGGTCGATTTTGTTTAAAACAGGAAGGATTTCCAGATCGTTCTCTAACGCCATATAAACATTGGCCAGGGTCTGGGCTTCCACACCCTGTGCGGCATCCACGACCAGAAGTGCTCCTTCACAGGCAGCCAGGGATCTCGAAACTTCATAAGTAAAATCCACATGTCCCGGAGTGTCGATCAGATTCAGAATGTACTGATTCCCATCTTTTGCAGTGTAATCAAGGCGAACGGTTTGAGACTTGATGGTAATTCCCCGTTCACGTTCGAGATCCATCGAATCGAGTAACTGTTCCTTGGATTCCCGGTCCGTGACGGCATCAGTTTCTTTCATCAGGCAGTCCGCCAATGTGGATTTGCCATGATCGATATGTGCAATGATGCAGAAGTTACGGACCTGACGAAAGGTTTCCATAAAGTTATTCGGATTTCCTATATTAGGTTTGATGAAAAAGGATGTAATAACTTATCAATGCACCAAAGCTTCTACCAGATCAAAGTCTTTCAGAATAAATAACACCATTTCATGCTGGACTGTTTTTCATTACATAAATAGGCTACGAGTGTTTCCTACCTATGCAAATCTGGATAAAAAATTATGAATTACGAAGATTATCTGAAAACCGCTCCTGACGATCGAGTCAAATACTATCAGCGTGACGACAGGATGTATCATGTCATGCGAACTCAGCAATTTGATACTTCTCTTTTGGAAGAACTTTTTGAGATTGCGAATCAAATAAAATTAATGACTCGTAAACCCAATGGCATCGACTTCCTGAAATCGCTATTACGTCACAAGAAAGCCATGCTTTACTTTACCCAGCCTTCTACGCGGACCTTTCTTTCCTTTCTTGGAGCTTGCCAGTTGGTAGGAATGGATACTGCCGAGGTTCGTGATCCTTCTTTGTCATCAGAATACAAAGGTGAGAGTCAGGAGGATGCGGTTAGAGTTTTCAGTAGTTATTTTGACATGATTGTTATGCGGGATCCCAAACCCGGATTCTGCGAATACATGGCCTATTATCTTGACCGCTCCGCAAGAAGTGTCCCCTTCATCAATGGTGGGAGTGGTAAGGATCAACATCCCACTCAAGCGTTATTGGATCTTTACACCATGTACCGCTCGTTTCAGGACAGGGGGGGAGTGTCCGGAAAGCGTTATGCGTTTGTTGGAGACTTGCTTAGAGGGAGGGCAGTAAGATCGGTGATTTTCCTGCTCAGTCAATTTGATGATGTGGAAATGTATTTTGTGGCCCCGGATGCCTTTCAGGTTGCACCGGATTTGGAACAATCTCTCGAGCAAAGCCGGGTTAAGATCATCAAATCAGGTAATTTAAAGGAAGTTCTCCCTGATGTTGATTGTGTTTACATGACACGGATCCAGGATGAATATGATATGTCCGGGGAATCGGGACAAATTAACTATGACCAATTTAGTTTGTATCCTGATGATCTCAAAATGATGAAACCGGATTCAATCATCCTTCATCCGCTGCCGAGACGGAGTGAGATTCACCCGGAAGTGGATTTGGATCCAAGGGCGATGTATTGGAGACAGCTTAGAAACGGTCTTTATATTCGTGCGGCATTGATGCTTTACGTCTTTAATCAAAGTCACCGGTTGCAGGAATATTGAAAAAATCCGGTATAATTCAGGAAAAGAATTCAACATAAAATCCTGACCACAAGTGATGTCTGAGTCGAAATTCATTTCAACCAATTTTGCTGCAGTTCTTGTCTATGGCAGGCCACCTTTGGTTTTCGGTGGGATGCTCTTTGCTGTTGCTGTGATGCTCAATCAAAGCTTGACAGCTTATATTGCAGGACTGTGCTTTTTATTGACCTCTATGTTTTTTGACCTGATTGATGGATGGTTTGCAGCACGTTATCGACCCCAGGCGAAATTGGCACATCTTGCGGACAGGATCATGGATAAAGCTGTTTATTCGATGATCTTTCCAATGGTAGCTGTTGGGATGATGTGGCGATACCAGCACTTGCCAGAAGGAGCTAATTTAAAACTCGAAATGCTGCATGTGGTTCTGGTTCTGATTTTGTGTGTGACAGTCTTGATGCGTGACAACTTCGCACATTTTATGCGTAATTTTTCTCTCCGCCGGGGTGAAGAGGAAGAGTTCAAAGAAATCACACGGCTGAGGACCATGATTGCCGCCCCGATTGGAGTGTTGCTCTACCTCTATGCATTTTATCTCCCAGTAGTCGATGGGAGCGAATTGTATTCATGGATCAGTTGGTTTGGTGAGATGAATCCCAGGCATCTGATCATGGTTGAGATTTTGTTTTTAATCATCAATCTTGGTTCCATTGCCGGATACTGCCGCAAATATGGAACTGCATGTTTGGATGACCTTTGCCTTGGAGATGAAGTTCTGAGGAGAAGGATTCTCTCTGTTTTTCCAAACGCCTTAACAGTCATGAATGCCTTGATGGGTTTACTTGCGATTTTTTTTGCGGACCAGGGACGCTTTAAAGAAGCCTATTTGATCCTTCTGGGAGCAGCGTTTTTTGACAAGTTGGATGGTGCTGTGGCAAGAAAACTCGGACTGACGACTCCTCTTCCGAACCAAAAACAAAATAAATACAGCATCACTTTGGGTGGGGTTCTAGATGATATTTCCGATACGGTCAGTTTCTGTATTGCTCCGGCAATCATGTTTTATTTTTTGATGGAAAGGTTTATTTCAGAAAGCGGAGAGACGGTTTCCTTTCTTTGGGTAGCGATCGGCTATGCGGTCCTTGGGGTGATAAGACTGATATTTTTTATTTTGGACCGTAAAAGTATTCCTGGTTTTTTTAAGGGTTTGCCTGTTCCAGCGGCAGCACTTCTGGTCACTGCGCCATTGATCATGCTCGACTCAGCATTGGATCAGGGCTCAACGGATCTAATATTTTGGGGCTGGCTATGTTTTTGGTTGATGATCGGAACCTCTTTATTGATGAACAGTTACTTTATTCGCTACATCCATGTAGGCAGACTTTTGAGCCGTAACCGCAGGTTTATGTGGTTCACGATTATAATGATTTTAAGTTTTATGTTTACTCCGTATTTTGGTTATGCGTCATTTTTTTATATGATACTTTATGTTTTCTCTCCTCTTTACACCTGGCGCATCAGTCCTGAAATTGCTGCCATCGAGACACGGCAACACCCGGTAGCATCTTCCTGAAAACCATGCCTGAGCAAGAAGCAGTTTTTGAGGACGGCTCGTCCCGGATGGTCGCCCCGGAAACTCAATTGGGAGAGGTCCATGACTTATCCCTTCGTCCACAGAATCTCGAGGATTATGTCGGTCAGGAAGAAATACGAAGGAATCTGGAAGTATTCATTGCCGCAGCGAAAAAAAGAAACCATGCCCTTGATCATGTACTCTTAAGCGGTCCCCCAGGACTGGGGAAAACGACCTTGGCAAATATTTTTGCCAAGGAGATGGGGGTTCAGATCCGGTCCACATCGGGTCCTGTGATTGAACGTCAGGGTGATCTTGCGGCCATCTTGACCAACCTCGAACCGGGAACCATCCTTTTCATTGATGAAATTCATCGAATGAACAGGGTGATTGAAGAAGTGCTTTATGGGGCGATGGAAGACTTCACTCTCGATATCATCATCGGGGAAGGTCCTTCAGCAAGGACGGTGAAATTGGAACTTCCGAGATTCACCCTGGTCGGTGCTACTACTCGAACTGGATTACTTTCATCACCCCTGAGAGACCGGTTCGGGATTCAATGCAGGCTTCAATATTATTCTGCGGAAGAACTTCAAATCATCATCTTGCGGAGTGCTGCCAAACTGGAAATTGAAATTGTGGAAGAAGCAGCCCTGGAAATGGCCCGACGAGCAAGAGGAACCCCCAGAGTCGCCAATCGTATTCTTAAACGCTGCCGAGATTTTGCAGATCTACAAACTTCCGGAGTGATTGGATTGGCCCTGGTTCAGGAAAGTCTTGAAAAACTTGGAGTCGATCTGGAAGGTCTGGATTCGATGGACCGCATGATCCTTGAAACCATTATCCATAAATTCAAAGGTGGACCAGTGGGGTTGGGGACTCTCTCAGCTTCCGTTTCAGAGGAAAAGGATACCTTGGAAGATGTATATGAACCCTTTCTTCTATTAAAAGGTTTCATCCAGAGGACTCCCAGAGGAAGAGTAGCCACCGAACAGGCTTATCAGCATCTTCAAATTCCCTTGGCTCATACTGAATCTCAGATGCAGTTATTTTAAAATCTTGGTATGTCAGTTTTCTCAAAAAACATTTCCTCTCCCGAAAAATCGTTTTTTTATTGGTTGATGCCACGATGGAATTATTCTCCATGGATCTTCATTTTGGCTTTGTTGGTCTGTTATGCCGTTTCAGTCAATGTCCGCTATCAGCAGTTCGTGAGTTGGCAGAAGAATCCGAAAGCCTATTTTGTAGGTGACCGTCCGATGATGACCACCTTGGATGCGCCTTACTGGTTACGCATGGCAAGGGAATATAATGAGGGCATTTACGGAAAAGACGAATTACGAAATTATCCCTCAGGCTCCAGTGAATTTTCTGAAAAACAAAATGATCGTATTCCAGATGAATTCAGATCTGTAAAAAAGGTTAATGAAAGAGCAGAGGAAAAGATAATCCGTTATCGGGATATTCCGATGCTCAGTTTTCTGATCGCCAAAGTCGTCCCATTTTTTGGAGGGAATTACTACCTTGCAGGTACACTTATCATTCCCTGGTTGGCATCCTTATTCATGATCCCTTTAGGTATTTATTTTTATCGTATTGGATTCCCCTCAGCGGGTTTACTTGGCGGGCTAGTCGCAACTTTTTGCAGTGAATACTTCACCCGCAGTTCGATCGGGCGGATCGACACTGATATGCTTAATCTTTTTTTTCCAGTACTTGCCTCACTTTTTATTTTAGAGGCTTACCAATCCAAGACTCACAAAAATGTTTTGTTATTTTCTGCATTGGCGGGGCTTGCACTTTTTCTCTTTGGATGGTGGTACAGCAAACCGGGGTTTACCATTGCCTACTTTGCGGTTTTATTGGCATCGTTGATCCTTGCACGAGTCAAGATCCATATAATTGCAGTTTGTTCCATTTTATTTGCCTTGTTCGCTCATCCTGATTTTTTTTCCAGCGGGACTGGAAGTGTGATTGGTTTTCTTAAAAATTATTGGGTTTTTGAAGACTCAGTTCAGGTTGTTGTGGAAGACAATGGAACTAACCCAGCCAGTTTCCCAAATGTTTTTCAGACCATTTCCGAAGCGGCGCGGGTGCCGATGAGTGAAGTGCTGAGACAGGTTTTAATCAACCCGCTTACAGGATGGTTGGGATTTTTGGGTTTTGCCCTACTGGCCTTTCTGCGATGGAGAGTTCTGATTCCATTGCTGCCCATGTTGGCTTTGGGTTTACTCGGATTTCAAACCTCTCGAAGATTTATCATGTTTCTTGCGCCTTTGATTGGAGTGGGTTTGGGATTTCTTTTGAGCCTGGGACTTTTTTGGATTCTTGAAATTTTGAGGACCACCATCAAAACCAACGAATCGCTTATCGAAAATCAGAATCAGAAAAATTCTGGGCAGCCAGAATCGATCAAGATTTCAACATCGAAAAAAGGGAAACAAAAAGAAAACACGAAACAAAAGAATCAGAATTTGGAATCCTCAGGTCAAATGAAGCTAACGTCATCAAGCAATTATGATCTTCGTAAGTGGATTACTCAGCCATGGTTTTGTGAAGCATTGGTTTACGGTTCGACGGCAGTACTCTTTTTTGGTATTTCGACCCAGACAGCGATTTCTTTTGTTCCCCGTCCATCCATTCCAACCCCGTTATATGCAACGTTTGATGAAGTAAGCAAAAGGGTTCCGCCCGATTCAGCCCTTCTGACCTGGTGGGATTTTGGTTTCGCACTCATCGATGCAACGAAACTTGCAACATTCCATGACGGAAGCAGTCAATTCAGTCCCAAAACTTACTTCATCGCCAGAGGATTGATCAGTCCTGAACCAAATGAACTTTCGAACATCACCCAATACCTTGCAACTGAAGGAAATCGAGGAATTAATGACAACAACTCATCTCCGGAAGCATTACTGGAAGCAGTGAGAAATCCGGTTGATACGCCCTGGGACCCGGTTTATTTGTTGTTTACTGCAGATATGATTGGGAAATATGGGGCTTTTTCCAAAATAGGAAGCTGGAATTTAGCAAAGGGAGGGAGCCAACCCAAAGGATACCAGAACCTATCATGCCAGAGCATAGAGGAAAATGTAATGACCTGCGGGAAAACCAAGGTTGACTTGAACCAAGGACGGATTAATCAAAGGGTTCCTCTGAAAAGAGTTGTTCAGGTTATGGGAGGGCGAATGGTCGGTGAAAAAAAATACCCGAATCGAAACGGCTATACTCTCCAGATCATCATGGCCAACCCGAGGCAGTTTTCAGAAGTTCAGTTGATGGAAGACGATGTGTATCTGTCCAACTTCAATCAGATGTTTTTATTAGGAAAATTTGATCCTGAATATTTTGAAGAAACCCTGAACGCTTTTCCCATGTCTCGTCTTTTTCGATTTAAGTTCCCTCAAAAGAGTTCTTCTGCTCCCTGAAGCATTCATCATTTTTAAATGTTTCTCGAATCCACCATTTCTGACATTGAGAATTATCCATTTTTAAACCCTTTCAGGTTTGAGAATGATCCCAGTAAAAAGTACTGGCACATTTCCACCTTAGAAAGCCTTCTTGAAGAAAATTGGAATAGCATCGAGGAAGGCGTTACAGAAAACAGGGAATACCTTGCAGCCCGAGAGAAGATTTTTTCATCCTCGGTGTTTCAGTACTTCACAGACCAAAAAAACAGGATCATCCAGGAGAGTCTGGAAACGGATAATTCTTTCCAAATTCTCGGAGCCTATACGTGCTTGCTGGACAGTATCGTCCAAACGGCTTTCGATTATTCTTTCATTGACATTCCTCTGATCAAAGAAAGGTTGTTGGAAGAATTGAACCATGAACTGAATTACAAACAAAAAAATCTTCCTGAAAAAAAAGAAAAACTGAAACTCCTGAAAGAACAAATCCTGGAGATGGAAAAAAACCTCGAATCAGGGAGTTCATCATCCAGGGAATATAGGTATTTTCAGGAAGTAGAATCCCAGCATGAATCAGAGACAAGAGATCTTGAGGAAAGGATTGAGGAACTTCAGCAGTTGATTCCTCAAATTCAGGATT
>OCVP010001185.1_pt1 | contig 11199 bp, 7 predicted proteins | sample 1539171 | NCBI WGS metagenome assembly OCVP01 (sample SAMEA51879418, study PRJEB22527) | metagenome
GTGCCAATTAGAACCAATAGACAAAGAAATATCTCTTGATTTTGACATCATATAAATGACAAATTAAACCCCCTAATCATTACTTAAATTTATTTGCTCAATCACTTGCTTTTTATAAGATATCCTTGTTACTATTTTATATTTGGGGGGATATGATGAGCGAATTACCTTCACAAGCAAGAGTGGTTATAATAGGTGGTGGCGTTGTAGGGGTATCTTGTGCCTATCATTTAGCAAAAGCTGGTTGGACCGATTGTGTTTTGCTTGAGAAAAATGAGCTTACAGCTGGCTCAACATGGCATGCAGCCGGCAATGTTCCCACATTTTCCACCAGCTGGTCCATTATGAATATGCAACGATATTCTACAGAATTATACAGTAACCTTGGTGACGAAGTTGATTATCCAATGAATTATAATGTCACAGGGTCGATAAGATTAGGGCATAGCAAAGAGAGAATACAGGAATTTCAAAGAGCCAAAGGAATGGGGCTCTATCAAGGAATGAACATAGAAATTTTGGATAATAACGAAATCAAGAAGTTGTATCCTTTTATAGAAACACATGAAATACAAGGCGCTCTATATGATCCTGCAGATGGCGATATTGATCCTGCCCAGTTGACGCAAGCCTTAGCAAAAGGAGCAAGACAGCTTGGTGTTAAAATTGTTCGGTTTTGCTCAGCTGAAGGTATTAAAAAAGAAAATGATATGTGGGAAATAATCACTGAGAAAGGCTCCATCTCAGCAGAAATAATAGTTAATGCTGCTGGATATTATGCCCAGAGAGTTAGTGAATGGTTCATCCCTTTCGGTGGCCGAAGAATTCCCATGGTTTCGATGAGTCACCAATATGTAGTTTCTGAACAAGTAGAAGAACTCGAGAAATGGACGGCAAATACTGGTCACAAACTGCCTTTATTACGAGACGTAGATTCCTCTTACTATTTAAGACAAGAAAAAAATGGTTTTAATCTTGGACCTTACGAAAGAAATTGTCGAGCCCATTGGTGTACAAAAGATGACCCCCTTCCCGACGACTTCAGCTTTCAGCTATACCCAGATGACCTTGAGAGATTGGAATGGTATGTGGAAGACGCGATGAAAAGAGTCCCTCTTCTTGCTAAAGCGGGGGTATCGAAAGTAATAAACGGACCAATTCCGTATACTCCGGATGGGAATCCACTTATAGGCCCTATGCCAGGCGTGAGAAATGCATTCGAAGCCTGTGTGTTTACTTTTGGCATTGCCCAAGGTGGAGGAGCGGGCAAGGTCTTAGCAGAATGGATTACAGAGGGAACAACTGAATGGGATATGTGGTCCTGTGACCCCAGACGTTTTACCGATTTTACTGACCAAGAATATTGTATTGAAAAAGGCAAGGAAATTTATGGTCATGAGTATGGGATGCATTTTCCTCATATGCGATGGCCTGCAGCTCCCGATAGACGTTTGTCTCCAATTCATGCAAAAATTCTGGCGTTAGGCGGTCAGATGGGTTGCTATAATGGATGGGAAAGAGCCAATTGGTTCGCAAAAGAAGGTGATGATACTTCTATAGCATCGGCTCAAACATGGGAAAGAAATGGCCCATGGGAAAAAAGGGTAAAAGAAGAATGCGAAGCGGTAAGAGATGGCGTAGGGGTTTTAGATCTACCTGGGTTTTCTCGCTTTGAATTAAAAGGAAAAGATTGTCAAGATTTACTAAGTAGGCTGATTGTAGGCAATCTACCATCCACAGGCAGGATTAGCCTTTCCTACTTTAGCGATCACAGAGGAAGAATACTCACGGAAATGTCTATCATGAAACATTCTAATCAGCATTTTACTTTAATAACTGCTGCAGCTGCGCAATGGCATGACTATGAATTATTACTGAGGTCGATAGACCCAAATAGTGACATTACCCTTGAAGATAAAAGCCAGGAAGTTGGAACTCTAATTGTGACAGGACCCAAAAGTCGAGATTTATTTAATAAGATTGTAGATGCTGATCTTTATCTTCCTTGGTTGTCACACCAAAAAGCTTTTATAAATAAAATGCCAGTAGTTATGGCTAGGGTATCATTCGCTGGGGAACTAGGGTGGGAAGTTCACGTTCAGAACAAGTATCTAAATTCTATTTATGATCAAATACTGTCTCTAGGCGCTAAGCCTTTTGGGATGTTTGCATTGAATTCACTTAGAATAGAAAAGGGGTATAGAGCTTGGAAGGGAGACCTATCCAGTGATTACTCAATCCTTGAAGGAGGACTAGAAAGATTTGTAAAGTTTGACAAAGATATTGATTTTATTGGCAAGCCAGCACTGCTTAAGGAAAAGCAAGAAGGTAGCAAAAAAAGCTTTGTAACTTTAAAGGTAAAAGCGAACGGTTTTGATGCTCCTTACATGTCCACCCTTTGGCATGACGACAAAATTGTTGGAGAAACCACTTCCGGCGCATGGGGATACAGGGTAAACCATTCTATAGCCTTAGGTATGCTTCGCACAGATCTTTGTGATCCAGGAACTCAGATTGAAGTGGAGATCTATGGGGAAAGATTTGATGCAACCGTTCAGGACAACAAACCTCTCTGGGATCCTGATAATAAAAGACTTAGACAATGAGCATACCGGCAGAGGCAAGAATTGTCATTATTGGTGGCGGTATATCAGGGTGCTCACTTGCCTATCACCTTGCAAAAATAGGTTGGAAAGACATCATTCTTTTGGAAAGAAAAAAACTGACCTCTGGAACCACATGGCATGCAGCAGGGCTTATAGGCCAACTAAGACCAAACTTAAATATGACACGTTTAGCAAAATATTCCGCAGATCTTTATGTGAACCTGGAAAAAGAAACGGGCATTTCTACTGGTGTAAAACAAAATGGATCTTTAACGGTGGCGCTTACAGAGCACCGTCACGAAGAAATTCTGAGACAAGCCTCAATGGCCAAGGCGTTTGATGTAGAAGTCAATGAGATTTCCATCTCTGAGTTGAAATCGTTTCATCCATTTTTAAATGTTGATGGTGTCAAGGGCGCCGTCCATCTTCCACTAGATGGTCAAGGTGATCCTGCAAATATCGCCATGGCATTAGCAAAAGGGGCGCGAGATTTAGGAGTAAAAATTTTTGAAGATACAAAAGTAACTGGATTAAACACTCATAATAATTCTGTTAGTGGTGTTCACTGGGAGAATGAAAATGGTAAAGGGCTTATCAAAACAGAAAATGCTGCAAATTGTGCGGGCATGTGGGCAAGAGATTTTGCTGAAAGCCATGGTGTTACGGTTCCGCTTCATGCCTGTGAACATTTTTACATTGTTACAGAGCCAGTAAAAAATCTAAGTACGTTACCCGTTTTAAGAATGCCTGATGAACAAACCTATTATAAGGAGGATGCGGGTAAATTTTTAGTTGGCGCCTTCGAACTGCAAGCAAAACCATGGGGAATGAATGGAATTGATGAAAATTTCTGCTTCGACCAACTTCCAGAAGATTTAGACCATTTTGAACCTATATTGGAAAAGGCAATAAAACGAATACCAATATTAGAAAAATACGGCATTCAAACATTTTTCAACGGGCCAGAGAGTTTTACACCAGATGACAAGTATTATTTAGGGGAAGCTCCTGAACTTAAAGGATTTTGGGTTGCAGCAGGATATAATTCAATTGGCATAGTCTCTTCGGGTGGTGCAGGAATGGCCTTAGCGCAGTGGATTGACCAAGGCTCCCCACCGTTTGACCTGTGGGACGTGGATATAAGAAGGGCCCAGCCCTTTCAGAGAAATCGCCTTTATTTGAAAGATCGGGTAAAGGAGTCATTAGGATTATTATATGCAGATCATTTTCCTTATAGACAGGTTGAAACATCTCGAGGGGTCAGAAGATCTCCATTACATGAACATCTAAAAAAGGAAAATGCCATATTCGGCGAACTTGCAGGATGGGAAAGAGCCAACTGGTTTGCAATTGGAAAACAGGAAAAAAAATATATCTATGATTGGAAGAAACAGAACTGGTTTGAAAACCATAGGCTAGAGCATTTAGCGATTAGAAATAATGTTGGGCTGATTGATATGAGTAGTTTTGGAAAAATAAGGATTGAAGGGGCGGATGCCCTGTTGTTTTGCCAAAAGATTTGCGGAAATAACGTCGACGTAGATATTGGGAAAATAGTATATACCCAAATGCTAAACTCAAGTGGTGGTATTGAAAGTGACCTTACTGTAACTCGTTTAAAGCATAATTGTTTTTTGTTTGTTGTGCCTGCTGCTACTCTCGTTCGAGATTTAAGTTGGCTAAACCGCCATAGAGAAAACTTTAATGTCGTAGTGACTGATGTTACTTCATCAGAAGCTGTTTTGGTATTGATGGGACCAAATTCAAGAAAGCTATTATCAGAAATATCACCGAATAAATTTGATAACAATAATCATTCATTTGGCTCAGCTAAAGAGATCGAAATAGGGTATGGATTGGCTAGAGCGCATCGAATTAGCTACGTTGGAGAATTGGGTTGGGAATTGTATGTAAGCTCAGATCAGGCTTGTCACGTTTTCGAAGTGATCCGAGAGGTAGGAAAAAAATATGACCTTAGGCTATGTGGCCTCCATAGTTTAGATAGCTGCAGAATTGAGAAGGCTTACCGCCATTTCGGCCATGATATTACCGATGAAGATCATGTATTGGAAGCTGGGCTTGGTTTCGCAGTACAAACTAACAAGGACGATTTTATTGGTAAAGAAGCAGTTATAAGAAAAAACAACCAGGGTCTCGAAAAATATCTCTACCAATTTCAACTTGAAGATCCAGAGTTGCTACTGTTCCATAATGAGCCGATTTACCGGGATGGTGAGCTTGTTTCATACCTAACTTCAGGTAACTATGGTCATTTTTCGGGATCAGCTATTGGCATGGGCTATATTCCATTAAAGGAAGAGACTATAAAATCTGTCGAGACCTCAGACTTTCATATTGAAATAGCAGGGACGATGGCCAAGGCAAAAATATCATCTAAACCATTGTATGACCCGATCTCTGAGAAGATTAGAATGTAACTTTTTTGGCATTTTTCTGGGAGGCAGAAATGAAGAGACCTGAACGAAGAGGAAGAGACTCAAAAATAGCGCTAAGAGCGGCTCCCATATCTGAAGAAATAAATCCAATAAAGCCAGGACTGATTGGTGGCAGTTACAAGCCTTTAAGTGACTCAGATATAAAGAAATTATACAACTTAGCTCTTGATGCATTATCCGAAATCGGAATTGGCCTGGCCCCAAAGAGCGGAATAAATTATATGACAAAAGCCGGTGCAGTACTGGGAGACGATGGAAGGCTTAGGTTTTCTAAATCTCTTGTTGAAGACATGATTTCTTTGTCCTCTAAAGACTTGACGCTATTTGGACGAGAGGAAAAATTCGATATGCACTTGTCTGGGAAAAAAGTTTTTTTTGGAACTGCAGGAGCAGCCGTTCATGTGGTCGATGTGGAAAAGAAAGAATACAGAGACTCAACAGTTCAAGACTTATATCACGCAGCTCAGATAACTCAGGAATTAGATAACATACATTTTTTCCAACGGGTGATGGTAGCAAGAGATATAACCGACAACTATGAAATGGATCTCAACACGCTTTATGCTTGTTGCGGAGGCACTACAAAGCATATTGGAACTAGTTTTTCTGAACCTCACCATGTTAAGGGCTGTATGGATTTGCTACATATGATAGCTGGTGGGGAAAAGCAATGGCGGGCAAGGCCTTTTGTTTCAAATTCAAACTGCTTTGTGGTTCCCCCAATGAAATTTGCAACGGAGAGTTGTGAAACAATGGAAAAATGTATTGAAGGCGGGATGCCTATTCTTTTACTTTCCGCTGGCCAAGCTGGGGCAACGGCACCAGCACCTATTGCTCTAGCAATTGTTCAAGCAGTTGCAGAATGTTTAGCTGGAATTGTTTACGTAAATTCAGTAAAGCCTGGACACCCCTGCATTTTCGGGACTTGGCCCTTTGTTTCCGATTTGCGAACAGGTGCAATGTCAGGAGGGTCGGGTGAGCAAGCTCTTTTAACAGCTGGCTGTGCTCAAATGCATCATTTTCTTGGCTTGCCTGGAGGTGCCGCCTCTGGAATAGCAGACTCCAAGTTACCAGATATGCAGGCTGGTTGGGAGCAAGGTATTTCTAACACTCTTGCTGGTCTTGCAGGCTTAAATCTCTGCTATGAGTCTGTAGGAATGCATGCTTCCCTTTTAGGGTTTTCATTAGAATCATTGATACTAGGCAACGATATACTTGGACAGGTACAACGATGCATCAAGGGAATCGATGTTAACGATGATATCGTAAATATTGATGTTATAAGGTCCGTTTGTATTGATGGACCAGAGCATTATTTGGGGCATCAACAAACATTAGACTTAATGCAAAAAGAATATATTTATCCTGATCTTGCAGATAGAACGAGTCCTAAGGAATGGCAAGAAAACAATAAACCGGATATAATGAAAAAAACTATAGAACGAAAAAAAGAAATTCTCACGAGAAGAAATAATATACCTCTTTTTGATAAAGAAATTGAGAGGGGAATAAGAGAAAAATTTAAAATTTATGTATAAAAACCTTTTTATTACCTTTCTTCTTACTTTTCTAATTTCTTGTTCTTCAAATCTTAACCGTGAGATCATAAGACTTGACCCAACTAATGAAAATTACCATACGCCAGGATGTAGAGAAATTAGAAAAAAAATACTGGATCAAAAAAGTGATCCCAGTGAAAGCGTCGCGCGTGGTGCTTTGTCGACCTATTTTTTGGGAGCAATAAGTCTGCCTGCTTTGGGTTTTTTGGAGATAAACTCAGAAGAGTATAAGAAGAGTCTAATAGCTGAACTTAAAAGAAACTGTTATTAATAGAGTATAAATTTAAAAAGGGAGTAACGTTTGATTGATACAAAACAAATCCGGGAGTCTGTAGCCACAATTTGCCAGAAATATGGAGAAGAATATTGGCGTAATTTAGATAAGAAAAAAGAATACCCTACAGACTTTGTTAAGGAAATGACGACAAGCGGGTTCTTAAATATACTTATTCCTCAAGAATATGGTGGCGCTGGACTGGGATTAAAAGAAGCATGTGTTGTTTTAGAGGAACTTAGTCTTCAAGGTGCACATGCTGGTGCGTGTCATGCTCAGATGTACGTTATGGGTACCCTTCTAAGACATGGGTCGGATAAACAAAAAAAAGAATATCTTCCAAAAATATCGTCTGGTGAGCTAAGGCTTCAGAGCTTTGCCGTGACAGAGCCAAACTCAGGAACGGACACAACTAGTATCAAAACCATGGCAAAAAAAACTAATGATGGCTGGATTATCAATGGGCAAAAAGTCTGGATTAGTCGAGTGGAACACTCTGACCTAATGATCCTTCTTGCACGAACTAAACCACAGGGAGCTCTCCCCAAAAAGACTGACGGATTTTCCGTTTTCCTTATTGATATTGAACAAGCTAAGGAAAGTGGCCTTAAAATAGTGAAGATTGACTCTATGATTAACCATCACTCCTGCGAATTATTTTTTGATGATGTTTTCATTCCGGATGAAAGCATAATTGGTGAAGAAGACAAGGGCTTCCGAGCAATTATGGATGGTATGAATGCCGAAAGAATCCTTATAGCATCAGAGTGTATCGGAGATGGTAAATATTTTATAGAAAAGTCTGTTAACTACGCCAAAACTAGAAAAATTTTTAATAGAGAAATTGGCATGAACCAGGGAATTCAATTTCCAATCGCGGAGTGCTACTCACAAATCGAAGCCGCATCACTTATGGTCGACAAAGCTGCAACGCTTTTCGACGAGGGTAAAAAATGTGGTGCAGAGGCTAATATGGCAAAAATGTTGGCGGCTGATGCTAGTTGGAAAGCAGGCACTACGGCTATGGAGACATTTGGTGGCTTTGGCTTCAGTAAAGAATACGACATTGAAAGAAAGTTCAGAGAAACGCGTCTTTATCAAACGGCTCCCGTATCGAGGAACTTAATACTTAGCTATATTGCTGAGCATGTTTTAAATCTTCCAAGAAGCTTTTAATATGAGTTTACCACTTGATGGAATATTAGTGGTATCAATGGAACAAGCTGTGGCTGGACCTTTTTGCTCTAATAGACTTAAACAATCAGGCGCCCGGGTGATTAAGATTGAGAGAAAGGATGGTGGAGATTTTGCTCGGGGTTATGACACAGCCGCTGAAGGAGAAAGCTCATATTTCATATGGCTGAATCAAGGTAAAGAAAGTATTGCTCTGGACCTAAAGACAAAGGAGGACAGAAGCATATTCTTAAATATGATTGCTAAAGCGGATATTTTTATTCAGAATTTCTCTCCCACAACTGTAACTAAATTGAGAATAGATAGCTCCAGTTTAAAATCTATTAACCCAAGACTTATCTGTTGCGATATATCTGGCTATGGAGAGGCTCCGGAAATGATGAAAAAAAAATCTTATGATTTACTAATTCAAGCGGAAAGTGGCCTTATAGATGTCTCTGGATCACCGGAGGGACTTGGTAGGATAGGGGTCTCGATTTGCGATATTGGCGCAGGAATGGCAGCACATGCAGGCATTGTAGAATCTTTATTATTGAGAGAACGTTTTAATAAAGTTAAGGATGTTAAGATTTCCCTTTTTGATGTTGCTGCTGACTGGATGACTGTTCCATATATTCATAGCAAATATGGAGGGGCTGCTCCCAAAAGGGTTGGTCTAAAGCATCCTTCTATCGCACCTTATGGTGCTTTCCTGTGCTCGGAAAATACTAGCTTCATCATTTCAATTCAGAACGAATTGGAGTGGAAAAGATTTTGTGTAGAGGTTCTTAAATCACCTGCTCTGGCAAAAGAGAATAAGTTTTCTAGCAATACACTCAGAGTAAAGAACAGGGATTTATTAGATGAAACAATTCAGTCTATATTATCTTCGCTTACCGATGAAACTCTTAAAAATAGGCTTGAAGACGCGTCAATTGCGTATGGAAGATTAAATACCGTTAAGGATTTAGAAAGGCATTTGGCGTTGAAAAAAATAAGTGTAAGAAATTCACTAGATGACAGTTTAACTATTCCTTCTCCGCCCCTAATTTGGGAGAATTCTGAAAAAAAAGCTCCTAAATTTAATCAACACAATGAACAATTGAGAAAAGAATTCAGTGACACAAAAAAATAAACATATTTTTGTTTTTGGAATTTTCGCGGTGGATTTATCTTTCTATGTTGATAAGAAAGTAAAACCTGGAGAAACCATTATTGCAAAAAGTTCAAACATAGGCCCTGGCGGCAAAGCCTCAAATCAAGCAATATCAGCAAGAAAACTTGGAGCATCCACCACATTAATTACTCGATTAGGGAATGATAATTTTAATAGCTATGCAAATAGTATTTGGAGAAGAGAGAAACTCTTTGCGAGTACAAAAATTGACAAAAATTTGCCTACCGGTATGGCAGGAATATTTATTGATGATAAAACTGGTGAAAATAGTGTAATTGTTGATCCTGGTGCATCAGCCCATCTGAGTATAGATGACTTTTATTTGCAGAAATCAAAAATGAAAAAAGGAGACATCTTTTTAACTCAATTTGAACAGTCATCTGATACTACATTTGCAGTTTTAAAAGAAGCCAGAGAATTGGGCATGATTACAATTTTTAACCCAGCCCCATTTGGAAAAATTAGTAGGAAAGCTTACCAGTTTTGTGAAATTATTACTCCTAATGAAACAGAAGCTGAACAAATAACAAATATCTCTCTAAAAGGAAAAAAAGACGTTGAAAAAGCTATAAATAAAATTCGAGACCTAGGAGTTGAAAAAGTAATTATTACACTTGGAAAAAAGGGAGCAGCATTTTTTGATGGACAAAGAATTTCGTTTTGCCCTGGCAATAAGTTTGGAAAAGTAATTGATACGACGGGTGCTGGCGATTGTTTCAATGGTGCTCTAGCAAGCGCTTTGTCTTTTGGAAAAGATTTGAGGCAATCAGTAGAATTTTCTTGTGCTGCAGCAGGCCTTAGCGTTTTAAAGAAGGGAACTGCTCAGTCAAGTCCAACTAGAGTTGAGCTAAACAAAGTTCTAAGGGCTACTTAAGGTTATACCTATGGGATAATTGATTAATAGAAATTGGTATTTCAATAACATTCACTTTTTTGGACTTAAGCGCCTTGACAAAAATTTGAGAAAAATCTTCTACCCCCTTTACTCTATAGGCATCAGCACCCATTGCTTTACATAGCTTAACAAAGTCGGGGTTTTTCAAATCTGTAGCAATTTTTCGCCCCGGATAATCTCTCTCCTGATGCATTCTTATTGTTGCATAACTGCTGTTATTTATGAGCAAAATAATTATTTTTGCATTATAGTGAACTGCAGTAGAGATTTCCTGGCTAGACATCATAAAACCTCCATCACCTACACAACAGAGAACAGCTTTTTCTGGATTTGACAGTGCTGAAGAGACCGCTGCTGGAATGGCATATCCCATAGAACCACAGGTAGATGCTATCTGCCTCCGGTCTCTTCCAAAGCTTAAAAACCTTTGTGGCCAAGCTGCGTTATTTCCAGCATCCAGAGTTATAATAGAATTTGTGGGGAATTTTTTTTCAACTATTTCAAAAATTTTACTCAGATTATTAAGGTTTCTATTTTTTTGTGGTTTAGAGTCCTCCAAGTAGTTTTTGTTTAACTCATTTCTCCATTCTTTCCATCGATTGGAATTATCCAGAGTGAGTTCTTCTAGCTTATCGCAGCACTCATTCACTCCAACGTTTATGCATACATTAGCGTTAAAAACTTTATTCAACTCATTTGGGTCTACATGGATATGTATTATTTTTTTTGAAATATCTTGAGGATTTATAATGCTATATCCTTGAGTTGTCATTTCACCTAGCCTAGCTCCTAACACAATAATTAGGTCACTGTTTTTGGTACTGTCTATAAGTTTTGGGGATACTGATGTACCAAAGCTTCCTGCAAAATTCTCGTTTTTATGGTCAAATAAATCCTGTCTGCGAAAAGATGTTGCTACTGGAATATTATTTTCATTTATAAAATGGTGAAATTTAGAACACGACTTTTTTGTCCAACCCGAGCCACCAATTATAAAAAGAGGTTTTTTTGATTTCTTAAATTTTTCAATTAAAGCACTAAATCCCTTTGAAGGCATTT
>OCVP010001192.1_pt1 | contig 11141 bp, 13 predicted proteins | sample 1539171 | NCBI WGS metagenome assembly OCVP01 (sample SAMEA51879418, study PRJEB22527) | metagenome
CAAATAAAAATTAAGAAAATATTCTTTTTATGGATTTAAAAAATTGACAGATGAGTATTATGAGGGTTACTCTTTTTTCTAGGGACAATAATCAGTTCGCAATTAGGAATAGAAACACTTTAAGGTAGTGGAGGACCTGAGTGTACTACAACCCAAAGCGATACCAATCCATGCCAGTTGGGGTGGTGGTAAGGAAGACACCAGGAGTGACAAAATGGTCTGAATGGTCATGGGCAGTTAGTGCTGTGCTTCCTGGTGCCGGACCGGCAGAAAATCGTATCTTGAGAACTGAGGGAGATTCTACTGAATATCACTTTTCCACAGTAAATATTGAACTCCACGGTGCTGAAACAGAAGCCTATATGACTGGCCTCGCCTCCAAAATTCCAAGTGTTTATGTTGTCCTGAGAGAGCAAGCTGGAGCTGAAATTCCTCTGGAAGTTTTGCTCGTCACGGCTTCTCCATACGAAGCTCAAGATTATACTGATAGTGGTGAAGAAATTGTTGAAAAGGTGCCGATGCCGGTTGGTTTAATCGCATGGGTTCGAGATTTCATAGAGAATCATCACGTCGAAGAAGAGTTTGTAAAACGCAAAAGAGATAAAAAAAGGGTAGACATTCACCAAGATGGAATTGGTGATCCTCGGATTGAGCAGATATCTGATGTTTATCGCGCCCCTTCCTCAAGAAAAGTGGGGTTCATCCAATGAGTGATTTTTGGAGCAGACGCAAATCAGCTGTAAAAGAAGAGATTGAAGAGGAAAGGCGTCAGGCGGAGATAAAGCGAGCCTCGGAGATCCAGGGCGAGCTTGATGTAAAAACTGATGAGGAGGTTCTGAAAGAGCTTGGTCTGCCTGATCCTGATACACTCGAGCCGGGGGATGATTTTAAGGTCTTCATGAAAGAAGTTGTTCCTGAACGTCTCAGGAGAAGGGCTTTGAAGAAACTTTGGCTATCTAATCCGTTGCTGGCAAATGTAGATGGTCTGGTTGATTACGGAGAAGATTTCACAGATGCGGCCGTTGGAGCTGGTTTTGTTGAGACAACATATCAGGTTGGTAAAGGTATGTTGAAGCACATCGAGGAGTTGGCTCGAAAAGAGCAAGAAAAGCAGAATGATAAGTCTCTCGAAGTTGCAGATGATGAGGTTTTAGCTGAGGCTTCAAGAGAGACTGATGAGGTCGAAAATGTAGAAGTCAGAGAAGACCCAAGCATTAATGATCGGTCAGAGCTGCCAACCGAGTTGAATGCGCAAATTTCCGACCGAGAGATAATCGAAAGTTCTGATGCTTCCGTTTTCATCGAAGAGGAGCCGGTTATCCCTGTGCGTCGCCAGCGAATGAAATTTGATTATGGCGGAGCGGCGGCGTGAGCAGGCAGGATAGAATAGAAATGGACGAAAGAATGGACCTGAAACACAAGGCGGATGTCTCTCAAGAAGACCGTAGTAGAGCTGATATGTATAATTTTCTTGGGCTTGTTTTGGCTCGTCCAGCCGACGACATTCTACTTGAGCAAATGTCGCAACTCAGTGGTGATCAATCCGAGTTAGGCAAGGCCGTCGAAACCCTCAAGCGGGTTTCCAAGGTTTCCAAGCCTAACTCAGTGGAAATTGAATTCAATAAGCTGTTCATCGGAGTTGGCCGTGGTGAACTTTTACCGTATGCGAGTTACTATTTAACAGGCTTTTTGAATGAGAAGCCCTTAGCTGCTCTGAGGCGAGATATGGTTAATTTGGGCCTTTCCCGCGCGAGTAATGTTTATGAGCCAGAAGATAATATCGCCAGCTTAATGGAAATGATGGCTGCTCTGATTGTTGGGCGCTTTGGTTCGCCTGTCTCATTAGGCAAGCAATTGAAGTTTTTCGATAAACATATTCGTCCATGGGCAGGACATTTTTTTACAGATTTGGAAGCAGCGGAGTCCTCTATTTTGTATGCGTCTGTCGGTTCAGTCGGCAGGCTATTCATGGAAATAGAGGTTGAAGCGTTTCGAATGAGTGCGGAGAAATCTGCGTAATGTGATTTTTGATCACGTAACCATGTGGCCTTTGGCCGCAATAACAAGAGGGGAGGAGAACTCTCATGACTAAGAAGAACGACACGGATGGAACAAGCCGTCGAGATTTTCTCAAGTTAGCTGGGGCTGGTGCTCCGGTTGCAACCGTTGCTTTAGCCGCATCAAGTTCAGTGGCAAACGCAGCTAATGATCCTGATTTAAGCAAAACATTAATTCAGGATACTGAGCACACACGTGCTTATCTAGACTCTATTCGGTTTTGATACTGAATTTGAAACCGCTATCGACGACTGGTTGCGTGACGCCCGACAGTTGATAGTAAATGTTAGTACTTAGGGCCAAATGGTCCAAGGGAGGAAAAAATGCTTAGGAAAAAGACCAACGGGGTTGCGCGACGCTCCCAAAGGACAAGTATCCTTTCAGAAGTAGCCAATAAATCTGTAGATAGACGTGATTTTTTACGTGGTTCAGGTTTGGCAATCGGAGGATTGACAGCAATAGCCGCAACAGGTGGCGCTGTTACTCAGGCTGCAGCAGCATCAGCTGCTAATCAGTCGGTAGAAACTATTAAGTCAGTGTGTACTCACTGTTCGGTAGGCTGCACGGTTGTAGCTGAAGTGCAGGATGGAGTTTGGACTGGCCAAGAGCCTGGCTGGGATAGTCCATTCAATTTGGGCGCACATTGTGCTAAGGGCGCTGCTGTAAGAGAGCATGCGCACGGCGAAAGAAGACTCAAATATCCTATGAAAAAAGAGGGTGGCGAGTGGATTAGAATTAGCTGGGAACAGGCCATAGATGAAATTGGCGACGGCATGATGAAGATCCGTCAAGAAAGTGGCCCAGATAGTGTTTATTGGCTAGGTTCTGCAAAGGTAAATAACGAGCAAGCCTATCTATTCAGAAAATTTGCCGCTTATTGGGGTACAAATAACGTAGACCACCAGGCGCGAATTTGTCACTCAACAACAGTTGCCGGTGTTGCAAACACATGGGGCTACGGCGCCATGACCAATTCCTACAATGACATTCACAATTCACGTGCAATTTTCATTATAGGCGGTAATCCGGCCGAAGCACATCCTGTTTCATTGCTCCATGTAATGAAGGCGAAGGAACAGAATAATGCACCTCTGATTGTTTGTGACCCAAGGTTCACAAGAACGGCAGCCCACGCTGACGAGTATGTTCGCTTCAGACCTGGATCAGACGTAGCGCTTATTTGGGGCATTTTGTGGCATATTTTCGAAAACGGTTGGGAAGATAAGGAATTTATCCGAACACGCGTTTGGGGTATGGACCAAATCAAGGAAGAGGTTGCTAAGTGGACACCTGAGGAAGTTGAAAGAGTCACGGGTACTCCGGGTTCTCAGCTTAAGCGTGTTGCTAGAACTATGGCAAACAATCGCCCCGGAACAGTTATCTGGTGCATGGGCGGAACGCAGCATACGAATGGTAACAACAATACGCGTGCATACTGTGTGCTTCAGTTAGCATTAGGAAACATGGGTACAACCGGAGGTGGTACTAACATTTTCCGGGGTCACGATAACGTGCAAGGTGCAACTGATTTAGGTATTTTATCTCATACATTGCCAGGCTATTATGGTTTGTCTAAGGGCGCCTGGGGTCATTGGGCTCGCGTTTGGGGTGAAGATTTCGATTGGCTGTCTAATCAATTTGCTACGGTTAAAGGAGCAGATGGTAAGGACAAAAACCTAATGAACCTTACCGGAATTCCAGTTTCGCGCTGGATAGACGGCGTTCTCGAAGATCCAAATAATATGGATAACCCTGACCGTGTACGTGCGATGGTTCTTTGGGGTCACGCTCCGAATTCTCAAACACGAATGACTGAAATGAAAACGGCAATGGAAAAACTAGACATGCTAGTTGTTATTGATCCATATCCTACTGTTTCAGCTGTTTTGAGTGATCGAACTGATGGGGTATACTTGCTTCCTGCAAGTACTCAATTCGAAACTTATGGTTCAGTGACTGCCTCTAACCGTTCAATTCAATGGCGTGATAAAGTTGTCGATCCATTATTTGAAAGTAAGACAGACCATGAAATCATAGGTTTGTTTGCTAAAAAGTTTGGTTTTCATGATAGATTTTTCAGAAATATCAAGATTGAGGCCGACGGGGTTACACCTAATATAGAGGATACCCTCCGCGAGATTAACAGCGGTATGTGGACTATCGGGTATACAGGGCAATCTCCAGAGCGTTTGAAATTGCATATGGAGAACCAGCATACATTCGACCGTACAACGCTTCGCGCTAATGGTGGCCCAGCAGATGGTGATTACTATGGACTTCCATGGCCGAGCTGGGGAACTCCTGAGATGAACCATCCAGGAACTCCAAACCTCTACGACATGAGCAAGCCTGTAGCTGAAGGTGGATTGACCTTTAGAGCACGTTTCGGTGTCGAAAGGGATGGTGATAATCTTCTGGCTGAAGGTGTTTCAAACCCTGGAGCAGAACTACAAGACGGTTATCCTGAATTCACAATGCAGATGCTAATGGATCTGGGTTGGGATGGCGATTTAACTGCTGACGAACGTGCTGCAATTGATGCCGTTGCTGGGCCAAAGACAAACTGGAAGACAGATTTGTCCGGTGGTATTCAGAGGGTCGCTATTAAGCATGGTTGCGCTCCGTTTGGAAATGCGAAAGCTAGAGCCGTTGTCTGGACTTTCCCTGATCCTGTCCCGCTACATAGAGAACCTCTCTATACAAACAGACGGGATCTCGTAGAGGATTATCCAACTTATGAAGATCGTAAGTTTTACAGACTTCCAACTCTTTATGCTTCAATTCAAAAGCAGGACTTTAGTAAGGAATATCCTATGATACTAACGTCAGGTAGACTGGTTGAGTATGAAGGTGGGGGTGATGAAACGCGATCTAATCCATGGTTGGCTGAGCTTCAACAGGATATGTTCGTTGAAATAAACCCTCGGGACGCCAATAATTTGGGGGTCCGCGATGGTGCTCAGGTTTGGGTTGAAGGTCCTGAAGGCGCGAAAGTCAAGGTTATGGCCATGATTACAAATCGCGTCGGCGAAGGGGTCGCGTTCATGCCGTTCCATTTTGGAGGACACTTCCAGGGTGAGGACTTGCGTGACAAGTATCCAAAAGGTGCAGATCCATATGTACTTGGTGAGAGCTCAAATACTGCTCAAACTTATGGCTATGACTCTGTTACTCAAATGCAAGAAACCAAAGCAACGCTTTGTAAAATCTGGTCAGCGTAGGGAGGATAAGATATGGCAAGAGCTAAGTTTTTATGTGATGCCGAGCGCTGCATCGAGTGTAATGCTTGTGTAACTGCTTGTAAGAATGAGCACGAGGTACCATGGGGTATTAACCGCCGAAGGGTGGTTACTATTCAAGATGGTAATCCTGGCGAGCGTTCTATTTCAGTTGCATGTATGCATTGCTCCGATGCTCCGTGTATGGCTGTATGTCCAGTGGACTGCTTTTATCAAAATGAAGAAGGTGTTGTATTACATTCCAAGGATTTGTGTATTGGGTGTGGATACTGCTTTTACGCCTGTCCTTTTGGAGCTCCGCAATTTCCTCAAGCAGGAAATTTTGGTTCTCGTGGTAAAATGGATAAGTGTACCTTTTGTGCTGGTGGTCCAGAAGAGAACCATTCGACAGCGGAGTTCTCTAAATACGGTCGTAACCGAATTGCTGAGGGTAAGCTTCCTGTTTGTGCTGAAATGTGTGCAACTAAAGCGCTACTTGCAGGAGATGGCGATATTGTCGCTTCTGTGTATCGTGAGCGAGTAGTTGCGCGTGGTTTTGGCTCAGGTGCTTGGGGCTGGGGAACAGCTTACGAGCAAAAAGGCGGCTAATATATCTAAACACTGGAGGGCAGACGAAATAAGTCTGCCCTTTTATATTTTTCGGCTAATTCATTTTAGGGTGAGGTAAATATGCGTTCGGTATTGAGTTTCATATTGGTATTTTTTCTGGCGTTTCCATTAGTTGCACAGGAACAAAAAGTTGACAGATCTTCAACAGGTGGTGCACAGACGTTGGAAGATATAATGGCGAGGCAAAAGGGATTGTCTGTAGATGATAACGATCGTCGAAATAGTACCGGTGTACCCGGCTCTGCTAAGGGAATAACAGATCAACTGGGTACCTTAGGCGGAGCATCTGATCCAGAATTATGGAGAGCTATACGATATGGATCCGCAAATGCGCAAAGTGCTTCTAACGGTGATTTGGGACCTGTATTAATTCAAAGTGCTGGCATGCCTTGGTGGAAATTTAGAGAAGGTCCTTTACGCACTTATGGCGGCTTCCTACTCCTTGGCACTATAGTAGCGCTTTTACTATTTTATCTCGGTAGAGGCCGGATACCTGTAGACGGTGGTATGGCTGGAACGACGATTACAAGATTTAAAGCCTTTGAGAGGTTTGCACATTGGCTGCTTGCAGGCTCCTTTATTCTTTTGGGTGTTACTGGGTTACTAAGTTTGTTTGGGCGGGCTATCTTGCAGCCTTATTTTGGTAAAGAGTTAAATTCAGTAGTTTTAATTGCCTCTAAGTGGGTGCATAACAACGTTTCCTGGGCCTTTATGATAGCTCTAGTTATAGTTTTTGTATTGTGGGTATATCACAATATTCCAAATAGAACTGACCTGGTGTGGATAAAACAGGGCGGTGGTATTTTTAGTGATGCACATCCGCCCGCAAGAAAATTTAATTTTGGTCAAAAAATTATATTTTGGGGGGTTATTGTGCTTGGCGCCTCTGTGTCTGCCTCTGGTCTTTCGCTACTATTTCCATTTGAAATACCGATGTTTGCCAAAACATTTGCTATTCTAAATGATACAGGTTTACCACAAGCATTTGGCTTAGGCACCTTGCAAACTGAGATGTCTCCGCAGCAAGAAATGCAATTAGCGCAAGCGTGGCACGCAATTGTGTCATTTGTAATGATGGCTATGATTATAGCGCATATTTATATCGGTTCAGTAGGTATGGAAGGTGCTTACAGCGCTATGGGTAATGGAGAAGTTGACGAGAAATGGGCCCATCAGCATCACTCAATTTGGTATGACGAGGTAAAGGGTAAGGTTTCAACAAAAGAGCCTGCTGAATAGGTCCAGGTTGTTTAAATGGTATTAACTTGAGTAGGTAAAAATGAAGGTAATGTTAATAGGGTTCGCGGCTACAATACTGATAGCTTTTGCAGCAGACGAATTGTTGTCAAACAGTGGTTTCTCCACACCTGAAGTATATTCGGGACCTGCGGTGCGTTTAGATTAGAATAGCCAATTCAATGGCCGTATCACTTTTGGGGAGCTAGGCGAATTGCGTCTTCCAATCGGTCGTCTCCCCAAAATATCTCGTTTGAAAAAGAAAAACTTGGTACGCCGAAAATGCCAAAGTCTAAAGCTTGGTTAGTATTCTCTATGTACCTCTCTTCCATTGTGTCTGCTAAAGCAATTGTTTCCTGCAAATCCAAGCCTAATTTTTTCAGCGTTACCTCAAGGTTTTGTTTTGAACCAGCTTCGTTCCCGTTTAAAAACCACTCCTCATAAGTAAACTTGAAGTAATCCAAGTACAGTCCTTTGTCGTTCATAACTATCCCGACTAAATTTGCTCGGTCAAAATCTTTTAGAGGATAAGGCGCGGGCACTTTTGGAACGGGCACTTTGTACAGAGACGCCCTTCTCTCTATATCCCGCCACATATAGTTTACTTTTGTTTTTTTAGAGGGAGGAAACGGAATATTGTCCATACTTTTCATTATTTGTCTGATGCTTATAGGAATAATCGAAAGATTGATATCTTCTTCTTCGACAACTTTTTTTATACGCATCGCAGTTAAGTAAGAATATGTGCTGCCAATTGACAACCACGCCGTTAATTTTCTAGCCATATAGTAACCTCTGGTTTATTTGTTCTAAATACATAGCATCAGGGTCGGAGAGACAAGCATTTTGTGATCAAAGATTTCTATTTTTAATCCCTTGGAGATTTTGGGGGCGCCTATACAAGCTGTTTCATTCATACCTAATCAACTTTAATTTTTTTGGTCTTGCTTGTTTTATTTAGACATGTCTAATTGCTGCAGGGATGGAGGATAAATGCATTTACTCGTTTTACAGCATGCGCGGATTGAGCATCCGGGAATATTTCAGAAGTTTCTTAAAGAGGATGGTCACAGTTGGGAAGTTGTTCATCTTGATGAGGGTCAAGAGATTCCTTCGATAGATAGCTTCGATGGCTTGTGGGTATTGGGCGGGCCAATGGATGTATGGCAAGAACAGGATTATCCGTGGCTGAAAAAGGAAAAAGCTTTCATTAAAATGGCGGTAGAGGAAAAGGGCATACCATTCCTTGGCTTGTGCTTGGGTCATCAATTGCTAGCTGAGTCTCTTGGTGGCGTTGTTGGTAAGTCAGAAACTGCTGAGGTTGGTGTCATGGAGGTTCAACTGACCGAAGAAGGAGCTTCCGGGATTTTATTCGATGGTATACCCGAAAAAATATCCTGCCTCCAATGGCATGGTGCTGAAATAAAGAAACTTCCAGTAGGTGCGAAAGTTCTTGCGACCTCTAAAGATTGTGCAGTTCAAGCGATGAGTTGGGGTCCTAGAGCCTATTCGATGCAGTTTCACGTCGAAATCGAGCACTCTACAATTGCCGACTGGGCAACTATTTCTGAATATGCCGATAGTTTGAAAGCAGCCCTAGGCCCCAGCGGGCAGGAAAAACTTGAGAAAGATTGCGCGGTCCATATGAATGATTTTAATACGATGGCAGAGCGTCTCTATCTTAATTGGCTCCAGACTTCTGCGCACGTTTAAGCCTTAGTTCTAAATCTAGGCTGCTGCAGCTCGTGTTAAAGATAATCTAACTGTTTCTAAATGCTCTTTCATACTGTTAGCCGCTGCCTCAGGCTCGCGTCTGTATAGGGCTTCGAGTATTTTACGATGTTGTTTATTATATTGATCAATTACGGTCGGATTGAGTGTCAGTCCGCGCATTCTCTTCCAGTCAGTTTGCCCTCTCACTGAGTTGATTTGGTCGATAATCCAAATTAATAAAACGTTCCGTGTACATTGCACGAGCGTGTGATGAAATTCTGTATCCGCTGCTGAAAATTCTAAAGTATCATGAAGGCTCGATTCCATTTTGTCACAAAGCAAGGTTAATTTGTCGAAATCTTCCCGCCTACCATGTAGTACTGCAAGACGGCAAATGTGGGGTTCTAAAGCAAAACGTGCATCTATCAATTCTAATGGGTTCGCTGATTGGATCGCGTTTGGTGTGGATGCTTTTCCGTCAAACGTTACATATGTACCACTACCATGTTTAATTTCAACTAGTCCATTGTCCATTAATTTTGTTAGTGCTTCTCGTACTGTGCCTCGGGAAACGCCATAAGTATCCGCCATATCTCGCTCTGTTGGAAGTTTGTCATTGCGCACATATTGACCAAGATTAATCTCGCTTCGCAATAGAGAAGCAAGGTCAGCTGCATTTAACTTTTTTTTATTTTCCGTCATCACAACCATTATTTGCTCCAATTTTGAACCAATCTATACAAATTTGAAAAATAAATCAAGTATTGGAATAAAAAAGGTTGACTTTTGGTTCATAATTCACAAAAAATATACCGGAATAAGTTTTCCAAATATTGCGAAATCAGTTGTTCGCTTGAATTAAAAGGGGAGTAGGTTTTATGGCATTTCCAACGCATGCGGATTATTTAATTATTGGGGCTGGTATACATGGTCTCTCAACTGCTTGGCGTTTGGCAGAGCGTTTGAGTTCCAAAGGTGAAACTGTCGAAGGACGTATAATTGTCTTAGATAAGTCAGGAATTGCTTCTGGAGCTTCTGGGATTGCATGTGGCGTTGTGCGCAACAATTACTTTCAGCCAGCAATGCGTCGCTTGATGGCTCACTCCGTAGATGTCTGGGAAAGTGACCCAAAAGGCCTTAGCTATCACCCAGTAGGTTACATGCAGATCTCGTGTGAATCTATGCGTGAGGATGTGGCCTCAATTTATGAGCAGCAGAAGGCCATTGGGTATGAAAGTGTTTTTATAGAAGGTGCAAGTGCCTCAGACGCATACATGAAAGATATGTTTAACGATTGGCAGGCACAGAATATTACGTCTGTTCTGCATGAAAAAAGAGGCGGCTATTCTAATAACACTAAATCGATGTACGGGTTGGCCAAAAAAGTTGAAGACCGAGGGGTACGCATCATTTCTGGAGTCGAGGTGAAATCCCTGAATACCGAAAGTGGTTCTTCAAGCATAAAGTCAGTTGATACTTCGCATGGAATAGTATCGTGTGACAAACTAGTAGTTGCTCCAGGTCCCTGGGCGCGTGACTTTTGGGAAATGTTGGGCATGCCGAAAAAGATCAGTCTGAAGGATCTATCTGGTGAAATGCATCATGATATTGATATGTGGCGGTTCTGGCAACTTGAAGAGGGCGTTCTGCAATTACCACCAGAGGTTTTGCAGACGAATGAGGGCAAACCCCCGCCAGTGGTGCATGTAGATACAGATGCACCCTTACACTCTTGTGTTGATGGGTCGCTAATTTCAGATGAAATGTGGGGGATTTATTACAAGCCTGATTGGCACTTCAACGGCATTCAGGGTGGGGCCTCTCCATACAAAGTTGACACGGAGGTAGACAAAGTGGCTATTGATCCATATGGCCCTTCATCACCGGAGTTTGTTGCCTCCGACGGATTTGCACATATGTGGGTATCCGCGCTCGCTCATTGTCATAAAAGATTTGAGGGCATGATGGGTAAATACCATAGGGAGGCATCTGGCGGTATTGGCTGCTTTACAGCCGATAGTTTCCCTGTTTTTGATCACTTTCATGACAATGCAACTTTAATCGCTGACAGCAATCATGGATGGAAGATGATTGGAGTTGGTCACCTTATAGCTGACGAGTTATTGGGCGAGAGCCAAGAACTTCTCGAACCCTTTAGGTTTGATCGTTTTGAGAAGGGTAATCTTCACCCTGTATCGAATAGTCCATATCCTTGGAGCTAAGATGCGTAAGAAGATAACATAAATTCGAATGGCTAAATGCCAGGAATACTAAACAGGGAGAGTT
>OCVP010001194.1_pt1 | contig 11139 bp, 9 predicted proteins | sample 1539171 | NCBI WGS metagenome assembly OCVP01 (sample SAMEA51879418, study PRJEB22527) | metagenome
ACTGGGCGAAAGGACCTTTTGAGATGTTAGAAGAAATTGGTGTTAAAAATTTCTTTGATAAAGTTGATGAATATAAAGGTAATAATTTTTTAGAAAATTTATCTAATTCTAAAGATGAAAATTTTTATGGTGAAAGGCAAAAGTACACATCGATTGAAACTTTAGGTAAGATTAAGAAAACTGCCTCAAGTGTTGATGGCAACAGTTCAGCTTCAATTTATAGATTTAATGATTTTAATATTGTTGAGTTTACGACTAAAGCTAATGCACTCGATTATGACTCAATGGATGCACTTAAGAAAGCAACTGATAAACCTTTAATAATAATTAATGAAAGTATGCAATTTTCTGCTGGTGTTAACCTGACTTATACAATGGAATTTGCAAATAAAAATGATTTTAAATCGATAGAAAAATTTATTAAATATTTTCAAGAAACTTGCAAACATCTTAAGTACTCTAAATACCCAGTTATATCTGCACCATCAGGATTAACTTTGGGAGGAGGTTTTGAAGTTTTAGTACAAAGTAATTTCGTAGCCTCACATACAAATATTGTAATCGGATTAGTAGAAACTATTGTTGGATTAATTCCAGCTGGAGGTGGATGTAAAGAAATGCTGGCTAGATGGTTAAATACTGAAGAGGCTAAGAAAGATCCAAAATATGCACCTTTAAAAGTATTTGATATAATTGGCTATGGTAGAACAGCTACGTCTCCAGTTGAGGCAGAACCTTTGAAATACTTATTACCTGAAAATAAAAGAATTATGAATAGAAATAGTTTGCTTGAAGTATCGAAAAAAATCTTAAATGAAAACAAGGACTTTAAAGCACCAAATGAGCTTACATTTAATTTACCTGGTAAAGCAGTTATTGATGATATGAACAAAATTTTAGAAAAACTTTATAATGATAAAGTTATATTGGATCATGGTTTGACTGTAGCAAAAGAATTAGCTCATGTATTAAGTGGTGGTGAAACTACCAAAGATAAAACTCTTACAGAGGATGATTTGTTTAAATTGGAACTTGATGCTTTTATGAGATTAATCGAAACTAAACAAACTCAAGACAGAATTAAACATACTCTTGCCACCGGTAAACCTTTAGTTAATTAAATAATCTAAGAGTATTTATAAAGTCAGGCCTTAAAACATATTCAGATTTATCTAAGTGTTTAATTTTTTCTAAAGCTTCTAAGCCAAATATTACTTTTCCTATGGGTGTGTATTCTCCTTCATACAAAGGTTCATCCTGAAGAATTATAAAAAATTGGCTGTCCTCAGTATCATATTTTAAAGATCGAGCTAATCCCACACTTCCTTTGGTGTAGTTAAAATCCTTATCAACTTCAGATTTGATTGTACCTAAACCAGATTTTCCAGTTCCAATTTTTCCATAATCAATGTTTCCTTTTTTTCCAAATTCTACATCACCAGCTTGTACAAGTTTATCTTTAATGACCCTATGAAATGCTACATCATCATAGGCATAAGATTTAATTAATGTTTTAAATCTTTCTACTCCATTTGGAGATATTTCTGGATATAATTCTATAATTACATTTCCACACTCAACGTTTAGAATTGCTATGTTATTTGGATTTTCAAAATTAATTTTATTTGGGTCATAATTCTTAACAAATAAACATTTATCTTTTAGCAAAACAAAAGAGGTAATTGAAAATAAACCTAAAATTACAACAAATATAAATATTATTTTTTCAGATTTTGAAGCTTTTATCTTTTCAATCATAAAATAAAATTTTCATCTATTTTTAAGAGTCCTTTTTTGATGAATTCAATCTTTTTTTGAAGAATAGGATCAACCGTTGCTGGTAAATTTCCATACATTAAATGAGAAAATACTTCAGCCATATCCTCAGATGCGGTAGATTGTGAGTATTCAGTAATAAAACCAGCTGTTTTAGAATATGTTTCTAATCCTATTTTTTTAGTACATGTTGAACATTCTGCATAATTGAACTCTTTAGGATTAAAACTAGACCAAATTTGTTCATTAAATATATCTTTGAAACTATCATTTATTATGTGGAACACTTCGTGATGTAATACTCTTTCAAAATATTTGTCATTAAATTTTATATCTACAATCAAAGTTTTCATTACATTGTCAGGTATTCCTGCAGTGTTGATACCTGAGATTGATAAGTCCTCACACATAACAATGTATTTTAAATTTATTTTTTTTAAAAAGTTTTGAGAATATCTATTAAGATTTTTTTCAATAATCTTATATTTTTTATCTAGGTCTTGTTTTGATGATTTGAAACAATTGATATTATTATCAACACCTATTGTAAATGCTTGTTTAGCATTCAAGTATCTTAATTTGTTTTCAGTTTTAAGATTATAAATCTCCAGGTTTGGAATTTTTATTAATTCGTAAATTGTATCTGCTTGGGTTGGAGAAATTAAAAATAAATACAATAAAATGAGCTTTAATAATTTCATAATTAGTATTATTGAAGATATTCCAATTTGTTAGAATGTGATAGAGTTTTTGTGATGAAAAAAAAAAGAAGCAAAGAACCCATTCAACCAGTAAGTGGTACAAAGGTTCCAAGATTTGCGGGTCCATCAACTTTTGCAAGATTACCAGAATTACGAGATGTTGAGTACTGTGATGTTGCGATAGTTGGAATACCATTTGATGCAGGCACAAGTTATAGACCTGGAGCAAGATTTGGTCCTCAAAGTATTAGACAAGCTTCAAGACATTTAAGAACAAATTATCATCCAAGTTATGATGTTGAGCCATTTAAAGTTCAACAAGTTGCTGATGCAGGTGATATTACTTGCAATCCATTCAATATAGATGAAGCAATTAAGCAAATTGAGGAAGGAGCCTTGGATCTTCTTAAAAAAACTGGTGGTATAATTAGTTTAGGTGGAGATCATACAATTGCGTTTCCTTTATTAAAAGCAGTAAATAAAATTAATAATGGTCCTGTTGCTTTAGTTCATTTTGATGCTCATCTTGATACTTGGGACACTTATTTTGGTGCGCCTTATACTCATGGAACACCTTTTAGAAGAGCACGTGAAGAAAATTTATTCATGGATGATGCTTCAATGCATGTTGGTATCAGAGGTCCGTTGTATAGTAGAGAAGATCTTAAAAATGATGAAAGTTTTGGATTTAAGATAATTCATTGTGATGAGTTTCAAACTGAAGGCACTGATAAAATTGCTGAAAGAATAAAAAAAAGAGTAGGAGATAATCCATTATATTTATCAATTGATATTGATGTTTTAGATCCTGCTTTTGCACCTGGCACTGGTACACCAGAAATAGCTGGCATGACCACTAGAGAAATGGTTAATGTTATTAGAGGCTTGTCTGGTATGAATTTAATCTCTGCAGATGTTGTTGAGGTATCACCTGCTTATGATCATGCTGAGGTAACATCACTTGCAGCTGCTACTATAGTTTATGAGTTAACAAATCTATTTGCAAAAAAGTAAAGAAAGGTTAGGAATCTCCAATGGAAAATAAAAAAAATTTTTATATCAATGGCAAATGGGTAACACCAAAAAGTAAAAAAGAAATTAAAGTAATTGATCCTGCAACTGAGGAAAATTGTGCAGTTATAACACTGGGTAACAAAGATGACGTAAACGATGCTGTGAATGCTGCCAAAAAAGCTTACAGTTCTTGGGCGTTTTCATCAAAAGAGGAGAGAATAAAATTATTAGAAAAACTTTACGAAAATTATAAGAAAAGATGGGCAGATATTGCAAATGCGATTACAATAGAGATGGGAGCACCAAAAGATTTTGCAACAAAACTTCAAGCTGGCACAGGTGCTGCACATTTAAAATCATTTATAAGATATTTAAAAAATTTTGAATTTGAAAAACCATTAGGAGAACATGCGCCTAACCAAAGACTTATTTATGAACCAAAAGGCGTATGTGCATTAATCACACCATGGAATTGGCCAATGAATCAGGTTTGTTTAAAAGTAATGCCTGCAATAGCGTCTGGCTGCACTATGGTTTTAAAACCATCTGAACTAGCTCCGTTATCATCAATGATATTAGCTGAGCTTATTGATGAGACTAAAATTCCAGCAGGTGTGTTTAATTTAGTTAATGGTGATGGAGCAACAACTGGAGATGCATTAACAAGTCATCCTGACGTAAATATGATTTCATTTACCGGATCAACTAGAGCAGGAGCATTAATTTCCCAAAATGCTGCGAAAGATTTTAAAAGAGTAAGTTTAGAACTTGGTGGCAAAGGTGCAAATATAATATTTAAAGATGCTGATCCAGATGCAATAGAAAGAGGTGCTTTGAGATGTTTTAGAAACTCAGGCCAGTCATGTAATGCACCCACAAGAATGCTAGTTGAAAAATCAATGTATAATGATGCTGTTGAAAGATTAAAGAAGTATACAGAAAATTTTGAGGTTGGTGATCCAAAAAAAGAGGGAGAGCATATAGGCCCAGTTATTTCTGAAACTCAATACAACAAGATACAAACTTTAATTAAGAAGGGTATTGATGAGGGAGCTAAATTAGTAGCTGGAGGCCCAGGCAAACCAGATGGATTAGAAAAAGGTTATTTTGTAAAGCCTACTGTATTTGCTGATGTTAATAACAAAATGGAAATAGCAAGAACAGAAATATTTGGTCCAGTTTTATCTGTAATGCCTTTTGAAACAGAGGAAGAAGCTATTGAAATTGCAAATGATACTCCTTATGGATTAACAAATTATATTCAAACTACAGATAAAGAAAAAGTAAAGAGAGTTGCTAGAAAACTTAGATCGGGGATGGTTGATGTTAATGGTGCTGGTATTGCTGTTGATGCGCCTTTTGGTGGATTTAAACATTCGGGGATTGGTAGAGAAGCTGGTGAACATGGTCTAGAAGAGTTTCTAGAGGTTAAATCTGTAGGTGGGTGGAGTTAATTAAGAGAAGATTTTTTCTTAATTCCTTCAAGAAATTTTAAACATTTTTTAAGTTCATTAAGTTCAATGAACTCATCAACTTTGTGAGCTTGTTCAATAGAACCTGGTCCGCAAACAACTGTGCTGATACCAATTTCTTGAAACAATCCAGCTTCAGTTCCAAAGGATACAACTTCTCTAGAATTATCACCGGTCAAACTTGAGACTAATTCACATGCTTCTGAATTATCTATACGATCAAAACCTGTGACTTCACCTATTATTTCCTTAGTTATCTTTGAATTAGGAAAAACTTTTCTCATCTCTGGTAATAAAACTTCATTTGCATATTCATCTATTTTTTGATTTAGAAAGACACCATCTTCTTTGATGACTGGTCTTGTCTCCCATTCAACCCGACATTTGTCAGCTATTACATTGTGAGCTATACCTCCAAATATTCCTCCAACTTGTAATGTTGAAAAAGGAGGATCAAAAATTGAGTCCTTTGGAGCTCTTTTTTTTAATTCTTCCCTAAGCTCGATTAACTTGTTTGCGTATTTTGATGCAAATTCAACGGCACTAACACCTTTGTGGGGCATCGAGCTATGTCCAGCTAATCCCTCAAAATAAGTAGTATATTCATAACAACCTTTATGCGCATCTATGATTTTCATTTTTGTAGGTTCACCCACAATACAAATTCCATCTTGAATATTTCTTTTTTTAAGTTCTTTAATTAATATTGGAGCACCCAAGCATGCTGTTTCCTCATCAAATGTAAAAGAAAAATGAATATCTCTATTTAAATCAACTTTAGAAAAAACTGGAGCAAACGCTAAAGTACATGCAATAAATCCCTTCATATCACAGGAACCTCTTCCATAAAGTTTATCTTCTTTAATTGTTGCTTTGAAAGGGTCTGTACTCCAACTCTTTGAAACAGGGACTGTATCAGTATGACCAGATAAAATTATTGGTTTAACCCCATTTGATTTTTTTGCTTTGATTGTTGCAAAAAGATTTACTCTTTTTTTTTCATCATCATATGTTTTAAATGAAGTTGCACCTAAATCATTTAGATATTTTTCACAATAATTAATTAAATCATTGTTATCTTCTCCAGAAATAGTTTTAAATCCAATTAAATCAGATAAAATCTTAATAGAATTTTCGTATAATTTATCTAAATTTACTTCTGTACTCATTAGTAATAATTAATATAAATATCTCATTTATGAAAGAACAAATTACTTACGACATATTTGAGAAAATAGACATTAGACTTGGGACAGTACTTTCAGTCAAAAAAAATGAAAAAGCTAGAAAACCATCTTTAGTTGTTGAAGTTGATTTTGGAAAAGAAATAGGTGTTAAAACATCTTCCGCCCAAATTACTCATTTTTATAATGAGGAAAATTTAGTTGGTAAACAAGTGATTGGTGTTTGTAATTTTCCAGAAAAAAATATTGCAGGTGTAAAATCTCAATTTTTACTTTTAGGCTCGATAGACTCTGAAGGAAAGGTAACATTAGTACATCCCTCACAAAAAGCAGAGAATGGTTTACCTATAGCATAAGTATGCATCCTGAATTTTTATCTATGGCACTATTTTGGATTGTAGCTGCTTATACACCAGGACCAAATAACGTGGTCGCATCTTACTCTGGTTTTAATTTTGGAATAAGAAAAACAATCCCTCACATTTTTGGAGTTACATTTGGATTTACTTCAGTGGTATTTGCTTTGACAATTGGTTTAGTTAATGTTTTTAAACTATTTCCAATTATTCAAACTATTTTGAAATATCTGGGAAGTTTATTTTTAATATACCTAGCCTATAAAATTAGTTTCTCAAAATCTTCTAACGAGAGCAAAAACGAAAATCCAATTTCTTTTTTAGATACTTTTATTTTTCAATTTTTGAATCCAAAAGGCGTTTTGATTGGCATTATTATTGTTTCAACATATGTTGAATATGGAGAAAATTATCTTAATTATGCGACTCAAGTTGTTTTATTTGCCTTTATAGTATCTTTATCAAGCATTACCTTTTGGACATTTGTTGGTAAATATCTTAGAAAATTTGCGACAAATGAGAAATTTATTAAATACTTTAATTATGTTATGTCAGTGCTTCTTCTTTTGAGCATAATTACATTTTATATATAAGATATGAAACCAGGAAATAAAAATTCTTACAAATCATTATCTGACCTAGAGGTTAACGGTAAAAATTATAAATATTATTCATTAAAAAAAGCTGAATTAAATGGTTTAGAAGGTATTTCAAAATTACCAAAGTCATTAAAAGTTTTATTGGAAAATTTACTTAGGTATGAGGACGATATATCAGTTAATAAAAAACAAATAGAAGCAGTAAAAAACTGGCTTGATACAAAAAAATCAAAAACTGAAATAGCTTACAGACCAGCTAGGGTTTTACTCCAAGATTATACAGGGATACCAGCAGTGGCTGATTTAGCTGCTATGAGAGAAGCTGTAAAAGAAAAAAATAAAGATCCAAATACAATTAACCCTTTATCTGCAGTCGATTTAGTTATTGATCACTCTGTTCAAGTTGATCAATCAGCCAAAAAAGATTCATTTGAAAAGAATGTAGATATCGAATTTAAAAGAAATGGCGAAAGATATTCCTTTTTAAAATGGGGTCAAAGCGCTTTTAACAATTTTAGAATTGTTCCTCCAGGAACTGGTATCTGTCACCAGGTTAATTTAGAGTATTTATCAAAAGTAGTTTGGTCAGAAGAATACAAAGGAGAAAAATATTTATTCCCTGATACTCTTGTTGGAACAGACAGTCATACAACCATGGTCAATGGTTTATCAGTTTTAGGATGGGGTGTTGGTGGAATTGAAGCTGAGGCTGGTATGTTGGGACAACCTATTTCAATGTTAATCCCTGAAGTCATTGGATTTGAAGTAACAAAAAAAATGCCAGAGGGCACAACTGCTACAGACTTAGTTTTAACAGTTGTTAAAATGCTTAGAGACAAAGGAGTAGTTGGGAAATTTGTTGAATTCTACGGTGAGGGATTAAAAAATTTAACTTTAGCAGACAGAGCAACAATTGCTAATATGGCACCTGAGTATGGAGCTACATGCGGATTCTTTCCAATAGATGAAGAAACTTTAAAATATTTAGAATTTTCTGGAAGAGATAAAGAAACAGTCGCGATTGTTGAAAAGTATGCGAAGGAACAAGGTTTGTGGGCAAGCGATGAAATTGAGTTTACTGATAAAATCTCTTTAGATATGTCCACTGTAGTTCCAACAATTTCAGGCCCTAAAAGACCACAAGATAAAGTTCTTTTAACTGACGCATCAAGCAATTTTAAAAAAGTTTTTAAAGAAGCTACAGATAAAAATGATTATAAAATTTCTAAGGTAAAAGATACGGATTATGAAATTAAAGATGGTTCAATATTAATTGCAGCAATTACATCATGTACAAACACTTCTAATCCAAACGTTCTTATTGGAGCTGGACTACTTGCAAAAAAGGCTGTTGAATTAGGATTGAATGTTAAACCATGGGTTAAAACATCTTTAGCTCCTGGGTCTCAAGTAGTAACTGATTATTTAGAAAAGGCAGGTCTAAATACATATTTAGATCAATTAGGATTCAATTTGGTTGGTTATGGATGTACAACTTGTATCGGGAATTCAGGACCTTTAGCAGAAAATATAGTTGATGCTATTCAAAAAGAAAATTTATATGCAGTCTCTGTTTTATCAGGTAATAGAAACTTTGAGGGTAGAATTTCACCTCACATTAAAGCAAATTATCTAGCCTCTCCACCTCTTGTTGTAGCTTATGCTCTTGCTGGTCATATGGAATTTGATTTAATCAAAGACTCATTTGGAAAAGACAAAAACGGTAAAGACGTTTTTTTAAAAGATATCTGGCCTTCAAATAAAGAAATAGAGGATACATTGAAGATTTCTCTTAATGCAGATATGTTTGTTAAAAGATATTCAAATGTTTCTGAGGGACCAAAACAATGGCAAGAAATCAAAACAGAGAAAAGTAGTATTTATAATTGGGATGAAAATTCTACTTACGTAAAAAAACCTCCTTTTTTTGAAAATCTTAGTGACGACCCAGAAGGTTTTAAAGAGATTAAAAATGCTAGACCATTATTGATATTAGGAGATATGGTTACTACAGATCATATTTCTCCCGCTGGTAATATTCAAAAAGATAGCCCAACAGGTGAATATTTTATGAATTATCAAATTCTTCCAAAGGATTATAATTCATATGGTTCAAGACGTGGAAATCATGAAGTAATGATGAGAGGTACATTTGCAAATATAAGAATTAAAAATGAAATGGCTCCTGGAACTGAGGGTGGTTACACAAAATTATACCCTGAGGAAAAAGTTATGTCAGTTTATGATGCAGTAGTGGAGTATAAAAAAAGAGGAACCGATTTAGTTGTAATTGGTGGTAAAGAATACGGCACAGGCTCCTCTCGTGATTGGGCTGCAAAAGGGACTAAATTATTAGGTGTTAAGGTAGTAATTGCAGAGAGTTTTGAAAGAATACACAGATCAAATTTAATTGGGATGGGAATATTGCCATTACAATTTACAGAAAATATGAACAGAAAAAATCTGAATTTATTAGGTTCTGAATTAATTAGTGTGGTAGATATTGAAAAGGGAATTAATCCATCTGACAAGGTAAAAGTTGAGATTAAATACGCATCAGGAGATGTAAAAATAATAGATACCCTATGCAGAATTGATACCAAAAATGAATTGGAATACTATAAAAATGGTGGAATACTCCAATATGTTTTAAGAAATATGATTTAGATATGGACGAGGATATATCAATAATAAATACAAACACGAGAAATGAAAAAATAAAAAATTTTTTTATCCACAATAAAAAAAAAATAATTTCAGGCTTAAGTTTTATCGTTATACTTTTAATTAGTTATTTTGCTTTTGGCGAATATCAGGATAGAAAAAAAATTAAGATTTCAGACTCTTTTAATACAATAACTATAAATTATTCTGAGAGTAATAAGGAAAAAACAGCTAAAGATTTAATACAAATAGTTAATGAAAGAAATTCAACTTATTCACCATTATCTTTATATTTTATAATAGATAATAAATTAATTAGTGAAAAAAACACAATCAACGAATTATTTGATGTTATTATTGACGAAACCTCATTGGATAAAGAGATAAAAAATTTAAATATTTATAAAAAAGCGCTTTATAATGCAGATGACAGCAATGAGAATGATTTATTGAATATTTTAAATCCAGTAATAAAATCAGAAAGTGTTTGGAAATCTCATGCATTATATTTGATGGCAGAATTTTTTTACTCAAAAAATGAAATGCAAAAATCAAAAGAATTTTTTAATCAAATCATAAACTTAGAAAACGCTAATCAAGAAATTCAATTAGAGGCTCGAAAAAGACTTAATAGAGATTTAAGTGAGTAAAATTTTTCAATTATTATTAATAATCATTTTTTTTTCTGGTTGCTCTTTTAATAAAAATTCAAAGTTTTGGACTTCAGAAACTATTAAAGAAATAGAGGAACAAAAGTTTGAAAAAATTTTTGATGATCCAAAAGCTTTAAGTCAAGAATTAAATACGAATATAAATTTAAATCTTAGCAAAAATTTCACTAAAAATAAGTTATCAGTAAAATTTACCAATAATGATGGAAGAGTTAATTTTGATGGATCTCTAAAAAAATCTTCAAAATATAAATTTTCTAAAATAGAGAACTTTTATCAATTTGAACCAATAATTGCATTTAATAAAGACAACGTTATTTTTTTTGACGACAAAGGTACAGTTTTACAATTTGATAATCGATCAAAATTAATTTGGAAAAAAAATTATTATACAAAATCAGAAAAAAAATCTAATCCAATTTTACAGTTTGCAAATGATAACAAATTTTTAATAGTTGCAGATAATTTATCAAAATATTACATGTTAAGTCTAGAGACTGGAGATTTAATATGGTCTAAAAACAATTCAGCACCATTTAATTCCCAAATAAAAATTTATAAAGATCGTTTTTTTCTGATTGATTTTACCAATACACTTAGATGTTATTCTTTAAAAAATGGAGAAGAACTTTGGAATTTTCAAACAGAGTCAACACTAATCAGATCTCAAAAAAAATTATCAATGGTGATTGTGGAAGATGT
>OCVP010001202.1_pt1 | contig 11067 bp, 22 predicted proteins | sample 1539171 | NCBI WGS metagenome assembly OCVP01 (sample SAMEA51879418, study PRJEB22527) | metagenome
GTCCAATGGCAGAGACAGGAGACTTAAAATCTCTACAGTGTGGGTTCGAGTCCCACCACCCGCATTGACTAGAAAAAAATTCATGCTATACTGAGGGGAAATCGACTTTTTGTTCCCAAAAAAGTCGAAAAAAATATTTCGGATATTTTTTGCCCACAGGGTTTTTCCTAAATATTAATGTATAACGAGGTACTATTATGAAAACAATAGAAGACCACATTCAGTATGACTTAGAACACGTTAACGACCCAACTGTCTCCAGTGCTGCTAGAAGGCACTTTAAGGAGGAGTTACATGAGTTACAAGAGTATGCTGAACACCACAAAGAAGAGATCGAAGCAGGGGATCATCACGACCCTAACGCATTAGAACTATTCTGCGAATTTCACCCAGATGAACCTGAGTGCTTAATTTACGATGATTAAATGAACTTTATTGGCATATATGATGACATTTTGACTGCCGATGATTGTAATGTCATAATTCAATATTTTAACAAATCCCCTGATAGGGAAGAGGGGAAGATAGGGTATGGTTTTGTCGATCCAGAGTTAAAGGACTCTACAGACCTCTATACTAGATTTTCGGAGTCTAGTTTTACTCATCGGATTATCTACAGTGCCCTAGTAAAAGCATTTGGCAGATACGAGGAAGAACATAAAAATTTACAATATACTGACAGATTTACGTTATTTGACAGTTTCAACATACAGCACTATAAACCAAAAGGCGGTTTTAAGTTGTGGCACCATGAAACGACTAATTTCACTAATTATCCGAATCCGCAAACAACACGTGCCTTGGCATGGAGCGTATTTCTAAATAATTGCTCAGATGGTGGAACTATGTTCCTAGAGCAAGGATTTACAATGGAAGCGATTGTGGGCAGAATTGCTATCTGGCCAGCATCATGGACACATGTTCACAAAGGACAGATCTCTGAAATAGAAGAAAAATACATAGCTACTGGTTGGTTTAATTACGAGACTCCATGAATTTTACTGTTTACTCAAAAGACGGTTGCCCATTCTGTGACCGCATCAAACAAGTATTGGCACTTGCCAAATTACAACATGTGGTATATGATCTGAATACGGACTTCAACCGACACGAGTTTTACGAAGAATTTGGCAATGGGGCAACATTTCCCCAAGTCACTGTAAATGGTAAAAAACTTGGAGGTTGTACCGATACTGTAAAATACTTAAAGGAACACAACTTTGTCTAAACCAAATACTGATGATATCTACGATCTTGCTGAAAGGGCACTAGATATTGCGATCCTAGAAAAAAAGTTCCTGTTTAAACTATACCCTCTGCTAGAGCACTCTAAAGCGACCAGAAAGGTGACATTAGAGTTCTTGGAGTCATCTACTGCTAGAGCGATAGAAGACACTGCACACGACCTTGAGGAGTACATCAAGGGGGGTAAAGATGCAGAACATACGCAAATCCGTGAAGCGTACCACTTCCTTAGCAAACCAGAAGCGAGGAAAATTGTAAAATACTTGAGGGGAATTATTGACGATGCCAAAAGATACGAGTGGGATCACCGACCAGGCAGAAGGAAAAAATCCATCGCTAAATAAAGGCATAGAGCTAATGCTCCCACGTAAAAGGAGGGTAAAACGAAGTAATTTCGACTTTGATATGACCCTCCCTTTGTTTAAGTGGAGGTGTCGATTAAGAATAAAATTTGACATCACGGAGAAGCATGGAAACTAATTTAATGATCTGGGTTGCTAGTATTAGCACCATATTCGCCTTTGGATTAGGCGGTATAATAGGATGGATATATAGAGGTACCGTTGACCAAAACACATATAAACGTCAATTAGACAATCTACACCCTGAGTTTTTGGATGGTAATGGAGCATATGTCAATGAAGAACTGCTAGCAGTTAAATTCATGGATGATGACCTACTTGACGATGACGATGATTAGTAGTATACTGATTTGATAGGTAAACTTATTATGGCAAAAAAATTACCAAATGATGCGTTGTTGACTGAAATTATACAACAAGTCTCTTCTGCTAAAACTAAAAAAGAGAAAGTAGAATTATTAACAAAGTACAACAACAATGGACTTAGAGCAATTCTGATCATCAATTTTGATGAATCGCTCAAGTTCATGCTCCCAGAGGGTGATGTACCATTCAAAAGGAATGAAGCACCCGCAGGAACTGAGCATACTCGACTAGATCATGAGTATAAAGGGTTCTATCGCTTCTTTAAGGGTGGCGATGACACTCTTACCTCTATGCATAGAGAGAAGTTGTTTATACAACTCCTAGAGGGTCTACAGGAAGATGAAGCGGATTTATTCGTTCTTGCCTGTAACAAGAATCTTCAATCTAAGTATAGAGTGACCAAAGCGGTGGTATCCGAAGCATTCCCTCAAATTGAGTGGGGCAATAGAGGATGACCGTTTGGGGTAAGAACCAAGACGTTCCTGATAAACAGGACAAATACAATATAGTTGTTCTAGAGATTGATTGCGATAAGAAACTCGCTGACAATCCTAAACTTCCTCGTAATTCATACCTTGTCACTTACATGACAGATGGAGTAGAGCATCATGACATCATTATTGGTCTTAAGGTCAATATCTTTGATTGTTATTATGACTCTCTTGGCAAGGGTAGTTTAAAAAGTATAGAGTACACCAGTGGACAAGTCACAGCAAAACTCTTCGATGCCAACAAATACATTGACGCATCAAATAAAGGAGCTACAAAAAAGAAAAAATGATTTGTTTGACTTCAAGTCAGAAACAGAGGATATCGACGATCTAGCAGACGAGATATTCGAGGCACTTTATCAACATACAGCAAAACAACGTAATGAAACTGAGACCGACACCAGTCAAACTGATATCAATAACCCCTGATGCTGAAAAGACCATGGGGTACATCGCAAGAGTATCTAACCCCAATAATCAGGAGAATCCTAAAGTAGCAGGGTTACTTAAATACTGTATTCAGCATGAACACTGGTCGGTGTTTGAGCAAGCACACATGACACTAGAGATTACAACCACTAGAGGTCTAGCAGCACAAATATTGAGACACAGGTCATTTACGTATCAAGAGTTTAGTCAGCGATATGCTAATACTAACCTATTGGGTGAGATACCCATACCAGACTTGAGAAGACAGGATGAGAAGAATAGACAGAATAGTATAGATGATATAGACCCAAAGGAGAGAGATAGACTACAAAAGGTCATAGCAAAGTATTTTGCTGAAGGAATTGACTTATATAATGAACTCATTCGGTCAGGTGTCGCTAAAGAGTGTGCTAGATTTGTACTCCCGTTAGCAACTCCTACCAAACTCTATATGACGGGATCATGTAGATCGTGGGTTCACTATATAAATTTAAGGTCTGCTCATGGGACACAAAAAGAACACATGGACATTGCTGAGGCATGTCGTAGGGTGTTCATCAAACAGTTCCCTACCGTAGCAGAAGCACTTGATTGGACAACATAATGGCAATTTACCCAGTTAAAAACTTAAAAACAGGAGAGATGAAAGAACTCTCAATGACCCTTGCTGAATACGAAGATTGGAGGGACAATCACCCCGATTGGGATAAAGACTGGAACGCAGGAGTCTGCGATGCTGTCTCAGGTGTAGGAGATTATCAGGACAAACTACCTGATGGTTTCAAAGACCGACTTCGTAATGTCAAAAAACATCACCCTTACGCTAAATTCGAGGCTCCTTAGTCTATGCCAGTTAAAGACAAGAAACAACCTTCAATGGTTGGGTTAACCAAAAGACAGATGAAACGCAAACCTATCAACTCAGGATACCTGACACAGATAAAACCACTAACTCCCTCACAGGAGAAGGTATTTGATGCGTTTTCTAAGCAAAAGAATCTCTACTTATATGGAGCAGCGGGTACAGGTAAAACCTTCATTGGTATGTACCTCGCACTACAAGAGATCCTTAATGAGCAGTCATCTTATGATAAACTATACATTGTCAGATCATTAGTGCCAACCAGAGAGATTGGATTCTTACCTGGTGACCACGATGACAAGGCAGAACTATATCAGATACCATATCAGAACATGGTACGTTATATGTTCAAGATGCCTGATGATGCTAGTTTTGATATGCTATATGCTAATCTAAAAGCACAAGAGACTATCTCATTCTGGTCAACCTCATTCTTACGTGGTACTACACTAGATAACTCTATCGTATTAGTGGACGAGTCACAGAACTTGAATTTCCACGAGTTAGATAGTATTATAACTAGATTAGGTGTCAACACAAAGATTATCTTTGCGGGTGACGCAGCACAAACTGATCTTGTCAAAACAAACGAGAGGAACGGTATTCTAGACTTCATGAAAATCATTCAAGGTATGGATGAGTTTGAAATGGTAGAGTTTGGCATACAAGATATTATCCGATCTGGTTTGGTGAAATCATATCTGATTAATAAATTGAATCTTGGACTTTAAACATTTAAACTTACATAATTTTCCAGACTTAAAAGCAAAGACAACAGAGCAGGGTAGACGTTACTTCGTTGAGGGTAATGCCTACCCTTCTGTTACAACTGTGATAGGTGAGATGAAAAAGAAATCTATCCTTGAGTGGAGACGCAAGGTAGGTGAGGAAGAAGCTAATTCTATATCTAAACGTGCGACTACACGTGGCAACAAATGCCATAAGTTAGCAGAAGATTACTTAAGTAACAAACCTCTAGACAGGTACAAGGATGACGTGCTATCATTAGGCATGTTTCACCAAATACGACCTTATATTGACAAGATAAATAATATACACGCACTAGAAGAATCACTATATTCTCACACACTAAAACTCGCAGGACGAGTTGATTGTATTGCTGAGTATGATAATGAACTTGCGATTATAGATTTTAAAACGTCAACTAAGTACAAACGTGAAGAGTGGATACAAGACTACTTTTCACAAGAGACAGCTTATGCTATAATGTTTCAAGAACTTACAGGTTTAAAGGTAAAACAACTTGTAACTATCATCGCCACTGAACAAGGGACACCTCAGATCTTTGTTAAGAATAACATTCTAGAGTTCGTACCAAAACTAAAAGAGTACATAGACTACTACAAGGAGATCCATGGCGACTGGTAAAAAACTAAATGATGCCCTAGAGGAAAATTTTATGACTGCGAGCAAGTTTTCGCTTGAAATTGAGAACATCGTCAAAGATGGTTCACTTAACTACATTGAAGCAATAGTAATGTATTGCGAAGAGAAATCTATTGAGATAGAGGGAGTCAATAAATTGATTAACAAACCACTTAAAGAGAAACTTAAGTACGAAGCACAAAAACTAAATTTCATTAAAAAAGGGAGTCGCGGTTTCTTGGCACTGTGACAGGATACGAAGCATACCGCATGTATCTTGCCATGCGAAATCACTTCAAGACTAAGACATATGACTTTTCAAAGAATCAATATGCGAAGGCAAAGCAAGAAACTTATGACAAGAGAAAGGACAAATATTTTTTTATAAAACTATCACGTAAGTATGAGGAGGAAGAACTAGCAAAGTTTTATCTTGCTAATTTTGTAGAGGAGAATAGTGAGTGGATTGGGTCGATGACCGCACATGGTGAACGGAACTATCTGGACTATATAAGGAAACTACAATCACTATCGTATATTTTTAAGAGTGATGCTGAGACCATGAAGGAGTCATGTGACAACTTCAATGATCTTTTTACTGGCAAACCACACCCGACCTTGATTAAATTATGGTTAGGTGGTAAAATAACACTAGAATCTGTAGTCATAATGGAAAGGATCTTTGAGTTCACTCAGAACGTCAAAGCAACTGACCCAGTATGGACAGATGCCAAACAAAAGATCACAAAGTACGTTCCTCTTTTAAAGATAACAAGCACTGATAAACACCGTAAAATTCTTAAGGAGTTATACCTATGAAGTTCTTCGAGTCTGACGTAGTTCAGGACGAGTTAAAAAGAATGCAAGACCTATACGTTGACATCAATCGTATGGGTATTATACTGACAATAGATCAGAAGATACAACAACTGGTCAAACTGTTAGAGCTAATAGATCTTCAACAGACAATGTTTATGCGTGTTACACTAAGTGATAGACCCGAAGCAAAACGGATCCTCGCTCAGGTACGTGAAGCAGCAACTTTGCTAGGGATGAAACCTGAGCATGTAAACTCGACATTCTATACCCAACTGAAAGAACAGGTGGAGAAGATGATCGAAGATTTGGAGACAACAAAATGATCGCACTCATCGTAGTCGTAGTCATCATTGCTCTAGCAGGAGCACTCATTCGTTATTATGACCCACATTGAACTAACTGAAGAAGAGTGGGAATGTGTAAGGGTATGTGTAGCAAACGCACCCATACCTTATGACATCACTCTCAAGAAAATACCTGGTGATATCCTAGCAAAGATAGGACAACCAAAACCACGTAAGGGTGAACCTTTGACTATCCCATACTATGATTTGACACCTTACGGAATTGAACCTTTAACATGAAGAAATCTGAACTAATACATTATAGATTACAAGCTATGCTAAGAGAGAATAGTTTTAGTGATCTATCATACCTTGGCATACGAAATGATGTTCACTGGTATAACATAGGTGGTAATGAAGTACCAGTTGATGCTATTGAAGAATTGGAGAGTGTTGAAGAATGAATTTGTGGAAGAACTGGAAGGAAGCAGTATGGGAAACATTCCCTGATCTAGAGTATCAAAACACATGGGCAGAATGGGAAGGTAAAGGAACCAACCTTACTGCTAAGATATACAAGAACAAACACTTTATTAAGTCTAGAGAAGTAGATATATGGAGTGATAAGACGCACGTATATAATACAATAATCTATCCTAACACTGGAGCAAATCTACCTTGCTTTGGTATGGATCTCATGGGGTTCACACAGAAGAGAGTCATCATAGTATTCGACTTCCAACACCCTACAGAGAAGTATCTTTTTAGTGTAGATGGTCTACCCAAATGTACTGAGAACTATCGTTTCTTTGAACGTGGTAATCATTTCTCAGAGAACATCTATGTTAGGTATTGCCCGATGGACGAGGTAGATCAGCACCTCGACACATTTAAACAGTACTTGACAAAATACAAAGAGATGATAGAATTAAATCAACCGAAAGGTACAGACACGAATGTATATAAGGACTTTGATACTTATATGACTCGATTGGATCCAGTGGGTCCTTACTTAGCACAAAAGTTTGGCAAGGAAAAGTCTGAAAGCCTTGTCAACGACTTCCTTTTCTGCTATAAATAGAACGTACGACTATACAGTACAATACAAACAATACGGAGAATACAATGTCTTTTGCTTCACTTAAAAAGTCCAGTTATTCTGACTTGCTTTCTAAAGCAGAGTCACTTAATAAGACAGAAACTAGAGGTGCTGATGAGCGTCTTTGGAAACCAGAAGTAGACAAAGCGGGCAATGGTTACGCAGTAATCAGATTCCTACCCGCACCCGATGGAGAAGACCTTCCATGGGCACAAGTTTGGAGTCATGCCTTCCAAGGTCCTGGTGGATGGTATATCGAAAACTCCTTGACAACTTTAGGTAAAAAAGATCCTGTTTCAGACCTAAACAGAACCCTATGGAATAGCGGTAGTGATGCCGACAAAGAGGTTGCTCGTAAGCAAAAACGTAAGTTATCTTACTACAGTAACATCTACGTCTTACAAGATCCTGCTAATCCAGAGAATGAAGGAAGAGTATTCCTTTACAAGTATGGTAAGAAGATCTTTGATAAACTAACAGAAGCAATGCAACCCGCATTTGCTGATGAAACTCCAATCAACCCATTTGATTTCTGGAAGGGTGCTGACTTTAAAGTCAAGATCCGTAAGGTTGAAGGTTATTGGAACTACGACAAATCTGAGTTTGCTGAACCAAGCACACTTAAAGGATTTGATGATTCAGAGTTAGAAACTCTATGGAAGCAACAGTATAGTCTTACTGACTTTACTGCTCCTGATAAGTTTAAAACTTTCGATGAGTTACAGACTAGATTAAATCAGGTTCTCAACGCAGCACCTACACCTCCTCGTCAGACAGAAATCGAGGACTTAGAAGACCAAAGTGAAGGTCTTTACAAATCTGTAGCAGCAGAATCTGCTCCTACATTTAAGTCAGCACCGACTCCTGCTCCCGCAGAAGAAGATGATGCCTTATCCTATTTTGCTAAACTTGCTAACGAATAACTATGAAGATCTTCATTGATTCCGCTGACGTATGGGCGATTAAAGACGCATACGAAACAGGTCTTATTGATGGTGTAACGACCAATCCTACCCTTATCATGAAGAGTGGCAGACACCCAGAAAAGGTGTACCAAAAACTCAAGGACATGGGAATCGGTGATATCTCTATGGAAGTCGTAGGCAATGCTGAAACTATGATCAACGAAGGTCGTAGATTAAAAGCAAAGTTTGGTGACTGTGCGACAATCAAGGTTCCGTGTACACCAGACGGACTCCTTGCTTGTCACACTCTTTCAAAAGAATTAATTAGAGTAAACGTAACACTTATATTCAGCACAGCACAAGCAATCCTAGCAGCAAAGGCAGGGGCAACATATGTCTCACCTTTCGTTGGTAGATTAGAAGATAACTCTCACTCAGGTGTAGAGGTTGTTCGTTCTATAGTTGATATCTACAAGAAACACAACATCTATACTGAGGTATTAGCAGCATCTATTCGTGACGTTGCTAAGGTTACACTCGCATTCTGGAATGGTGCTCATATTTGTACCATACCACCAAAGGTATTCACCAAGATGTACGATCATGTGTTAACAGACGCAGGATTAAAAATCTTCGATGAAGACCACAAAACCACCTTCTCTAGTGAAAGAGTCGGTGGCGATTTAGATGCTATGGATGGTAGTGAAATGCAATATAATTTTACAGACGATGGATTCACTTACATGATCGACACACCTGATACACAGGGAGTTGTCGACTTTGGTGACATGGATCCAGATGATCCTAGGATAGGATTTATTCCTTAATCTATTTTAATTTCAGATCTACTCTGACCTAAAACTAAAGACCCACCCGCATGTAAGGACGCAGTGTATAACTCCACGAACTCCTCAATGTAGGTGGGTTTTATTATTTTTATTCTTTCTTTCTCAGCGTTCAATCTTTCCTCATATTGATAGTATGTCACTGCTGATACTGGATTGACAGTTACACCCGCAGACGCTGTACCATCATAGTATGTGATTTGGAAGTTACTTGGAACTCTTATCCCTGACTTTACAATTTTACGCTTCAAAGCATCCACTACCTCCGTTGTCTCATACATCATGACGGCAGCGGGGTTTTCATATTTTGCGTACACATAATCTCTCAAGGCATCAGCAGTACGTGGCCACTGTTCATGATAGTTTGTAATGTTATTTGCTATCATGATAGTCCAACCTAAAGATGTGTCATTGTAATAGTTGAACGCTATTGACTCTGGTGTCTCCCCATTTTTAATGAAGACATCATCGAAGATAACAACAGACGCTAAGTAGTCGTCTCTGATGTTGTTTCTTCTCCATAAATTTTTGGCACGATAAAACTCTGGATTTAAAATTTGATCCGTATAGTTGTATATTACATTGGGTGCGTTTTGAAATAAACTCATTAGAATCTACCTGTTTCTAAATCAGCAGAAGTAAGTGCTGTTGTCTCAGCAAAGGTACAACTGATTGTTTGTAATGGGATTTGACCACCCTTAGTGGTAACGAAGTTATTAGATGGAGATGAGTTAACACTTAAATTGGTTAAAGCACACATCTTAGAACGTGGCATCATTGGATGTGGTTGACCACCATCAACAACAGTACCGTTCTCATCTATAGCACCGAACCATGGTTCTAGTTTGAATAGATCTGGAAAACCTAGTACACCACCAGTTCCCCTATCATTGGCAACAGGGTGCATACCAGTCTTGAATCCATTAATAATCTTATCAATGTTCTCTGCTTCATCTTCATCACGAGCAAAGAACTCAAATGTTAATGAGAAAGATCTCATTTCCATTCTACTGAACATCATGATGGCATTCTCATTAGGTGCTAGTCCTGCTAGACCTAAGAAGTTAGCTGGTTGAGTGATATCACTATTGACACCAAGTGGATCTGTTGCTCCTTTGAATGCTGATTTAAGAACACTGGACACATTTATACCAGCTTTATCATCTACCTCTTTCGTAAAACCTGCAGTGATCTGACCAAGAGCGTCCTTAAGACCTGACAGAGAACCAGTAAGAGCCATCTGACCTAAAGCACCACCTGGATCATCAAGTACCCTTGCCATTGTACCTAGCTTAAAGGTGTTACCCCAGTCAGCACCATATGAATATTGAAACTCATTGGGCATGGGTAAACGATAGATCGTAGGAACTGAGTCAGCAGTTTCAAATGATTCATTCTTTATGTCAGCTAACTGGTTAGCATTATCAATGACTGTTCCATCCTGAAGCGTAATAGGACCGTCCCTGAATAGATGTTCATACTCACCCTTGCTTATCTTTGCTAAAGCTTTTTCTTTCTTCTTCTTATGATTCTTACTTGCACTTCTACCCATTCCTGATGGACTACCAACTTGTTCTATTGCCATTTCCCTAAGTTCGTTGTTGAGGTCATCCATCCTCTTATCGCCCTCAGTATCTTGGGCACCCGAACCTCCATAAAGGAACTCTTGACTGTTTTTTAAAGCTCCAGTAAGACCACTGATATTACCCAGTGCTGATGCAGCATCGTTCTGACCTGATGCTCTCGCTTCTTTTATTCCTGCATTATATTGATATCTTGTAATCTTGAAATAAGATGCAAGAGGGATATCAGTCAAACCCTTGGGGTAGGTTCGATCCTCACCATATAATATTCGGTTCCCACTCATCTGTTTCTATGAAATTGTTCTAAAGGTAATTGACTCATTGCCTGCATATCCTCCTCTGGTATCTCGAAGAATAAGTTATCGGCATTCTTAGGTATGTAGTAACGAAG
>OCVP010001209.1_pt1 | contig 11030 bp, 5 predicted proteins | sample 1539171 | NCBI WGS metagenome assembly OCVP01 (sample SAMEA51879418, study PRJEB22527) | metagenome
AGAAGCTGTTCTGTATCTGCATCCCAAACCTTGTAATGAACCTCTAAAGTATCTCCATCAGTAGCATGTAAATCTCTAGGATTAGAGCCTTCGAAGATATGGACATCGAGAAGTACTTCCGCTTCTCGAACATTAAGATGTGATGCTTGAATCTGTATATCGTGCTCTGTTACTGCATTATTCAACTGAATTTCGACAATTGCAGTTTCATTTACTCCTATTTCATTCACAGTAAGTACTGTGTCACCTTCTGAGGCAAAGACAACCTCTCCACCGGTTATTTCGAGAACAATATCTAGAGTTTGGTTACCTCTATTGTATATCGCAACACTGGCTCTATCGCCATCTCCTTGATGCTCCCAATCACAGCGCAATTCACCGGGATAAAGGAACACATCGTCTTGTTCAGATAGAACATCCGGCCAATCCCAATCGCCTAATCTAGAATCACAGGTGTCGAATAACAAGTCTACTTCCCAGTACCATCGATCGTTATCGTCCTTGAGTAAATCTTGATCGATTACGGAGAACGCATCCTCATTCTCTTTGACGAATACGTAGACGCTGTAGCCAACAACTACTGTTGAACCGATTAGTAGGGCGGCGGTGGCCAATGATAGCAAAATTGCGGCCCTCGGAATCGCCATTTCATTGATGCCTATAGGTACAGTTGGGTGCTCAACCTCATCGGGAGTGTCTGAGATCCAACTGCGGGACACGGTATTCGACCACACCCCGTCAGTCATCAAGGTTAGTGCTACGCAACTCAACTAATCGGTGATTCGAAAATCAATTACTAAACGCCGATTGTCAGTTATTGGAAATAGATTTTTCCAATGTGGGGTGATTAACTTAATTCCGTTGCGATATACCGTCCCAAATCAATCTTGTAACAATGCTTCTTGATTTCTTTGCCCTAACCAAGTCACTAGAGCCAGTTCGGCTCCGACTACAGTTAACAGAAGGAATAATCCAATTGCATCAATCGATGAAGCAGCGCCTAGCATTAGCAGAGATGCTGCAACTCCAAGGATGAGGTCCCCGAATCCCCAGATTCGTAAAATGCGGCGCAAATGGAATATTCCAACAACCCAAAGGGTCGTTGATATGGCAAATAATGCGATTGGATAAATTATCCAAATATTCACCATAGCAAGTCCTGCGAACATTAGAATGTGGCAATCAATGGCTGCCATCATTGTCCAATGGCCATTTCTCATTGGTACGGATGCAGCCACAAATCCAAGCATGACAAATCCGCCAGCAAGAATAATCCAATCTAGATATTCGATAATTTGTGGAATGAATGTACCCATGGAAAAGAGTGCTAATGGGAGACAAATTATTGACAATCCTACAGCCTCTACTTGTCGGTGTTTACGTCCAGAATAAATGGCATTAGCTACTGCAAGAATTGCAGCAGGGCCCCAAGACATCATCACGTATGCGAAGGCGCGTAGACCTCTTCCCGAACTTCCCAAATGCGTTTCACGACCTACACTAGCCCTTCGGGAATCTATCATCGCATCTATGGCGATTGTAAAGATTAGCAACGCCTCAAGTAGCAACCAAGGAATTTGCCACCCAATCAGGTCTCCATCGAATGGGTCAACGGTAAATGGGAATGGTAGGGACTCGACAAGAAGCGCTCCAGCAATTCTACCAATAATTAGCGGTAAAACAAACCAATCGATTGCAATCGGTATCCTATCGAGTAGGTTATCCCTTTGGTATAGAGAAATAATCACAAATTGTAGAATTAGGATTGTCACTACTGCTAAGTCTAGTAGTTCCTTATTGCTCGCTCCAGGTCCCAAATGACCTGAGATTAATGCAACTATTAATCCAATAATTGAGTATGCGATCGGCATTTCAATTCCCATCACAGTTGGCAAATCAAGGTCGAGTTGTTTGGTTCGTAATCTAGCGATTGCAACCAAAACGGTTGCGAAAATTCCTGCGATAAGTAGAATGAAAGGAGAAGAGGAGAATAATAGGCCCCATACGATTACAGAACCGAGGACTAGGAATAGTACCAAGAGAACAATTGTTGGTCTGTGAGAAACATCTGTAGTGTACAATTCGGAATCATCTTCCGTTGTGTTAAGATCTCTCCTCTTCTTGCGCTTTTGTTCTAGTTCCAATCTTTTTGGATCATAGGTGTCTAATTGCCCAGTTCCTAGACTTAATTTTTTGGCGTTGTCTTGACCTGCGATTGCCAAAAGTTGTTCTCTTTGGGATAAAGTCTTCAGCTCAGCTCTAATTTCTCCTCGAGCAACAAGCCATAATGCGCTTAGTGCAAACAAACCGATGCCAGCCATGGTAGAGGTTTGATTTTCCAATTGTAAAGAAAGTCCGATTGTAATCACGAGCAACCAAAGGGCAGCTGCCGCTGGTTTGAGCAATTTTTCCATCTTCTCGGCTCGAGGAAGATAGAATGCCATCACCAAACCGGTGCAAGTAACGGAAGTTAATGATAAGTCGAAATTGGGAATGGAATCAGTAGAATCTAGAATACGGCTAGGTTCTTTGGTGGATATTGCAATAATTAGTGGAAGGGACATTAGAGCCATTCCATTGGTGAATACCGGCTCGTCCTCAGGGTCTCGATAGAGAATTGAGGCGGTAGCAATAAGCAAGAGAATGATCCACATTTCCTCTAATCCATGCCTCCAACCAAGTACAGCAGCACTGACTGCAATTATCCCCAAGAGTGCAATTGGTCCACCGAGTCTTTTACCAGCAAATTCGGCACCTAAGTGGGATAATGAGACAACTGAAACCACAGCCAAGAGGGTAATTGCGGTAAAACCACCTGCATGAGCCATGACTACTATGGTGACCATAGGTAACCACAATCCAATCGCCCACAATTGTAATGCTCCCGAGTCTCGAATAGAGGCTGAAACTTCGGTGATTCCAAGAAATCCTGCTGCGAGATTTACTCCGGTCTCCCCTAACTGCAAATTCACAATAAGCATCAGAACTACTGAGATGATGAGATAGGCTGCGAACGGCGTTGTGGCTAGGTCAATGAGATTTCCAGGATCGGTCCAACCGTTTGCTATAATCACGGTTCGGAATGATTCGACCATAAATTCCTGCAATAAAACCCAAGTCCAAGGGAGTAGTACTGTAGCGCCAGCCAAAGAAGGTGCCTGCCGCATTATTGCAAGAATTGCAGTACCTATGTGGAGCGCGGTTAGAAGTCCTAGGAGAACCAATCCTCCATCCCCTCCATTTGCTTCGGATTTTGCCGGAATTAGTACAACTAACAATACTAGAATGCCAACCGAGCCAACCCATAACACGCGATCAGTGACGTGATTTTGGTCCCGCAAAATGACAAATGCGGTCAGAATAGCGGCGAAAATTGTGAATGTCTCATAACGGTCGAAAAATGATACCGCTTCGGTAGAATCTCCAAAGATTAGCAATAGAGAAAATAATGTTGCCCCAGACAATAGAGGTATGGTTACTCTAAGCCTTTCAACGCCTCTTACAACGAGATATGAACCTCCAAATGCTCCAGCTAGGAAGGTAACCATTCCCAATGCATATCCAGAATCTTCTCGACTTGATGCTACAGCCATTAATGCTCCAATCATTCCCAAGGAAATCGAAACTCCCCAAAGTCCAGGTTGACCAAGTCCTGCCGCCTTGAATCCCTCCGAGAACCAGTTTTCTTCTCGAGCAAACCGCGCTGCCATAGCAGCGTTAATTCCGGATACGAGCATCAATAATAGGAAGAGAATTAGTGGCGTATCAAGAGGTTCGATAACTAAGGAACCAGCAGTAAATCCACCTGTAATTGCATGCATACCTATCCACAGATTCGAAGCCGCCACTCCTAGCGCGGCGAGATTTCCAGAGCCTCTGTGAAGCGCTAGACCATGGAGTAACAAGGTGGCCAATAGAATCATCACCGCGACTCCAACTTCCCCTCCAATCGAGCCAGCAGTAGAGCCAATAGCCAATAGAACGAGAGTTGCCTGTGCTGCGATTGCATCGTGATCATGTCGATAAGCAATGAATACGTTTAGGGCAACGAGCAATAACAATAGAATCGCTAGAAACTCTACAGAAATGGGAAGGAAACCACCTAATTCCCACCGATTCAGTTCGATTGCAAGGCCGTAGAGGACCTTCATCGAAATTATGACCCAAGAAACGCCAAGTAAGTGCAGATTCTTGTCAGGTACCCATCGTTCTCCAAAAGTAAATCCTACACCGGCTAGAATTAGCAATAATACCAATGAAATCATTGGCGGGAACGCTGTTCCCGCAACTACACTTAGGGCACTAAAGACGAATATCATCGACACCATAAGTGACCAATTTACTCGTCGTTCCCCATCCTTTGCCATCGAGGTCACAATGTCATCTTCGGGAGCACTGGCCACTGTTCCGTCAGAAGCTATCGCTCCTGCTTCGTCGCCTGTTATTTCTTTGAAGGGGTCGAATACATCGCCTAGAGCCTCATCCACTTCTTTGGTCTCATTTGCTTCGGAATCGGGAAGATTTGAGTCGGTAACTTCCTCGGATTTTTCACCTATTCCTAGGTCTCCAATGTCTAGGTTTGCACCTATTTTGAATCGACGTTCGCGAATCACGCGGTCGTCCTTCTCATCGTTCACGCGCTCGCGAGGAACGGCATTCGGCGATAATCGCATCCCCGTCAGAGGTAGTTGAATTTCAATATCTTAGAGAAATCATCTCAACGGGTTATCCGTAATGGTTGAAAGGTAAACATCTGAGGCGTGATACATGGAGAGCACCTCGCGCTCGTCCAACACCGCTGTCTCAGCGACCCCTTTGTCGGAGCACGGATTGAATCCTAGCGGCTCGGTACATTGGAATCTGTCCTCGGATGAATTGCACAAAACTGCAGTAAAGGGTGGTGAAGCAGAGATGACAGCACACGGTGTCTTACTCGCAACCACCGGAGAACGCACTGGACGTTCACCAAATGACCGATTCATCGTAGACGAACCAGGATATGCAGACCATGTTTGGTGGGGTAAAGTGAATCGTCCAACAAGTCGCTGGGTGTTTGAGAATCTTCTCAAGAAGGTGCAATCTCACCTTGACTCAGCAGACCAATTATTCGTCAAAGACGCACATTGTGGCGCGGATACAAATTATGCAATGCCTGTCCGACTAGTTACCGAGAAGGCTTGGCACGCTGCCTTCTTCCACAATATGTTCGTCCGCAGTGACCCTTCTGAATTGAATGACCACGTTCCCAGATATACAATTTTACACGCCCCAGAACTAATGGCTGACCCAGAAGACGATGGTGTAAATTCAGGGGTCTTCGTGATATTGGCCTTAGACCGCGGTTTGGTGATAATCGGTGGAACTCATTATGCGGGAGAAATCAAGAAAGCAATCTTCACCATAATGAATCACATTCTACCTGAAAGAGGAATCATGCCAATGCATTGCTCGGCGAACACAGATGGTGAAGAGTCGGCGTTATTCTTTGGATTATCTGGAACAGGAAAGACGACTCTTTCCGCAGACCCTCACAGAGCATTAGTTGGTGATGACGAACATGGTTGGTCAGATGATGGCGTATTCAATTTCGAAGGTGGGTGCTATGCCAAATTAATCGGCCTATCCAAGGAAGATGAACCAGAGATCTATGCAACAACTAGAATGCAGGGAACTATTTTGGAGAATGTAATCCTTGATTCAAATGGAGTTCCAGATTTTGATGATGGAACCCTTACTCAGAATACTCGAGCATCATATCCTATCGAGGCCATAGAAAATAGAACTGCAGATTCCACAGCAGGTCATCCAAAGAATGTAGTTTTCCTGACCTGTGACGCCTTTGGAGTTCTACCTCCACTTTCTCGATTAACTCCAGACCAAGCCGCTTACCACTTTATCTCAGGATATACGGCAAAGGTTGCTGGAACAGAAATTGGAGTCACTGAGCCTCAAGCAACATTCTCAACTTGTTTTGGCGCACCATTTATGCCCCGCCATCCTAGCATTTATGCTGACTTGCTTTCGAAGAAAATTAGCCAACAAAATGCCAACTGCTGGTTGATTAACACTGGTTGGGTAGCTGGTGGATTTGGCGAATCTAATCGAATCAAAATTCGCTGGACTCGAGCTCTGTTGAATGCAGCACTACGCGGCGATTTGGAAGATGTAGTATTCGTCGAAGATGAGCGCTTCGGCTTCTCAGTACCTCTAGAATGTGAAGGTGTACCGAGGGAAATACTCCAACCTAGAGAGACATGGTCTGACAAGCAAAGATACGACAATGTAGCGAATCTTCTGGCACAGATGTTTAGAGAAAATTTCCAGCAGTATGAAGAAGGATGTAGCGAGGAAGTTTTAGCCTCATCTCCAAAGGTCCTACTTTGATTTTTATTCAATTGAATGTGAATCGGCTTTAGAGAAAATAAAATACGAGAGAATTTATTTCACAACATGCGTAAGACTGCCGTCATACTTTCAGTGAGCGTTCTATTGCTGATGTCACTTTCTTCAGCGATTCAAGAAGCTGGTCAATTAAACCCAGAACAAGTAGAAGTAAGGGCATCAAATGATGTTCCGGATCCTTTGCATCTTGTTGATGATTCAATGTTTGCTGAGACTGTGAATGGCATGGATTATGATGACTCTGGAAATCTGTATTACGGTGGGTCATTATGTGGTCGTTCAAGCACTGACATAAGTACCACTTTTGAATGTGAATTAAATTCTGAATCTGGTACCGAATCAACACTGAGTTTTACCCCTTCGTATGTTGCCGTAATGGACAATGAAGGAAACAGAATTGCTGCCCATCTCTTCCACAGCGGTTATGGAGATAGAATCGATGAGATAATTGTCCTAGAGAATGGTGATATCTTAGTCGCTGGTGGTTTTTGTTGGCTTTCAAATGAATGTTATTTCCAAGGGGATGGTATGCTTCTCGAAGCACCAGGGAGAAATTTGGACGCATTTGTTTTCAGAATGAATCCCTCAGGAGAGGTAATCTGGTCTCGTGCTTTTTGGTCTGCTGGAAATGATTTAATCCACAGTTTGGACGAGGGCCCGAACGGTGAAATTTACCTTCAGGGAACATTTTGCGCGGATGCTACTGGCTCGGGATGCAGATTGAATTCAGTTGAAGGGGTCGAAGGCCCTTTGACCAAAGGCGGTTCTGATATTTTTATTGGCAAATTAACCTCTGATGGTTCTTTGGATTGGGTCAAAACTCTAGGAAGCTCCACGGAGGATCATACTCTTGGAGGCGGTTATTGGTCTCTACAACAGATGGGCATCGTAGCATCATCAGACGGCGGAGTATTGGTTACTGGTTCAGTTTGTCACGACGGTTCATTCTTCGACACATGCTCATTCAGACTGTCTCCTAATGACGTAATCACTAGTCAAGATGGTTTTGTCGCAAAATATTCTGCTAACGGGAGTTATGAATGGTACGAGAAAATTGGAGGCGCTGGTGTTGATTACGTACAAGTTACAGTACCTATTGATGATAACAGAATACTAGTAGGTGGAAACCATTATTCTAGCAATTTTTCAGTCACAGGATATTGGGTGAATAACTCTGGTAGTTCTGATGCTTGGTGGGCTATCTTCAATCACCAAAACCAGGAATGGGAGGGCCTTTGGGATTCTGATGAAACTAGAGATTCTTACATACATTCAGCTTCGGTTGGCCTAGATGGCGAAATTATAGTTGCAGGTTCAGGTTGTTGGCAGATCACACCTTGCACAATTGAAGTTGCAGGCAAATCACACAATGGTCGTTCTTATGGAATAGGTTGGGCATTGAAGGTCGATGAAGAAGGAAACAGTGAATGGATTCGAGGAGTATACTCTACAACTAGATCGGCTTCTCCTGTTTCTCAAGTATTGCAAAATAACTTCGGTGACATTGCAATGTCGATACCAAATTGTTACAGTGAAGATAATGAGAATGATTGCAGTATTACAATGGCGGGACATACTTTCAACTCCGTTGAGAATGCCACTTTAATCCGAGTAATGATTCTAGATTTTGATAGAGATGGAGTAGTTGATGAACTCGACAATTGTCCTGCAGGAGATCAAGGATGGACAAGCGATGCCTCAAACGACAATGACGCAGATGGCTGCAATGATATTACGGAAGACCTAGATGACGACAATGACGGTTGGCTAGATTCGGAAGAAATTGCTTGCTCTCACTCACCAATAGATCCAACCTCAATGCCAACCGATACGGATGGCGATGAAATCTGCAATAATCTCGACAACGATGATGATGATGATGGCTATCTTGACGTTGAAGACGCGTTTCCCTACAATTCCGAAGAATGGGTAGACAATGATATGGACGGAATCGGAGATAATCAGGACGATGACGATGATAATGATGATTGGAAAGATCATCAAGACGACTTCCCTAACGAAGCATGCGCGCACATTGATTCGGACGGAGATGGCCGTCCCGATTCTTTCGTGATTTCAAATTGTCCCACTTCTTTGGAGGAAGATGCTGATGACGACGGAGATGGAGTAGATGATACATCGGATGCTTGGCCTTTGGACCCAGCGATGGGACTGGATACCGATGGAGATGGTCTCCCTGACAAACACAAATCAGGATTAACCGGTTCAATAGCCGAGGACACGGATGACGATAATGATGGATATCTGGATACAGAAGACGATTTCCCGCTCGACGCTAATCGCTGGTTAGACACCGATGGTGATGGAATTGACGATTCAATAGATATCGACAGAGATGGCGATGATTGGAGCGATATAGACGAAGAGAATTGTGGTACGGATTCAATGGACAATGGAGATTGGCCAACAGATTCAGACAATGATGGAATCTGCGATGCAATGGATAAGCAAGGAATAACTGAAATTTTCTCAGGCGGAATTGGAATTGCATTCGCTCTTGCATTCTTGTTAATTCTAGGAGCTATTGCCTATTCTAGGCAAGAATCTTCACTAGGTGAATCAAATGCTCAGATTCCACCTCCTCCATCACTTGATGAGGTAATGGAAGTAGAAGTAGAGGAAGATTCGGATTAGAACGCCAAACCATTTCGGTTAAATCTGAAATTGATTTGATTCAATCGTGCGCATCAACCCAGTTGTGATATTGGCGGTATTCTTACTGTCCTCTGCGACTGTTGGATGCCTCTCCAGTTCTGAAGAAAATAGCGGTATTGAATTAATGGTAAATTATCAATCTACAAATGGTACGATTGTTGAAACATACGTTGATGGAGATTTACAATCTAAATCCAACGTAATCCTCGATTTCGATTTTTCAACAACAATTTCAGAGTATGAGTTAGTTAGTTATGGAATTAATCCTAATGATGGTCGAAGCCCGATTTTAGTACCCGCAGACACATCGCAAACGGTCTCGGTCGAATTCTCTGAGCACGGGATTTTCCATCTAGATGCATTTGCGGTCGACGAGATGGAATCAATAGAGAACCTGACAATTATAGTAAGAATCGAACTCAATATCGAATGGAATGAAGATACAACCAATGAGCCAACTTCACTTGAAATTGATTCAATTCCCAAGAATGGGGGGCCATATCCTTCGATGATAATCATCGACTCAGATGTAGAAAATCCACAACTAATCGATAATGTGGGAGGCGGCAGAGAGGTAGAAATCACTTGGCGTCTTTTCGATGAAGCAGAGGATGCCTGCTTGATTCGTCCAACAACTGTTGACGAGGGGGAAATCGCAAATTGGAAGGTGCATCACAGAATAACAAACGAAATTCACGACCTGAGAATTAGTTATGATAGTGGCCAAGATTACATAGATATCGATCAATCGATATCAATTCTATATGAGGAAGTAGAATCTCCACCAAATCCTTGAGGAAAAGACCGGTGTGGCCAAACACAATGTCTTCTGAACTGCACGTGGTAACCGGAGCTTTCGGTTATAGTGGCAGATGGATAGCAAAGCAACTCCTGTCTGAAGGAAAACAGGTTCGTACCCTTACCAATGCTGCCGCCAGGGATGACCCATTCGATGGTGCAGTCGAAGTTCACCCTTTGAATTTCGATGATTACGAATCATTGGTTGAATCTCTGAAAGGTGTAGATGTACTCTATAACACATATTGGGTTCGGTACAACGATAATCAGCGGAATTTTGACCATGGAATCGCTGTTGAAAATTGCAAGAAATTGTTTGATGCTGCTAGCGAAGCAGGAGTTAGGAGAGTAGTCCATTTCAGTGTTGCAAAACCTGACCAAGCCCCAGGTTGGACTTACTTTGCAGGAAAGGTTGAGACCGAGAGATTGCTTAGGGAATCCGGACAATCCTACGCCATCGTCAGACCAACGGTATTCTTTGGCGGTGGCCGAAATGTTCTGATCAACAATATCGCTTGGATAATGAGGAAATTCCCAATATTCGGTGTCTTTGGTTTTGGCAAGTATCCTATCCAGCCAGTGCATATTCGTGATGTAGCAAGGGTGTCGATTGAACTTGGAGCAAGTGATGAAAACATAACTCGAGATATTGCCGGGCCTGAGCGATTTACCTACAGAGAATTTGTATCCTTGATAGGAAAGAGTATGGGAGTGACTAGATTGATTATTCCAATACCTCCAATCATTGGTTGGTTAGCGGGGCAAATGATGGGAATATTCCTTCGTGATAGAGTGATTACCAGAGCAGAGATTCGTGGATTGATGAATGGCTTGGTGGCATCTGAGGAAGAGCCGTTAGGAGAGTTCAGATTTAGTGAATGGATTGCAGAAAACGGCTCAGATTTAGGTAGAGAATATCAGAACGATTTGCAAGAAAGAAGGTACACGAAATAATCACATTAAATCCGCAGTGGAAATCATCCCACAATGGTAATATAAGAACCAATAATTCTCCCAAAATATGCCCAAATACATGTTTTCGGGGAGCTATACTAGTGAAGGCGTGGCTGGACTACTGACAGAAGGTGGAACAGCCCGAAGAGATGAGGCCGTGAGGATTGCAGAAATGCTCGGCGGAACTCTAGATGCGTACT
>OCVP010001213.1_pt1 | contig 11011 bp, 7 predicted proteins | sample 1539171 | NCBI WGS metagenome assembly OCVP01 (sample SAMEA51879418, study PRJEB22527) | metagenome
ATGACAGGGGGGGAGGGGAGGCATACTGTGAAGAATGAAAGTTTTTGGAATAGAGAATCCAACCAAAAGGAAATCTGTTGCTATGAGCATTGATTTTTTAATGATGCTATGTGCATTGGTTAGGAATGATGCTGAGTGTATTGGTTAAGATTGTTGCCATGTCCAAAGGTATTTGATTGATTCATGTCTTTGATAATGAACAAAGGTTGTTCATTTTGTGAAGTTTGTAGTTGCATACTTTAGGCTCAAGCAAATACGAAAATGATTTTCTGACATCTTCTTCCAGAATTGGTTGAAAAAATTAATGTTTTGAAAATGAAAGGGTTAGGCGGTACAAATAAATTTCGGAAAATTTTCCGATGTTTTATGCAATCCTGCATAAAGCATTCACTCATTCAAATCAGAGAGGACATAATGCTTCGATGGTCTAAACATTTCACCGTGCTGGTAATCAGCGCACTGCTCAGTCTCCCCGCATGGGGTGCTCAAACTTTTGTAACCATCGGGACCGGTGGTGTCACCGGCGTTTATTATCCCACCGGTGGTGCAATCTGCCGATTGGTCAACAAAAACCGTAAGCAACACGGAATCCGTTGCTCCACGGAAAGTACCGGCGGATCCGTTTACAACATCAACACCATCCGTGCAGGTGAATTGGATATGGGTGTAGCCCAATCCGATTGGCAATATCATTCCTATCGCGGAACAAGCAAATTCAAAGACCAGGGACCTTTCACCGGTCTGAGGGCGATTTTTTCCGTTCACCCGGAACCCGTCACCATTCTTGCGAGAAGAGATTCGGGGATCAGGCATATTGATGACCTGAAAGGAAAAAGGCTAAACATCGGCAACCCAGGTTCGGGAACCCGTGCTACCTGGGAAGTGATTGAGGAAGCTCTCGGATGGAGCAGAAGTGACCTGAAACTGGCAGCCGAACTCCGTTCTGCAGAAACCGGGCAGGCGCTTTGTGACAATAAAATCGATGCCTATTTCTGGCTCGTGGGACATCCTTCCGGACTTACCAAAGAAACGGTCTCATCCTGTGACGCAGTGATTGTTGAAGCATCAGGTCCCGGTATTGCGGGTCTGGTAAGGGACAACTCCTTTTACCGATGGGCAAACATTCCTGGTGGAATGTATTCCGGAAATCCCAATGACATCAAAACCTTTGGTGTGGGTGCAACCTTTGTCACTTCAACCAGAACCTCTGAAGAGGTCATCTATCAAGTCGTGAAAGCTGTCTTCGACAACTTTGACCAATTCAAAAAACTCCATCCCGCATTCCGTAATCTGAAAGAAAGCGAAATGATCAGCGATTCCCTCTCTGCACCTCTGCATGATGGGGCCAAGCGTTATTATAAAGAACGGGGTTGGATGTAATTGATCCATCATCAAAGGCCGCCACTCGATGGTGGCCTTTCTTCACCTTTTTGTTTTTATAATCCTTCTGTTGTCCCCTCCGGTTTTCTTCTTCCATGAAATCATCTGAACCTGAAGATAACCAAATCTCGGAAGAAGAACTCAAAGAACAACTTGATGAAATTGTGTCCTCCGTGGACACAGGTGCCCGAGATACCACCTCAGGTGCAGGCAAGATATTAGCGCTTGTTGCGTTGGTATGGTCTCTTTTCCAAATCTGGATTGCATCACCTTTTCCCTACCTAGTTGCTGACTGGATCCCACTCTTAAACAGCACCCACATCCGTTCAGCACACCTTGGATTTGCCATGTTTCTGGCTTTCATCGCATTCCCGGCGCTGAAGCGTTCATCACGAACTAAAGTTCCACTGCTGGACTGGATTTTTGCTCTGATTGCAACCAGTTGTGCACTTTACATTGCTGTTTTTTCCGAGGAATTGGCGGACCGTCCTGGACTTCCCATCCTCCAGGATCTGATCATTTCCGGCATTGGACTGATTTTTCTTTTAGAAGCAACACGACGTTCACTTGGGATTCCAATGATGATCATCGCAATGTTGTTCTTAACCTATGTTTTCTTCGGCGAGCATGCTCCAGATATCATTGCATGGAAGGGAGCTTCGTTTAATAAGGCCATGTCTCATATGTGGTTATCGCAGGAAGGAGTTTTTGGGATAGGACTTGGTGTTTCCTCAGGATTCATATTCTTGTTTGTCCTGTTTGGAGCACTCTTGGAAAAAGCCGGAGCAGGCAATTATTTCACCAAAGTCGCATTTGCACTGCTTGGCCATTATCGTGGGGGCCCTGCCAAGGCAGCAGTGGTTTCTTCAGGAATGAATGGCATGATCTCGGGTTCCTCCATCGCAAATGTTGTGATCACCGGCACATTCACCATCCCTTTGATGAAACGCGTGGGTTTCAAAGCCGAAAAGGCCGGTGCGGTGGAAGTCGCAGCGTCAACCAATGGACAGTTGATGCCTCCGATTATGGGAGCTGCCGCATTTTTAATGATCGAATACGTAGGAATCTCCTACCTTGAAGTGATCAAACATGCCTTTCTGCCCGCAGTGATTTCATACATTGCACTGGTTTACATCGTCCATCTTGAGGCAATGAAAGCCGATCTGAAAGGGTTGAAACCACGAAGAGTGACCACCCTTTTTAGTAAGATCGTGACCTTTTTCATGGTCATCATCGGATTGATCGTACTTTCAGGAATCATTTATTATGGATTCGGCTGGGTCAAAACGGTTGCCGGGAGTGCTTCACCCTGGATTGCAGGAGTTGTCATCCTGCTGGTTTACATAGGGCTGATCCGCTATTCAATCCGTTATCCTGACCTGGAAATTGATGATCATCATATCGAATTAATCGAACTCCCAGAGACCGGTCCTACGGTGAAATCCGGTTTGCATTACCTTTTACCCGTCGTGGTATTGATTTGGTGTTTAATCGTTGAACGCTTCTCACCAGGACTCGCCGCTTTTTGGGCCACTATGATCATGGTTTTCATCATTTCAACCCAGCGTCCACTGAAAGTCTATTTCCGAAACCAGGAAAATCAAAAAGAAGAATTCCTGAAAGGTCTGAAGAATCTTGTTGATGGTTTGATTTTCGGTGCCCGCAACATGATTGGTATCGGGATCGCGACAGCAACTGCTGGTATCATCGTGGGTTCAGTTACCTTGACAGGAATCGGCCTGGTGATGACCGAGTTCGTGGAATTCATTTCAGGAGGAAACCTGATTTTGATCCTGATTTTCACTGCATTCATTTGCCTTTTGCTGGGAATGGGACTGCCGACCACAGCCAACTACATCGTGGTATCGACCCTGATGGCCCCAGTGATTGTCACCTTGGGTGCACAAAACGGGTTGATCGTCCCCTTGATTGCGGTGCATATGTTCGTGTTCTATTTCGGGATCCTCGCTGATGACACCCCTCCGGTGGGTCTGGCAGCATTTGCTGCTTCGGCAATCGCACATAGCGACCCGATCAGAACGGGCATCCAGGGTTTCACTTATGATATCCGAACAGGAATCCTTCCCTTTCTGTTCATCTTCAATAATGAATTATTGATGATCGGGATTGAAAACGTGTGGCATCTGCTGGTTACCATTGCCAGCGCGGTGATGGCGATGCTGATGTTCGCTGCCGCGACCCAGGGATTTTTTGTAGTCCGCAGCCGCTGGTGGGAGACGCTGGCACTTCTGCTGATTTCTTTCACTCTCTTTCGGCCCGGTTTCTGGTGGGACATGGTCTATCCGCCTAATCAAATCCTTCCCCCAAGCGCCATCTATGAAACGGTTGAAACCATGCCCTCAGAAAGCAGTCTGCAGATGCATGTGGAGGGAGAAAACCTGGAGGGAAAACTTATCAGTAAAATGGTGGTAATGCCCATGGGAGATTCCGGTCCCGGTGTTGAAAGACTTGAACGTTCCGGACTCTTGCTCCGTCAGGAAAATAAAAAAATGCTGGTTGACACGGTGGTCTTTGACAGTGCCGCCGAAAAGGCCGGAATTGATTTCGACTGGGAAATCCTCAGCCTTCAGATTCCTGTTGATCAGCCTCCCAAGCAGTGGATGTACCTGCCGGCTCTGATGCTGTTAGGCATGGTGGTGTTCATGCAGCGCAGACGGCGTGCATTTTCCTCATGAGACCGCAGTCAAATCCCCGCGAGCGGGTGATTGAGGAATTCAAAAATTTATATCACACCGATCCCTCCTTCCTTGTTCGTGCCCCGGGCCGTGTCAACCTGATCGGCGAACACACCGACTACAACGACGGTTTCGTTCTGCCGATGGCACTCAGTCAGTCGATCTGGATCGCTCTTTCCTCCCAGCCAAATCCGGAAGTTGAACTGCACTCCCTGGATTTTGAGGAATCCGTAAACGTTCCTCTGGAAGAAAACTATGAGAAATCACGAGGATGGCAGGAATTCCTCAAAGGGGTTCTCGACATTCTGAAACAGGAGGGCTATTCACTCTCCGGATGGAAAGGGGTGGCCGCAGGAAATGTCCCGATCGGGGCTGGGCTTTCCTCTTCGGCTGCATTTGAACTCGCGATTGCTAGGGCCTTCACCAGCGTTGGCAACTGGGAATGGCAACCCTTGGAAATGGCAAGATTCTGCCAGCGGGCTGAAAACGAATGGGTCGGAATGAACTGCGGCATCATGGATCAAACCATCTCCGCTCTCGGACAAGCCGGGAATGCTCTCTTTCTTGATTGCCGAAGCCTGGAAACCCGGCAGGTGAAAATGCCTGACAACCTCCAAATCGCCGTCATGGATACCGGAACCCGACACGAACTGGTCGACTCCGCTTACAATGAACGCCGTCTTCAATGCGAGAAGGCAGCGGCTTTTTTTGAAGTCAAGGCACTCCGAGATCTTTCTCTGGAAAAACTTCTTTCATCTGAAAAAGAACTGGATCCGGTGGTTTTTCGCAGAGCACGGCATGTCGTGACAGAAAACCAGAGAGTCCTTAGTTTCATCAAAGCCCTTGAAAGCGGAAATCCTGAAAAAGCAGGGCAACTGATGAATGAAAGCCATCAGAGCTTGAGGGATGATTTTGAAGTTTCCTCTGAAGCCCTGGATCTCATCAGCGAATGTGCCCGAGAATCTCCCGGATGTTATGGCGCACGCATGACAGGAGGAGGATTTGCCGGGTGTGGGGTGGCGTTGGTGGATCAGTCACGATCCGAAGAATTTTCGAAAGAATTGGAAAGAAAATATAAAACTGTTGCGGGTAGGACAGCTAAGATTTATCTCTGTTCTCCTTCTGAGGGAGCAGAATCTTTCAAAATCTGAAAATCCTGCTCCGGGAATAAAAGGATTCAATAGAGAAATCAAATACTACAATTCATGTCATTCCCACAGCACATGGGAGATTTGATCTTTCCATGACCGTCGGGACATATGGCAATGGCCACTTTGGTGCCGTCTTCTTTGCTGATGTGATCATGCACCAGGTCTTTTTCACACTTGGCACACTTCATTCCGACCACACCCATTCCACAGGATTCGCATACATATTCTGCCATTGATTTACTCCATCTTGATTGATTAAAAAGTTAAAAAATTTAAGTGTTTCTTCATTGAACTTCAGCACCGTGAAAATGTCAAAGAAGTTTTCCTGATGAACCCCAGTGATTCCTGAAAACGCTTCCCGGGTCTTCTTCAGTCGGATCAAATCCCTTGATGAAAAAATCGAAAAAATGGATCCCTGCAGGAATCCGATAACGTTCAAGGGTATCTGGGCCACAACTGGCTGTTCCTAAGCCCCTTTGCCGATGGTCGAGGTAAACCGAGGTGTACTGACGGGGCTTCATTTTAAAAGCATGGGATGCCTGATAGAGGTCCTCATCGGGGAAGTGACTGACCGATCCTTCAAAATCATTTGAAGAATAAAAGAGCAAACCGTTGCTCTCACCATCACTCAAGGCCATCCAACGAAGGTCGGTATGGTTGCCATGCTCCTGGGGTAAAATATAGGGAATGTATTGATCCGCTACTGAAGACTGGTAACGTCCAACCCGTACCCCGGCTTTTCGGTCACAGTAACTCTCATGGGGGCCATGGCCGAACCAATCGAATCTCTCAAAACAATCATTCAACTCGAATTTGATACCGATTCTCGGCAAATCATCAAGGTTCTCATGCACTTCAAGACGGTTTCTGAACCAGAGGGTCATATCCGGGAAAACATGCCAGAGCATTTCATGGATGAATGCCTTATCCGAAACCTTGCAACCGTAAACATGTTGCACACTCAGATTAAGAACGGATTGTTCCTTGACCTCATCAAACATTTTTTGTCCACGAAATTTCAGCCTTTCCTGAATTTTGGAAACTTCATCGAACTCTAGGACCTTACAGTTCTGTTCCTGGATTTTTATTTCGTGAATTCCTGCTTTAAGCCAACGTCCGAGGGGTTTATTGTCCTGTCCTGACCAGGCTTTGATGCCGTCATTGTCAGTCGGTGCTCTCCAGACATTCAGTTTGGGAGATGAAGTAAGGAGGTCCTGCCCCTCCAGTTTCATATGTTTCAGCAAACCTGAAACAGGATCCCATTCGATTTCAGATTTTTCTGAGGAAACCCCCAAGACTTGTTCGGGTATGGACAAAGAAGATTTCGGAATTTGATCAAAATATACAGAATCCCCTGTCGATTGAGTTTCCCATTCAGATAATCGGAATTGATCCCATCCCATCGCATGTCCCGCTTCGGCCCAAATACAGTCTTGTTTAAGGGAGTAAAGGAGAGTCAGGTGAATTTCCTGACCAGACTGATTTTCAGGCTCATTGATTTGAATTATGATGGTTTCTGATGTTCCTGGGGCGACATCCAGACTTTCCAGAGTCCCCTGGTCAATGCTTGTACCATCGACTTCAAGCTGCCATTCGAGTCGAATATCACCAAGGTCCAAAAAATCTCTTTGATTTTTAATTTCAATTTTTCCTATGGGGACATCTAGAATTGTGGCCTTTAATGGCTGAACCAGCTTTTTGAATTCATTAAGAGCCGGATGGGGTGTTCGGTCAGGCCAGACAAGGCCGTTGATGCAAAAATTTGCATCATTCGGTTGATCACCAAAATCTCCACCGTATTTCCACTCACCCTTTGATTCAGGATCCAATCCCTGATCCACCCAGTCCCAGATGAATCCTCCCTGAAGGCCATGATGACTGCGGATGGCATCCCAGTAATCCGACAAACTGCCGTTGCTGTTTCCCATCGCATGGGAGTATTCGCACATGATCAGCGGACGCTCGTCTTCTGTGTTCTGAACCCATTCCACCAGATCATGGATTTGAGGATACATGGGAGCAACCACATCGGTCGCCAGACGGTTGAAATCTTTAGAAGGCTGCCAATTCCCCTGAAATTCAGTCCTCAGGGCTCCTTCATAGTGAAGCAGACGACTTGAGTCCCTTTCCCGAATCCATCCCGCACATGCAGCATGATTGGGCCCGTAACCCGATTCATTTCCCAAGGACCAGAAAATGATGGAAGGGTGGTTTTTGTTCTGCTCGACCATTCTTCTCGTTCGGTCCAAAAAAGCCATCGCCCATGAGGGTTCACGACAAAGCCGTCCGTAATAGTGATGGGTTTCGATATTTGCCTCGTCTACCACATAAAGCCCATACTCATCACAAAGCTCATACCAAAGCGGATCATTCGGGTAATGCGAACAACGGACGGCATTTACATGATTTTGTTTCATCAGACGGATGTCCTGAATCATCGATTCCCTGGAAACGGTTTTTCCCTTGACGGGATCATGTTCATGACGATTCACCCCCTGAATCAGGACCGGTTTACGGTTAATCAGCAGTTGACGATTTTCGATTTCAACCCTCCTGAAACCGATGCGGCATGATGTCCATTCTACTTCACGACCTTGTGGGTCCTTGAGAACAATAAGAAGTGTGTAGCGGTTTGGAATCTCTGAACTCCAGCAATCGGGATTTTTCACCTTAATGGAAAAACGAACCAGATGACCGAGATTGATCCTGGTTTCTTCCGCCAAGGGGATTTCCTGCTGAACAGAATGCTGGTTCATTTTGGAGCCCGATGGATCAAGCAATTGACTTTCCACAATCCATCCAGGTTTGGGTCCTTCATCGAACCCACTTCGCACCTGGACTTCGAGATTTCCTTCGGTCATTTCCTCGTTCAAGCCTGTCTTGGCAAAGACGTCCTCGAGATAAACCTTTTCTGTGGAACGCAAGTAGACACCCCGGTGGATGCCTGCCATCCACCAATGATCCTGATCCTCGAGGTGACTTCCGTCTGACCAGCGGATCACCACCACCGAAATCTGATTCATCCCTTTTTGGACCATGGGCGTTAAATCAAACTCGACGGCAGTTCGGCTGTCCTTCGCAAAGCCAACACGCTTCCCGTTGCAGAAAACAAAAAAAGCGCTTTCCACCCCGCCAAAATGAATCAGAATCCTGCGTTGATCCCAACTCTCCGGAAGATGGAAGTGGGTCCGGTAAACCCCAGTCGGATTAATTTCCGGAATATTGGGGGGCTGATCCGGAAAAGGCATCTGCACATTGGTGTAGTGCGGCCGGTCATGCCCCTGCATGGTCCAGTTCCCCGGGACTTCAATTGATTCCCATGAAGAGTCGTTCAGTGCCTGACTGATCACCTCCGCTTCCAAAACTGCCGGTTTTGGAAAAAGCCTGAACTTCCAGTTCCCATCCAGAGGTTGATAATAGGCTGAATGTTCTGGGTCTCCATCCAGGGCCTGTGCTTCATTTTCAAAAGAATGGAGATGAGCCCTTGGAGGCAGATTCGCGATGCCTGTACATTCAGGATTGATCCATGGAACGTCGGGGCCGGAATGGAGAAAATCAGGACAGAGTTTCATGAGTGTTTGTAGTGGATTGAAGAGAGTTTACAAAGGCGTTTTGTTGCCTGTTCCGGGGTCAGGTCCCGCTGCGCTTCGGCAAGCATTTCATAACCCACCATGAATTTCCTCACCCTGGCAGATCTCAACAGAGGAGGATAAAAATGAGCATGAAGCAGCCAATGATCTCCCTTTTCGTCATAGGGGGCACCATGCCAGCCCATCGAGTAGGGAAAGGAGGTTTGAAAAAGATTGTCGTAGCGACTCAGGATTTTTTTCAGGATTTCTGCGAGTTCTTGTTTCTCCTGTTCATCGATTTCCTCCAGACGCTTCACATTCCTTCTGGGGAGCAAAAGGAGTTCAAAAGGCCAAACCGCCCAATAGGGAACCACCGCAAGCCATGATGAATTTTTTTCGACAATCCTTTCTTCCTTTTTCAACTCTTCTTCCACGACGTCGAGCAGAAGAGGCTTCCCGTGCTCATCAAAATAAGATCTTTGATGAGCATCTTCCTTTTCAATTTCTGTGGGAAGACGATCCGAGGCCCAGATCTGCCCATGGGGGTGAGGGTTGGAACAGCCCATTTCCGCCCCTTTGTTTTCGAAAATCTGCACCCAACGGTATTTGCTACCAAGGTCTTGGAACTGCTCCTGCCAGGTTTCAATCAACTCAGTGATTTGCTGCAGTTCGAGTTCAGGGAGGGTCTTAGCATGATTCGGAGAAAAACAAATCACCCTGGAAATTCCACTGATCTTCTCAGATCTGAAGAGAGCCTTCTGATCATCATCTAGGTCTGTTTTTCCATTCGGAAGATCCAGCAATGCGGGAAAATCATTTTCGAACACATAAGTTCCGGAATATTCGGGGTTGGCTTTTCCTTCCGCACGGGTATTTCCCGGACAGAGATAACAATCGGGGTCGTATTCAGGAAGTTGCTCTAATGCGGGTTCCTCCATCTTGCCCTGCCAGGGACGCTTCATCCTGTGGGGAGAAACCAGCACCCACTCTCCAGTGAGAGGATTGTAGCGACGGTGGGGGAGACCAGGATCAACAGTCATGTTCACTCAGTGGCAATTCAACAGGATCCTCGGTCCTGGTATTCTGCCTCTTCCAAGACCCTTAGGTTTTCAGCAGACTCTCCCTTAATCCGTCTGAGAAGCAAACTGCAAAGCTGTTTTCCTGCTTCATCCAACGATGCGTGAAACGCGCTTACGGGGGGATCGCTGAATTCCAGAAAACGGGTTCCTTCGAAAGCAATCAAACAGACATCTTTCCCAACTTCCAATCCTTCCTGTTTGAGAGCAGCCAGCATCCCCAGGGTGGTGGAAACCCCAGGGCTGAGGAAAGCTCTGGGTGAGTCATGCATCCCCAGAAAGTTCTCCATGATTTTTCGTCCGCTTTCGAAAGAAAGTTCCATGTCCGCCTCCAGATCTGGGTCAGGTTGAATCCCCGATTCGCTCAATGCGAGATGAAATCCCTTCCTGCGGTGGCTGGTGTAGTTCAGTTCTGAAGGAGGATTGATGAGGGCGATCCGGCGATGACCTGACTCTAGAAAGATTTTGGCGGAACGGTAGCTGATTTTTTCATGGGCCACATCAAAATAAGGATATTTGCTATAAAGTTCAGTCCGTCCGAAACTGACAAAGGGGAAATCCTTTTCCAGCAGATATCTGATGCGAGAATCCTGGTTGCTGGTTTGGCCGACAATCAAACCATCCGCCAGACCGGATTCTACGACCCTTTTGACCGGAGTCAGCATCTCTTCCCCAGGAAAACGCGGGATGATGCTCAATGTCATGCCACTCCCCTCCAACTCACGGATGATGCCCTGGCAAAAATTCATGTACCCCATCGCCGGGAAAGCACTCTGGGGATCTGGAGAAAGAATGAGAGCGATTGTGTTGGTCTTCCCGGTTCTCAGGTTGAAACCCCTCTGATCCGGGAAATATCCTAATTCCGATGCTGCCTGCTTGACCCTCGAGATGGTTTTCGGACGAACCTCGGGACCTTCCTTCAGTGCCCGGGAAACAGTGGTCACCGAAAGCTCCAGATGCGCTGCAAGTTTCTTCAGCGTGATCTTGGAGGCCATTCTATTCCTTCACTGCTCCTAAAGTAAGACCGGTGATGAAATGTTTTTGAAGCATAAAAAACATCAAAACAGGAGGTAATGCTGCAATGACAGATCCTGCAGAAATGAGTTGCCATGAGGTCGTCCACCTCCCCCTCAAAGCCT
>OCVP010001217.1_pt1 | contig 10990 bp, 4 predicted proteins | sample 1539171 | NCBI WGS metagenome assembly OCVP01 (sample SAMEA51879418, study PRJEB22527) | metagenome
CCAAAAGCGTCAACGATCAGGAAGTGGATATTCCGTTCCCTCAGGGTTTCCCGGGCATGTTCCGGGAGTTCCTGCCAAACCTCTCGCGGATTCTGACCGGACTGCATGATGAACGTTCCCCCTTCTACCAGACCATTAAGAGGATTGGTGTGTTCAAAAACCTTATGATCCGGAGAAATAACGATTTCGACCTCCTCCAGTTGGGCATTGGTGATTTTTATCGGTTCTGGACTGAGGGTCAGGTAGAAGTTGGTCGGAGCCCCGCTTTTTTCGGAGCCGTACTTGGGTGCCGATTTGGAATGCAGTCCCAACACCGCAGCAAGGATATCCGTGAGTAGTTTTCCGCTCGCAATCGTTCCATAGCCTCCAACGGAATGGAAGCGAACCCGGATCGCTTCCTTCGGTAACAATTTTGGGTTTTCACCGGTTTCCAAGGCCATCGAAACGGTTTCCGGGTAGGCCTTTTTCAACTGCTCCTGCAGGACATTCATCTCAGGAGATGTGCTGTCTGAGAAAAACTTCGAGCCAAGGTAGTAAAGAGGAACATTCCGGGCGCTGATCATGTTCTCAAAGGCAGCAACCAAATGTCTGGGTTGGAGGTCATGCCCTCCGAGTCCAAAAATCGCGGTGCTGACCGAAGGCAATTCGCTCAATCCGGGAATCCCTGGATGACGCTCTGTATGATGATTTTCGAAACTTCGGTAGAGAGCTTGGTTGACGAGTTGGGTGAGGGCGGTTGTCCCGGAACGTTCCAGTACGGTCACCGCCTTTTTGCCCTGCAGTGCACGAATGACATCCGCTTCCGGGAAGGGATGAAGTAACTTGACCGATACCACCCCGACACGCTTGCCTTGTTTGCGAAGGTGGGAAGCAACAGCCTCGGCATCATCGGTTACCGAACCCATCCCAAGCAGAATCCAATCTGCGTCTTCCGTCCAGACTGTCTGCACCGGATGATATTCCCGTCCGGTCAGTGTCGTGTATTCTTCCATTGCCTGGACCACAAAACGCGGGACTTCACTGGCAAAATGACTCAAATGATCGGCAATGCCAGCCTGGAAATCAGGTTGATTCTGAACTCCCCCGGTAAGACCAGGGCTATGAGGGTCTACAAGGGCCGGAACACGCTGTCGGCTTCCTTTGCGGTGCGAGTGGACCCATTGTCTTTTCCAACTGCCCTGTATCTCGAGCGGTACCCATTGAAGGCTTTCCTGCAGAAGTGATTCAGCAGAATCTTGATCCAGTTGGTTTTCATTCTTTTTGAGAAAATCTTTTAAATTATCAAAAGCTTCTGGATCGAATTCCAGGGAATGATGTTCAAGAAAATGATTCAACTGCCAGTACCTTCCCCGGGCCCCGAACAGAATTTCTTGAGCCACAGAAGGGCAAGGGATGCGTTCGCTGGGATCGCCAAGATAGCGTTTTAAAAGTTCCGGTTCCGGGAGAAGGACTTCACTCTGCATATGGCTGGTTGAAAATCCATCCATTGCATTTGCAGCCGGGATCAAGGAGAGGGAACTACTGCGGTAAGCAATCGCTGCCAGATCCGCGGCTTCCTGGGGATTGCTGCCAAAAAAAATCGTATATCCCGATGGAAGCAGGGCATAAACATCATCATGCCCGGCCATCACATTCAGGGAGTTCCGTGAAACCACCCGTGCTGCGATCTGGAGAACAAAACCTCCAATCTTCTTTCCTGCCGTGACAAAATGGGATTCCAGTCCATAGAGGATGCCCTGGCTCGAAGAGGCGTTGGAAATGTATTTTCCTCCGGTCAATGCCGCACCCATCGCACCGCTTTGTGCCGAATGCTCTCCTTCCGGTTCAAAGAAAAAAGGACGTCTGTCCCAGACATTGATTCCTCCGGAGGCCCGGTAGGCTTCATAAATTTCAGAAATTTCAGTGGACGGGGTGATGGGGTAACCGATCACTCCGTCACAAACATGCTCCATCACATGGGCAACCGCCCCATTCCCGTGCATGACCGATTCGATACCCGGAAATGGAACCTGAGCTTTTAAATCAGGATTTGGCTGCGATTTTGATGACTTTGCTTGAGAAGATTTTTTTGGGGGACGTTTGGAAGTAGGACGTTCCGAAGCAGTTACTTCAGCTTCATTCATGGGAAATGCCTCCATTGCATTGGGAAAGATGAGCCGTCCAGATGGATGGAAAATCCAATCCGCCAGCACACAATGGAAATTCATGAAAAGGATGAACTGACGACAGGACGTTGTCAGTTTATCACGACACTATTTAGGCCCGTATACGAGGATTTACGGATATTCTCCCTAGAGAATTGGGAGGGCAGGGTCTCTCTCTTTAAATCAAATTTTTTAATTGCTCAGGGCAATGCTCTTATCAACCGTTTCTACAATGAAAAGCAAGTCTCCTTCGTTTACAGTCTGGCGGTCCTCGGCAATCACCCGGGTGACCCGGTAATGCTGATTTTGAGGGTAAAGCAGTTGACCGTCGTCACTCTTGAAATGGGCAAGATTGATTTCAGAAAAGACTTTCATCGATTCCAGCAGGCATATGGGCTGTTCGATGTCGATGACCTGGCCTTCCCGGACAAAAGGATCCTCTTCCGGGGAAGGGCTCAGGTAAAAACCTCCCATCTGCGGAGAAATGACTTTGATTTCATTGGTTTCCGGAACCAGCAGTTCTTCCTGACTCAGTCCTTTCCCGGAATCTCCGGAATCATGTTCAATCCGGGATTTCAATTCATTGAAATCAATGCGTTCGAGAAAACCCTTGAGGAACCCGGTATCGAATCGTCCTTTGAGAAATTCCGCATCGCTGAGGATCATGCGGCTTAGAGCAAGATTGGTTGAGATTCCCTCAAGTCTTACTTTCCCAAGGTAATCCAGCATCCGTGAACAGGCTTCTTTTCTGGAGGAACCCCAGCAAATGATCTGTGCAATCATGCTGTCATAATAGGGAGGAACCAAGGATCCCTCTTCAACAGCACTGATGACCCGGACATGGGTTTCATCCGGAAAGTGTACCTCCCCCACATATCCCGGTTCAGGGACAAAATTCAGAGATCCATTATCCTGAACCTCGACCCGTTCGGCGTTAACTCGAACCTCGATCGCATGTCCATCGAACCTGACCGGGAGTTGGGCGATGTTTTTGCCCTGGGCAATTTCAAACTGCTGCTGCACGAGGTTTACCTGGGAGACCATTTCGGTGACCGGGTGCTCAACCTGGAGCCGGGTGTTCATTTCCATGAAATAAACCTGTTTTTCCTTCAAGTCATAGATGAATTCCACGGTACCTGCTCCGACATAATCAATGTGGTTGATCAGTTTCAGGGCATGGTCAAAGAGGATTTGCTGGGTTTTTTTGGGAATGTTGAAGACTGATTCTTCGATCAGTTTCTGGTAATCACGCTGGACCGAGCAGTCACGGATACCGAGAAGCTTTGAATTTCCTTTGGTGTCACGAAGTACCTGCACCTCAAGGTGGCGCATGGAAGTGATGTATTTTTCCAGGTAGAGGTCTCCGTTTCCAAAAGCACTCAGGGCTTCCTGGGACATACGGCTGAAAGTGGAAGGAAACCAATCGGGGTCTTCAACCACTCCAATGCCTTTTCCTCCTCCTCCGTGTGCGGCTTTGATCAAAACCGGGAACCCGATTTCCTGCGCCACACTGGCGGCATGGCTGGGATCGGTCAAGGCTCCTTCACTGCCCGGAACGACGGGGATATTCAGATTTTTCGCGGTTGCAATCGCATTTGACTTGTTCCCCATGCGATCCATGTTGTCAGCCCGGGGCCCTACGAAATTAAAACCGTGCTCTCGACAGATACGCGCGTAACGTGGAGATTCGGAAAGGAAACCGATTCCGGGATGAATCGCGTCGACTTCTTCCTGTTCTGCAACCCGGATGACACTCATGGCGTTGAGATAACTTTCCTGCGGGGTATTTCCTCCAATGCAAACAAGCCGGTCATCCTCACCGAGCTGTTTTACCGGTTTGCTTTCCATATCCGGATCCGATGCAACCAACACTGCTTGGAGTCCGGCCTGCTGAGCCCCCTGCACCAATCTGGCGGCGGTGCATCCACGGGCATGAATCAGGACCCGCTTGATGCTCTTTGGCCGGATTTTATCGCTCCGGCTAAAACGCGGGGCATGATCCTGAATTGATAACTGGTATTCTCCAGCCAGAATTCTCGCGATCACATCCTTCACCTGATGCTGGGCTGTTGGAATCTGGGGGTCGATCTCCTTCAAACGTTCATCCAGATTCTCATCAAAGGGATTGGCCACCAAACCGTCCATGGACTCATTGTTGGCTGAGAGATAGTTGGCCAGAGTGGCATGAGCAGGAAGGTGACTCTCCACAACCAGTTGTCCGGCAAATGGCATTTGTGTACCCGAAAGGTAATAGGTCCGCACCAGCAGATGAGTCATGAAACTGGCCTGAGCTCCCCCGGTACAGTCTCGGAAGCCGAAGCAGATTACCGGTAAGTCGAAGTCCTTGATGAAACGAGTCAGCCTGTCGTTGATGATCGACATTGAAAACAAGGATCCTGCCCCCTCTTTGGTCTGCATTCCTGCAGAAGAAATGAACATGATCACAGGGAGTTTCATTTGTGCGCATTCATCCAGCAAGCGGCATACTTTGTCACAACTGGCCATGTCAAATGCACCTGCCTGGAACTCATTGTTGCTGATCACCAGTCCAACCCGATAACGGAGATTGCTCCTGTTAGTTGCATCATTTGATGCAGAATCGGATTCGGACCCATTCAAGGATAGGTTTTTTCCTTGGTTAAGTGCTTCTTTTGGGATTTCAAAATGGGCAAGTCCGGTGATTACTCCACAGGGTACGACGCCTGAAGACAAGGCTCTTTCGATGGCATCTCGAAAACCCGGAAACTGAAGGGGGTTGGAGGTGATGCGTTCTCCATAGAGTTCCTGGAATCCGGTGAAGAATTGTTCAATCACCATCTTCGGAGAAATCGTTTTTTTCTTCGATTCACGAAGCAGGTTTTGGATCAAAAGGTCCTTGTAGGCCTGATCCAGCCGATTCCAGAAATCCTTGATGCCAATGTTACGCGGTGTGATCTTTCCGTCAAAACGTCCCTTACCCTGTTGTTCGTCATACAAAGACGGAAGCAAACCTGAAAAGAAATACCGGACCACACCGAATAGGGGGGGACTCATTCGTGGAAATACCACCCGTTTCCAGGTGCTGATGGTCCCCATCACTTCATCACAGTCTTTGCGTTCAATGAAACGGACCAGCCATTTGAAAAAATGATCCCGGAGCCATTCGCTTTCGAAACTCAGCGAACTTTTCTCAAATTCCTTGAGTGCTCCTTCGAAGGCGACGTCAAACAGATTTTCTACGGATTCCCTGGAAATCCTGTTGTTCCCTTTGACTTCTCCTGCAATGGTGGGCAACGAATCAATCAGTTGGTTGTAAAGCAAATCAAAGAGGATGATGTTCTGATAATTTTCAATGAAAACAGGTTGAATCTCTGGGTTCTGCAACAAATCCAGTAAAACGGGATTTCCCGGAGGAAGTTCATGAATTTCGCTGCGTTGGAGGTATTCAAAGAGTTCGATCAGGTTTTCTGCCGCATTGTCTTTCCAGTGATTGTAGAGGTAAATCAGGATTTCGGTGACCAGATCCTCAATGGACTTAAGGAAATTTTCACGGGGATCGCCCATGAAAAAACGGGTGAATTTGTTCCGTTCTTTGTCGCGGACTTCACGTGATGAGAGAAATGCTTCATAACGTTTAAAAAGCGTTTCGTTGTAACGGATCTCCAAAGTCGAAGAGACCCAGCGTTTGAAATTTTCCCGTCGTTCCTCTTCGCGTCTCTGTTGAAGCCTTCCAACCGGAGTTTTTCTGGGACTGAGCCTTGAATACTGATAAACTGTTCGGCTGCTGATGCGTTGCCGCATTCTAAGGAAACGCATGAATCGGTAAACATCCCCAAAAATATTCAGGGTCCCTGTTGGGGGACGGTCCGTGCGCCGATTGCTTTCGATCAAAAGTTCCGAAGGATCCAGGTAATGCTGGATACTGTCACGGTAATGCTGAAAGAAAAAATCATGTTCCTTGAGAAACCTGACCGCATCCATTTCCACACTTTCGATGCCGGTGATGATGGCACGAGTCAAATTCTTGATTTGATGCGGCTGGTCATAGCTGTAGTCGATCACTCCGTCGAAATATCCCCGGGACTGCAGTTCATAGGCGGAAACACCAATGTATTTTGCAGATTCCTGCCAGGAGAGATTGTATTTTCGTGCGATATTACTCAACCCCTTAGGATGGATGGTATTGAAAACTCCCTCCCGGACGGAGAGCAGGAGGTTGGCTGTGGCCAAGGGGATCGCACCTCCACTGTATCCTCCTCCGAAAACCACTCCTACCACGGGCAATTGCAGGTTCGCCATCTCTGAGATGAAAAAAGAGATGCTGTGGGACTGATTCTGGAGATTGGCCTCAGCATCCGCTGCTGCACCAGGGGTATCCATAAAAGTTACCAGCGGCATTGCATGTGAAGCATAAAAACGTACCATCTCGGCCGCCTTGCGGTGATGCTTCGGATACCAGACCCCATTCTGGGATTTATGATTCTGGGCTATAAAGCCCAGCCTGCGGGTGAGACCTCCGATTTCGAACTCACCTTCTGCCATATAAAGCGGCCCTTCTGACTCCTCAAAAATGATTTTTGCGCCAAGTTGACGGATGATTTCAGGGCTGCTCGGTCTTTTCTGGGATTCCGATGGGGTGATGACTCTTTGAATGTAACCATCGACATCAAGCTTTTTAAGGAGTTTGATCTGAGCTGCAATATCTTTGCTGGACAAGAGTCCTTCCACTCCGGATTGTTCAAAAACAGGAGTTTTCTTTCCACGCTGGAGTGCCAGGTCATGGGACATCGCTTCTGCGGCGTGAAATGCACTTTGAAAATTTTTACTGCGTTTCCTGGTATTGTTCATACTTGATTCGTGTTAATTTTTGCAATCTTGCCCAGTCTTCATCATAAATTAAAGTAATCCCAGACGATGCCCAAAAACCCTGTTCAAATCCACTCCGATCTTCTTGATCAGGTGGTTAAAGAAGCACGGGCTTCCGAGCGAAGAAGAATGAACTTCAATTTTCATCAGCTTGAGGACCCAGCGAATCGGATGCTGAATGCCATCGAACCGGAAAGCTATATTCGACCCCATCGTCATCTTGAACCTCCCCGTGATGAAGCCTTCTTCGTTCTGCGAGGCAAGGGGGTTGTGGTACTCTTCAAGGATGATGGGAGTGTCGAACATGTTTGTCGGCTTGATTTGGAAACTGAACATTTTGGTACAGACATTCCCGCTGGCTGGTATCACACCATTGTCTCTCTTCAGAGTGGGAGTGTTTTTTACGAAGTAAAGGCTGGTCCTTATGAACCTGCAAAAGCTAAAGAGTTTGCCAGCTGGGCTCCTGGTGATAATACTCCCGAGGCCGCGGTCTACCTCGAGCAACTGAAAAAAATAATTTCTGAGTTTGATTGAATTCACTCGACTCCTTCCACAGCCGCTTCAGGCAGAAAAAGCCATTCCGGTCCGACCTTGTTTGATGTCAGAGGAAAGAGCAGTTGTTCTTCCATTGAAAACATCCTGTTGACCAGCATCGGATCGTTACGTTGATGATATTCGCGGATCACAAAACGCATCTGATCTGTTTTCTGCAACTGCTGCAGAGTCAATGCCAGGCGATCCAGAAACACCAACTGTAATGAGGGATTTCCCTGCAAACGTTCGTTTTTTTCTAGGGCATTGACCAGCAGTTCTTCGTTTTCCTCCCAACGACCTCCAAGCATTAATGACGCGCTGAGAGCCTCAATCAGAAAAAGATGATCCGGATGATTTTCCAGTCCCTGGCGGTAGACTTTCTGAGCTTCGGATTCCTTACCCTGATAAAGGTAGAGGTCACCTACAAGCCTGTGGGCATAGCCCCGGCTCTCAGGATTGGTGAGGTAAGGTTCACTGATTTCCAGGGCTTCTTCCCATGATTGCTGGGGAGCCAGGGAAAGCGCATGAAGGTAGACCACCTCCCAACTTCCTGAAAGCTGATTCAACAAAGGGCCGGTCAACGCCAACACAGATCGGTATTTGCGTTGCAGGTAATAAATCCTGGCCAGTGAAAAATCAAGAAGAGGACTTTGATGGGTGACTCTTGCCTGACTGAGTAACTGTTCAGCACTGGCATAATCGCCCCGAACAGCAGCCAGACTGGCCCGTAACTGGAGGACTTCCAATTTCAGCGGATATTTTTCTTCAAGACGACGCAGACTTTGTTCCACTGCATCGGTTTCTCCTCTCATCAAACGCCTTCTCAGGGACAGTAATTGGAAATCAGGCTCCTGTGGATCATTTTCAATCGCCCTCTGCAGCGCCAGGTCTCCCTGGAGGTAATCCCCCATTCTGAAAAGAACGGTTGCACGGAGAAAATGTACCCGACCCAACCGGGTATTAATCTCAACGGCCTGATTCAAGGTTTCCAAGGCCTCTTCAAGACGGCCGCTTCGAAGTGAAATCGAAGCCATCCCGAGCAGGGCATCGACACTTCGAGGATCCTGTTCCAGAGTTTGACGGAATTGCGTCTTAGCGGTTTCAAAATTCTCACGGTTCAATTCGAGATAGGCTCTGAGCAGAGAAATTTCCGCATTGGCTTTTGTTCCGGATTCCAGGTTTTTAATCAAAGTCCTTGCTTCATCCCACTGACCCTGAGAGAAAAGAATACGCAGCAATTCCAGTTGAAGGGGTTGGTAATCAGGATGTTCACGAATCATTTCCTCGATCAGCGTCCTTGCATAATAAAAACTTCCCTGGGTTGAGTAGGCCTGGATCCGCAACAGGAGTGCTTCACGATTTGAGGGCTCAAGCCGGATCAATTCATCCAGCACCCGGATGGCACTGTCATACTCATGTTGCCGTAATTGAAGCCTTGCCAGAAAAAACAATGCCTCAACGTAATACCGGTCACGCTGCAGGATTTCCTCTAACACCGCGATCGCTCTTGAAGTGTCTCCGATCTGTTCGTAAACCCTTGCCAGCAGCAGATAAGCGGAAACCCTTTCGGGATCAAGGTCGGTGGCGGTGCCCAGTTCGGTCAGGGCATCGCTGTAGCGTTGAAGCGCATAAAGTGTTGTTCCTAACTGCTCGTAATATGCGGGGTTCAAAGGATCGATGCGGGTGGCAATACGGGCATGCTGTTCCGCCGATTCAAATTCTTTTTTCAGCAGGTATCCTCTTGACAGTCCGAAATGCGCTTCAGCATCATCTTCATTTTCACGGATGATTTTTTTCTGCTCGACGATGAAGGAATTGACATTTTCCTGAGTCAGTTGAGGAATTTGTCGGGACTCAGAGAGGCCTCCGCAGGCTGAGAGCAATCCCACTAATGGAATAGCCAGTAAGAATAATTTTGAAAACAAATTCACTTTCAATGGGTGAAGGGGCTGATGCCTTTGGAACTCCAATTTTTTTCAGCGATCATCAACCTGGGAAGGGAAATTACGGTAGGTAAACTTGAAGGACCCTCGTTGCCCAGACGATCAACAAGCCTTAATTGAAACAATAAAATATCTTCTTTTTCAGCAGCCAAATCAATATAAAACAGGGCTTGCCTTGGTAATACCCCCGGATGTGAATCTGCTTCATAAAGAGAAGGCCCAGGGAGGTTGGTGAGGACATCTTTTTGAAAAAGATAATGATTTTCCTGAAGCGGTGTCTTGTTTAAAGGTATTTCAGGAAGTGTTCCCAGAGAATCCAACTGGTATAAGTTCGCTCCATAAAACCTTGTCTTGTGGACGATTTCACCCGGTTGGGGAAACCGTTGATAAAAACCCTCTCGAGCAGCAGGCCATGAGAAACGATAGGAATAACGATGGCGGATTGCTTTGGCTTGATTCGGTTTCAGGTTTCCATCCAGTTGAACTGCCTGGTCCACTGAGGCAAGTGATCGATCAGGATTATTGTCGGATTCTCTTCCTGAATCAGAGATTTCATCATTGAGTGGACGAAGGATCTTTCCAAAATCATAAATCTCTTCAACGTATCTCCCTGAGTCCTCTGATTCATTTCCCTCAATGTCTGAAATCCTTTCAACCATCAGAGCAACCCGTTCTGGAAAAACAGGTTTGGGGGGGATTCCCATCAATGTCATTTGCTGAAGAAGTTCCTCATCCTCAAGCCAGCTCAAACGAATCTGCCTGATCTTTGGGGTCTGGGTTTCGGCTATCCCCGGATCATAAAGAAAAAGCCTGGAACCTACTCTGAGGAACCTTGAAGAAGTAAAAGGTATGAACTCAAGTCTAAGCCAGCCGTCCTCACAATCCGGACAATTGTCTTGTCCATAATATTCCTCGATCAACAGTCCGGGGACCTCATCTGAATCTGATGAATGAGGAATTGTTGTATCTTGTCTTCTGATTGAATCCTTTTTTTGAAAACTGATTGAATGCTTTTCAAAAAAAACATGAGCCGCATCATTGATTTCCCATTCAATTCTCAACCTATTGTCCCGGTAGGTGGATATGGGTTCCGAAAAGTATTTTGGTGGGATCTGATCAGGCATTGGTTGGGGACGGGTCTTGAATCCACACCCCTGGAGCAGGATCAATGCTGAAAATAAGAAAACGACGAGAGAAATAAAATTTGGGATCAAGATTCTTTTATTAGGACATGCCGAAAGGTTTTAATTGCTAATTATAGCCTTAATCCCTTTCACCTTTAAAGCTTGTAAACTTTAAATGGGATTCGATGAGAGATTGAAACAGTGGATTCTGCAACTCCGGGCAAGCCCTGCGTGCAGAATGACATGAGAGTGAGGTGACAGGAGGGAAGAAGAAAGCAGTTCTTTAAGTGTACAGCTACAAACAGCACCAAAGGCACTAACTGCATAAAATGCACTGCATTTATTCTATTTCAAATACATGATTCCATTAATAAATCATATCCCAGCAGAACATTTAGGA
>OCVP010001221.1_pt1 | contig 10957 bp, 9 predicted proteins | sample 1539171 | NCBI WGS metagenome assembly OCVP01 (sample SAMEA51879418, study PRJEB22527) | metagenome
ATCCAACAACCCAGCTAAACGGTGCTGCCAAAAAACTTCTCCTGGCACGTTGAGGAGACGTATCACCGGCGCGGCACGGCGCACGGCCACGACATGATCCACCCGGGCGCCCTTGAGCGAGCGGAGCAGGGATCGCGCACCATGAGCAGCGTCGATGACCACGATGCTGGCGCCGATCCGCCACACCGCGTAGACCACGGCGAGCAAGTCGGCTCCCGGTGGAATCAAGACCGCGACCCGATCGCCCGCGCTGACTCCTCGGCGCGCGAAGGCGTTGGCGATCTCGGCAACACGACCCTTGAGCGCCCCCCACGACACATCTCGGAAAAGATCGGACTCTGGCGATGCTTCCGGAGTTGCACCCGGACGTGGCTCGGACATCGCCACTGCCGCAGAAGTGGAACCTCGACCTCTTCGCCGAAGGTTGTTTCCGAGGTCGTCCTCAGTAGCCTCGTGCGCGTGCACGAGGTCTGAATCTGTGTCTTCCTCGCGACCACCGAGTGACGCGGGAACGCGCACTATCCAGGACCAAATATCGGCGATGGCGTCCGCGCGATCTTCCAACACCAGATGCCCCGCATCCGGATACTGCTGCACGAGCGCACGCGGCAGCCGCCGTCGGAGGTCGTCCAGGTACCGCACTGAGAAGACGGGGTCACGCATTCCCCAGACCAGCAAGGTAGGGACGTCCGCGAGTGTGTCGAGTCGCGCAGCGATTCCCTCGAGAACCGCCGAGGTCGGGTGGTCGGGTCCGGTCGGAATATCCGCCACAAAATCATCGATCGCGTGTCGGTCTTGAGCTGTGGGATACGGAGCTCGGAACGCACGCGCAGTCTCGGCATCGACTCGGGAAATTCGGGTTGTCGCCCGAACAAAGCCCTGTGTCCGGCGTGTCATCACTCCACGGATGCCCGGTAAACGCGTCGCGGCGATGACCCACGGAATGCCCCGATGCTCGGGTTGGTGCACAGCGGTATTCGTCAGGACAACGCCGGCTATCCAAGACGGCGAGTCTTCGTAGCCCATGACGTTCTCACTCCAGCCGAGTGCGACGGGGCCTCCCCAGTCGTGGGCAAGAGCGACGACCGGCCCGCGAACATTCAGACTGCTCACGATTGCTGAAAGGTCTCGAACACGCTGATCGAGTCGGCGGATTCCGCCGCTTCTCGCCGAGAAACCCATACCGACGTGATCGGGGGCGATGACGCGCACCGTTGGCGGTGCCTGTCGAGCGACGTTGCGCCACAGATAGGACCACGTTGGATTTCCATGAACACACACAACGGTGAGTTCGACGTGTTCGGGATTCGTATCGAGAACGTGGACTCCCAGCGTCTCGACAACCGGTTCTCTCTCGCCGACCGGTGGCGACACCTCAGCCCGCTGGTGCGCACCTTCGTTGTTGATGCGCTGGCCGTCGATGAGTTCGTCGCCGATGAAGACAATCCGGGACCACGTTGGGTCGAACCCCTTCACGGGAGGTGCGGTGCGAGCGGGAATCCGCGCCGAATTCACCACTCGATGTCGATGACAGCGGCATTCAAGCCCGAGCCGATGCCCATACAGGCGACCCTGTCTCCCGACATCAGATGTTCGGAGTTCATCGCCAACGTGAAGGGGACCGACGCCGGTCCGATGTTGCCTCGCGTTGGGAAGGTCTGCGGCACACGATGGGGATCGATGTTCAGGGCACGAGCGATCGCTTCGGTGTGGATCTTCGACACCTGATGGATCACATACATCCTGAGGTCGGACCAGTCGAAGTGCTCGGCTGCGTCGGCCCAGGTGAGCACGGCAAGGTCCACCGCTGCTTCGAGCAGCGCGCGACTGTCGGTGCACATTCCCGTCAGATCACCCGTGCACAAAAGGTAATGCTCAGTGGCAGCCCGCGATACACCGCCGAGGAACCTGTGGCCTTCCCGATGCTGAGATGCACGCCCGAGGACCATGGCTGCGCCCCCGGAGCCCAACGTGAACGTGGCAAAGTTCTCCACAATGTCTTCTCGAGTCGCACCCTGGGAGTTCAGACGCTCGACGGTCGCTTGCTGAGGCTGACGGCTTCCTTCACCATCGACAATCAATGCGTAGTCGATCTGTCCGCTGTCGATCATGTTGGCAGCGAGCTGCATTCCACTCATGAAGCCCAAGCACGCGTTCGACAGATCGAAGTTCACGCATGCCGATGAGAGTCCGAGTTGACGGTGCACATCGACGGATGCGGACGGCTCCAGCCGCTCACGACACACGGATGTATCCACCAGCAAACCGATGGCTCGGGGATCAACACCAGCTTCTGCGATGGCTTTCGCGCCTGCCATCGCGGCTGCATCAGCGAATGACACGTCTGACGGCCACCAACGACGCTCAGAGATTCCTGCCAGCTGCTCGAGCATTCCTCCGTGCAAACCCGCACTCGCATATGCCGGAGCAAGCCATCCGTCGATGTCAGAGGACGTGATCACCTCGGGTGCGTCGACCGCAGACACCGCCAGCACGGCCGTATCCGTGAAGGTGAATACCGAACTGCCCGTTGAGGGAGTTGGAAGGTCATCGACCGCGCTGACGCCCTGGCTCACCCGAGTGACCCCCTTCAAAGACGGATCCGACATGCGTGCTCTGCCCCCCTAGCCTGCCATGACCAGCGCGATACCGCCGTCGGGCGTCTCCCCGACCGTCTCCCGGACCGGTAACTGCACGCACCCCACCACCGAAAAGCGGTCGCAACTACGGCTCGGCGCATGCCATGACCTACCGTCTCAGCCATGAGGCGTTCGCAGGCAGCCATGAGGCGACGGGCACGCAGGTGGATCGGTGGGTTCGCCGGCGTGGCCCTCCTGGGCTCCGCGGTGATCGTCTCTCCGGCCATCGTCTCCCCCGCTGCGGCGGACGAGGCAGATGCCGATTTGGCGCGCTTCTACGGCCAGACCCTCACGTGGGGTTCCTGCGACGATGCAGCAGGTGACTCCCAATGCGGGACGGTCACCGTGCCTATGGACTACCGCAATCCCGCAGGTCGAACCCTGGATCTCGCCGTCCTTCGCATCCCCGCCAGCGGGAATGCGCGCGGGAGCCTGCTGGTCAATCCCGGCGGCCCTGGGGCGGGCGGCGTGGACTTCGCCGAATACCTCAGAACCGTCATCGATTCAGATGTTCGAGCGGTCTACGACATCGTCGGATTCGATCCACGTGGAGTGGGACAGTCCGCACCCGTCACCTGCCTTACGGACAAGCAGATACTGCGCTGGAATCGGACCGACATCACGCCCGACACCGCCCGTGAGCGGAGAACACTGTTCTCCCGAGCCGATCGCATTTCCCAGGGGTGCCTCGATCGCGATGCTGCTCTCGCTCGATCTGTCGGCACGGAGAACTCCGTGCGCGACATGGACATCCTTCGCCGCGTCCTCGGTGATGACGAGTTGAACTGGTTCGGCTTTTCCTACGGGACCGAACTCGGGGCTCTGTATGCCCAACGCTTCCCGGACCGCGTTGGACGCATGGTTCTTGACGGAGCAGTAGATCCGTCTCTGAACGCGATGGAAGTGTCCGAGGATCAATCAGCAGGGTTTCAGCGGGCGATAGCCCGCTTCGCCACCGATTGCGCGAAGCGATCGAACTGCATCGCGACAACGCAGGCAGGAGTGCTCTCGGCCATTAACCGACTACTCGTGCAACTCGACCGGGCTCCGCTGCCATCGGATGGCAGCCGACGCCTCGTGCAAGCCGAGGCCCTCACCGCTTTGTTCTTCTCCATGTATTCGACCGATCTGTGGCCGACGCTGCGTTCGGGACTGAGCCAAGCGCTCGACGGCGACGGTTCGACTCTTCAGCTGCTCGCACAGCTGGCGAATGATCAAACCGGACCCAACACCTTCGGCAGCAACATCACGTCGGCCTTCTACGCCATCGGGTGCTGGGATTATCCCCCGACGCCGGGCATCAAAGGCCTGCGCCGTGCGGCATCCGAGTGGTCCACCAATGCGCGGGTGCCACAGATGGCCGTCGCGATGTCCTGGGGCAACGCCCCCTGCAGCACGTGGTTCGGACATTCGGACACACCACCCGCGCCAGTGACCTCCACCACGAGCGCGCCCATCTTGATCATCGGAACGACCTACGATCCGGCAACTCCCTACGCATGGTCCCAGGCGCTACGTGCACAACTACCGACCAGTCGACTCCTGACCCACCGCGGTGACGGTCACACGGTGTATGGCGGTAGCAACCTGTGCATCGACAGTTTCGCGGACATCTACCTGCTCACCGGCGACCTGCCAGAGCCGGGAACCGTGTGTTCAAGTTGACGGCTGTGACGTGAATCGCCTGACGTTGAGCCGTGCCCTTGATCGCGAACACGAGTCCTGACGTCCTCGCCGCTTGCCTCTAGGAAGCGTCGTCGTTGCCCGACTTATCTTCCTTATCGGTTGAGCCTTCGAGGCCTGCAAGGAATTCCTCTACCTGGGCAGCGATCTCGTCACCACTGGGCACCTCACCCTGCGGGGCACTGCTGGGCTTGGTCAGCGCGCTGCGTGCTTCGATCATTTGGTCGTACTGCGTCTCCAGAGCGCTCACGACCGCGGCGAATTCCTCGTTGCCCGTCAACTGCTCTGCGACCTCGCCGTCGGCTTTCTCGGCCTGGGACTCCAGACCCATGCCCGTCAAGCGCAGTCCGGTCACCTCAGTAAGCCCCTCGATCAACACCATCGCGCATCGCGGATAGTCGAATTGCACGAGGTAGTGGGGCACCTGGGCCGTCACCCCGATCGATGACAGGCTGCGCTGGCCGAGGTGAAATTCGAGTAACGCACCCATGTGCCCGGGAACTTCGATATCGCCCAGGACAGCGCTGCGGCCTGCGGTCAAGGCGGCGTCGTTTCCGTGCACCGTGATGCCGATCGGACGCGTGTGCGGCGCCGGCCAGGGAATGGCGGTGAGTCCCACCGCGTGGGATAGGCCGAACTCATCAGCCAGCAGATCGACCGCCGCCAGAAAGCGATTCCACTGGTAATCGGGCTCCGGACCGTCCAACAGGAAGAAGTCGCGACCTTCGTCATCGACAACTCGATTCACTTCGAGTCGAGACGACTCCACCGCGGAGAAATGGTCCGAGGAGAAGGTCATTCGGGGGCGTCGCGCGCGGTAGTCGAGTAACTCATCAGAATCGAAGGTCGCCACGAGTTCGGTGGTGCAGGTCTCGCGAATGTGATCGGCTGCCTGCCGAACACCGCCACCGGCATCCACAAATCCCTGAAAAGCGTGCACCAGAGTCGGCACGCGTGGAGGCGCGATCGTGCTGGGATCGGTGTGGAACGTCAGCAACTTTCTCGGCGATCTCATAATGCCTCCTGCTCTCAGGTTACGGGGACTCTCCTCGAATTGCGATCGGGAACTCGGGGCGTTCGCAGAGTGCGAACGGGCCCTGGGGATATTCCCCCTGAGGACGGGGATCGGTTATGACGGCAGGTCCGTGCTTTCGCACCGAGGACGAGGAGTTCCAGGACTACGAGTTCGAGTCTGCAGCCGGCTTCTTCGCGGTCGACTTCTTCGCCGTCGACTTCTTCGCCGTCGACTTCTTCGCGGTCGACTTCTTCGCGGTCGACTTCTTCGCGCTGGTCTTCTTCGCGCTGGTCTTCTTCGCGGTCGACTTCTTCGCGGTGGTCTTCTTCGCAGTCGACTCGGCAGCCTTGGACGACGTCGCATCCGCGCTTGTCGTTGCTGGGGTGGTCACCGCTGAGGCTTGCGTCACCGGCGAGTCCATCGCATGCCATTGCGGCGATGCAGCGGGCTCAGTCATTCGGCGCCATAGGTACCAGCCACCAACAGCTGCACCGCCGAGCACTGCCACACCTAAAAGTCGCCGCATGGCCCGCACGCTAACAGCCGCTCGTTACTCGCGTCATCGGATTCCCACGCCTCAGCCCGCGCTGAGTGCCGAACGGAATTTCTCTAGCACGGCGCCACTGCTCCAAAAAGCCTGCTGCTGATCTTCGGGCAAGGTCAAGGCGTATTCGCAAACCTTCGCCCAGGCGATTCCAACGGCGCGGGTCAAGGACGCGGCAACCGTGGCCGAGATTGCGGATCCGGCGACCGCACCCCCGGGGATGAACTTGAGCAGATTCGTGACGACGTAACGCCCCGCCATCGTTGCCCCGCCCGTCAGAATGAGCGAACCCGCCACCGCCATCGTCCTCGAGCGCTGCGGCGGTAGTCCGTAGGCGGCGGAGATCCGCGCGATCATCGTCACCTGATTGGGAACGAGAAGCGCCGCATCAGTGAAGGGGATCGGGACGGCGCCGATTCCAGATGCGACGGTGACCGCTTGGTTGATCACCGCCTTTACCGCTTTTTTTTTGCGCTCCATGTCCAACTGCTGAGCGGCGGTGAGAGCCGCCTGGGCTGCTTCGGGTACTACCTCGTACGTCGCGTCCAGCAACCGGTCGAGTCCGAACGCCGGTGCATGCGTGAAGTCGTCTGCGAGCGCATTCGTCAACACCGGTGCCCCGCCGGCGCGAATCGGTAGGCCGAAACCGGTGATGAAGTTCGATAGTTCCACCGCATGTGGGTGCGCCTGACCGTCCTTACTCGGCACCTGGGTCAACACCACGATCACCGGGAGCCCCAGCTCGGCGAGGCGTCGGACGAAGGCTGCCTGCGCGTCCTCGAAGCGTCGATCCGACCAACGCACCACGTACCACGCGGCATGGATTTGCTGATCAATCGCAGACGTCCGCCGTGCTTCGACGACATCGCGAAGGCCTTCCAGGATCTGGTCACCGGCGGACCCGGTTTCGAACCCCTCCGAATCGAAAATTCCCAAGAAGCCATCGTCGCGACGGTGATAGTCGACGCCACGCGTCACCGGCTCCCCCACCCCTGTATCGGCGACATCTCGACCAAAAACAGCGTTGACCAGAGTCGACTTGCCCGCCCCCGTGGCTCCGAAGATCGCCAGGTTGAAGCAACCCAGAGCAGCGAAAGCGGTGGACAACTCCTTCGTGAACATGCCCTCGAGAGCAGGGGCGTCGATGTCCTGGACGCCTTCCTTCTCGGGCGACGAATCCGGAGCCATGCCTTGAGAGTACGCGGGATGACAACGAGCCTGGGTTACCGTTGAGTCGTCATGGCTCCCCTCCGCTCGCCCGAACAATCCGGCATTTCCCGCTCCATCGTGAGTTGGATCGTCGGACTTTCACTGATCGCGGTGGTTGGTCTCGGTATTGGGCTGGGCCTGCTCCATGCGTTCGGCCTTGCGGATTGGAACAAGATTCAGCAGGCCCGTGACGTCGGGAAACTTGGAGGTACTCCGACCATCCCCGAGGCTTACCAAGAACTCATCGACGAGGCAGCCGAACGGTGCCCGGAGGTGCCGTCGCGGGTTCTCGCCGCACAGATCGCCGTGGAAAGTGGATGGCAGGCGGACGCACAGAGCCCCGCGGGAGCTCAAGGCATCGCACAGTTCATGCCCAGCACCTGGCGTCAATACGGTCTGGACGCCAACGGCGACGGCGTCCGCGACGTGTGGGATCCACGCGACGCGATTCCGTCCGCAGCAGAGTTGAATTGCCTGAACAGACGACTGGTCTCGTCCGTCTCGGGAACCCCGCTGCACAACATCCTCGCCGCCTACAACGCCGGACACGGCGCGGTTCGCAAGTATGACGGCGTACCGCCGTTCCCCGAGACCGAGCAATACGTGGAGAAAGTGATCGAACTAGCGCAGCGCTACCCGGCGCCCTAACTGAAGATCACCGAAGCATCGGTGGTGCGTTCGCTACTTGATCACGACGATCGATTGGTGATTCTCGACGACAAGTCGACCGTCCGGTGACCACAGTCGCCGCGTTTCCGAAGTGAACCCCTCCTCCATCGACGACACCCATGATTCGAATCCCAGGGGTTGCTGGGGATCGAGTGTCTGAGGCGGAACAAGCAGGTGCGCACTGAAAGACACCGTGGCCATCGGACGCAAACCGGTCATGGCCACGTAACTGGCCGGCCACCACGCATCAACCAGCCCCAAAGTGATTCCGGCTGTCCATTGCTCGGCATTGTCTGCCGGGTCGGGAACGGGCGATACCCATCCGAGGGCACGAGGAGTATCCCCCGAGCCGGGTACGCCGGAGGCGGGTCGGTAACCGATGTGTAGGCCGAACTCCGGACCCATCGGAGGACCCAGAGGGAAGCTCGGGACCGCACGCCAATCGGGGAGATCCGGCATCGATACCGTGCCCCACGGCTCGTCGATGTCCCCAGCGCGCGGAGTTCCCGTGATGATCACACTGTGGGCGGCGGCAGTCCCGTCAGATCCGGTGACGCTCGCCTTCCACGTCGTCATCGCCGATCCGACGCGAAGGGGCGTCACGTCGATGCGGGCCGTACCCGCAGGCAGGGGCCCGAACATATGGGCCGTCACGCTGCGCATACGCCGATCGGCGCTTTGCTGCTGCGTCACCTCGACGGCGTTGACGGATGCAGCGATGACTAGACCGCCCCACGCCCCGCGGCCCTGAAGCCAGCCAGCAGGAACGTCCCACGAAAACACGCCGGGCTCTGTCTGGTTGATGCGGCAGGCGTCACTGAATCGGTCAGTCATGGAAACGGTCGGTCATGCGCCGTCGGGGCGCACATCATCGACAGAGCCATCGTCACTCGTCGTATCTACCGTGCCGCTGGCATTGGATAGCGCGGACTTCTTCAACCACCGGTTCCACGGAATATTCCACAGTCCACCAGGGCCATTCCATGGTTCCACAACGTCGCCGCCGGTCTTGATGTAGTTGACGACGTCGCCGGGGATCGTGTTGTCGAAGATCCACTTGGCGTCCTGCTCGAACATGTTGGTGCAGCCGTGCGACCCGTTGTAACGGCCGAGTCGGCCGTATGCCCACGAGGCGGTGTGCAGGAACTCACCCGACGGCGTCAACCGGGTGTTCCACTTCGACGGGAGCTCGTAGAACTCGACCTCCGGATCCAGCCCCAAGCTTTCACTCCGGTAGACCTTGTAGTTCTCTTTATCGGTGCTGATGACCTTCGCGCCGTTGCGTGTCTCCCAGCCCCACTTCCCTAGCGACACCTTGAAATTCTTCCGCTTCTTGCCATCGACGTGCACGGTCATGGTCTTCTTCGCGCCATCGACGGTCGCGATGAGCGATCGGTCGGTACGGAAGACATACGTCTTGCGCAGCGCCTTCGAGCCGACGAGATACTTCTTGCCACTCTTGCCCAACACGGTGTCGTTCACCGTCGACGTAATCCGAATCGTGGAGTTCCCCGGCCAGTAATTCTTCGGCCGGAACACCACCGTTTGGTCGCTGATCCACCCCCAGGATCCAGGGACATTCACGGTGCGTCCGCTCTGCAACGTAGCAGCCACCTGCAGGTGACGCTCAACGGCGGCTTTGTTCGGGATGTTCGTGCTGAATCGTAGGCGCGGCAAGGTGCCAACTCCCAATGCGACCCGGTTTCCGGAAACCCCGAGCCTGTTACCCGCTGCCTCGAACGTCGCCGTTACCCGCTTGCGCGGCTTGGGTAGGACTTTCGGCTTGGCCCAGTCGGACGTGGCGGGAATGGTCGCGATCGGACCGGCCGGGGCAGACTGGCCAGTAGGTCCCGTTGATCTCAGCGACACGAGATACTCCCGATTGTTCGTGAGCGACGAGAGTCCACAGGTGCCGCTGAGATCGGGACAGTCAAACCACAAGTAACCATCCGGCGAGATCTGATACCCGGTCACCGAGGGGTCATCGATAGGCAGGTAGGTCGCGATCGCGCTGGCATCTGCGGGCGTCACTGCGATCAGCACGGGCCGAAGCGGCAAAGCGGCATCCGGTGGAGCCACCGATGGGTCGGTCACGGCTTCGGGCGTCGGCTCCACACTGGACTCCGAGCCAGGATCGGCGGATGGATCGACGGTTGGATCGTTGGTTGGGCTCGCACTCGGTGACGAGGTTGATTCCACCGAGTCCGTGTCGGCAGACTCGTCGGCAACCGCAGCACCGGGCGATGCCGCAGCGAGCACGCCGGCAGCCAAAGCTACAGCGACCACTGAGCGCAGGCGTCGAGACAAAGAGCCCCCCACGGAAGTCACGATGACAATGTACGTTGCCCACCCCCCTCGAGATGAACCCGGCGTGCCTGTTCTCAACTTTTGCGGCCACCTATATCAATGGGTCGGGGACACCGTCACCTACAGACTCGTCTCATGGGTCTGTTCTCTCGCTTCACTTTGCCGTCGGTCAAGCCGTCTGAAGCTATGGACATGCTGAGTGCGGGAGCAGGGCATCGAGGCCTACAGCCTGGCCGGCGGTTTGGCCGCGTGGGAATCGGCCGGCGATCGAGTCGCGGGTAAGGGCAACAGGCCGGGGATGATCGCCTAATTGGGCAGGGCGCTTAGCGCCGATCCATCACCACGGAACGATCTGCCTGTCCTCCCACAGCACGCCGGTGGGAACGACGTTGCCTTCATCATCCGTCGCGTCTCGATCGGCCAGCCACACGATCGTGTCGGCGCCCTCCTCTGCGGATCGCGGAGCGTCGGGTCCACCCATGTCGGTCCGGCAATGCCCCGGGCACACGGCGTCTACCAGGACGCCGCGTTGCCCCCATTGCATCTCGGCGGCGAAATTGCGCACCAACGCATTCACCCCCGCCTTCGAAATTCGATACGGAGCCAACCCCCCACTCGTTCCGGGCCCGGTGAACCGACCTAGGCACGCAGACAAAGCGATAACCCTGCCAGAGCGGTTCTTCACAAGATCCTGCGCGAACGTCTCGATGCTGTAGAACGCGCCGTCCAGGTTGATGCTTATGACGCGTTGCCATTCATCGGGGCTTGTGCGGATGGTGCGTGTCATCTTGGCCGCCATCACTCCGGCAGAAAGCACAAGGACATCCGGTGGTCCGACATGGGCGACGGCGTCTGCAGCCCGAGCGAGCGATGCCGGGTCTGCGACGTCCG
>OCVP010001225.1_pt1 | contig 10941 bp, 9 predicted proteins | sample 1539171 | NCBI WGS metagenome assembly OCVP01 (sample SAMEA51879418, study PRJEB22527) | metagenome
GTTGTCAAAGCGCCCTGCATCAAGACGAACACCATGCTTGACAGCATGACGGTGATGGCGAGAAGCAACACGGTCGCAATAACCGGGCTGACCGCTTCTTCATGCCGGCGAACGGTGCCTCGCATGCATGTACCAAAGCGTTGAATCACTTGAACACACCGCCGAGCGAGAGGGGCGAAGAGGGGTCTTTCCCCCGTTCAGACAAGCCAGAGAGGACGCTCGCACTCCATGGCCCGCTTGATTCCACCGATGGGGCCGAGAATCCGCAGGATGACCTCGGTCATCAGGTCGCCACGCATCATCGCATAGCCCATGTTTTTGCTTCGAAGTGAGTTCTTGAGCGCCGGGCCCATGGAAGCACGAACCCTCGCCTCATACACCGAGAGCGGCGTCTGGTCCTCCAAATTCGCAAGGATGGCTTCGGCCGCAAAGCATCCCGAGATGATGGCCTGGCTGATGCCTCCCCCGTTGCTGGGCATGACCAAGCCGGCTGCATCGCCAACCGCAAGCGTCGTCCCGTCAACCATGCGTTTAACGGGTCCACCCATCGGTATCCACCCGCCACCGAACGAGATGATCTCAAGGTTCAAATCGGCGCAAAACCGCTCGAGATGTCCTTTGAGATCGCCTTCGAGTTTACCCGCCCGAACACCCAAGCCGACGTTGGCGAACTCCGGTCCCTTGGGTATGATCCACGCGTATCCAGATGGTGCGACCGAACCCAGAAACACGTCAAACGTCTCCGGAACGTCGCCTTTGACCTGTGCGTAGATCGTCGGAACCTGATCCTCCGGTCGCACGTCTTTGTCCTGTCCATGTCGAAGACGCCCGACATGAGCGAGGCTGCCCGAGGCATCGATGAGGTAGTCGCACGTGAAGCGCCCTTCGCTTGTAACCAACAACTCACGATTGGCCTTTCGCTGTTGCTGCAGGCGTTTCAACGATGTTGACATGCGAATTTCTGCGCCCGCTCTCTCCGCTTTGTCGGCGAGGAAACCGTCGAACTGAAGGCGGTGGCCAGCAAAGGCATCAAGTTCGAAATGGTAGGATTTTCCCGATGGCAGGAAGACCCGCATGTTGTCCAAACGATGGAGGATGAGACGTTCCGGGAAGTCGAAGTATTCTTTGAGCCACGCGTGGTCTTCGAGATGCTTGAACGTACCAATGACTTCACCCCAGTGAGGAATGCATTCACCGCACTGCGCTGGGTTTCCGACGATGGACCGACGTTCAAGCACGAGAACATCAATGCCCTTCTCTGCAAGGCGTTGTGCAGCAGCGCTGCCGGCCGGGCCGGCTCCGATCACAATGACCTGTCGATGCTCAATGTCCTTCGCGCTCAATGCCCCACCTCATGCATGACGGTCCTTGACGACGTTTGTGATGAGCATCATCATGTCCTTGGCCTCGCTGTCGGGAAACCGATCCAACTCGGCCTGAGCGCGCTCGAGGTGAGTGCGAACGAGGATTTCAGCGTACTCCATGCTGCTTGATCGCTCCAAAAGCTGCATGAGTTCGTCAAAGTCTTCATCGCTGAACGCCTCGATGAGCTCCGACAAACGTTGCCGATGATGTCCGTGCGAGAGCGTCAGCGCATGAATGAGCGGAAGCGTCATCTTTCCTTCGTACACGTCGGCGCCCCTCGGTTTGCCCATCCGATCGTCTCCACGAAGGTCCAACAGGTCGTCAACCAGCTGGAACGCGATCCCGAGTTCCATTCCAAATCGTTCCAAACCACGGGCTTGTTCTTCTTCGAGACCCGCAACCAATCCGGCAGCGTAACAACCGGATGCAAATGGACCGGCCGTCTTGCCGCGGACGATGGAGAGGTAGTCTTCGGGCGAGGTTGCGAGGTTTAGCACGTGGTCGAGTTGGTGGAATTCAGAAACAGCGATGTTGGCGCAGCAACGAGCGATGATGGAAACGATTTGCGCAGAGTACCGCCCGCCAAGACCGAAGCCCTGAACGAACAACCAATCACCAGCAATGACCGCTTTGGCCTGGCCGGCGTTGGCATGAATGGTCGGAATTCCGCGACGCTGCTGGGCTTCGTCGTTGATGTCGTCGTGAACAAGCGTGGCGGTGTGAATCAGCTCAAAAGCGAGGGCGAGGGGCATGACATCCTCCTGATTTGCTCCGCCTGCAACTCGGTAGGCAAGAAGAAAGAGGATCGGGCGAAGCCGCTTTCCACCGGCGTTTAACACTCGACCGGCCTCGACGGCGACCTCGCCTGCACCCATGTCCACTTCGTCTTGAATGAGCGCTTCCAAAGCGTTGTTGACCTCGTCTCGCATGGATTCCAAGGAGGAATTCAGCGTCTCAACATTGCTGCGCACAACCATGCCACGACGGTGGGCTTCTTAACCGGTCGTCAACGCCCTAGGCATGCGAGGGGCGACCCTTGCCGAGGTGAAACGATGGAAAACAGTGAGCGTCTCGTGATTCTCACCACGCCGTCCAGAAACGACGGCGTTCGCCTCCAAATCGAGCGAGCCGTCCAAACCCACGGGAAACACAGAGACCTGCTCCTCAAGCAAATGCCTCACATGGAAACAGCGCTCCTCACGCTGAGAGACGGCACGGCTGACCTGCTCGCAATGAGCGCCTTCGATTGGGAGAAGTACGATGTTTCCGAATTGTCCATCGCAGGGCTCCTCCCTCGAAAAGAACCGACGTGGGTGCTGGTCGCGGACGACAAGCCCGAGTACCTCGAACAGGGCGCCGTGGTGATGTGCGACCATGAATTGGTCCGCCGCCAAATGAGGCGCATGCGTCCCGATGTGGTCTTGGAAAGCCTCGAGCAGACCGTGGAACGGCTCAACGCATCTCACGTCGTGAGTGAGCTCGATGAAGAAGACATCTGGCCGTGGGTTGAGGAGCAGCGCGTTGAGGGTCGTCTGAGCGGATTCATCGTACCGAGAGCCATCCACGCCGGCCACCGAATGAAAGGACGGCGTCATACGCTCGGCCTTCAACGCAATCAAAACGAAAGCAACAGGGAACGGTTCATCCCTCCACCCTTGCATGGATTCACCCTGCTCGTCGGTCGTCGAGGTTTTCCGAAGACGAGCATCAAAGAAATGCTCGACCCGAGTGCTGAACTTGCCTACCGACTCGAAGCGGCTCTGCTCGAAAGCCTCGACCCCTCGCTTCGGCCGATAGTGGGAGCCTACATCGAGCAGAGGAAGATCTCAACCATTCTCAAAAAAGCCACCGAAGCGGGCGATGAAGCGCTTCTCAACTCCTTGGTCGACCCAAACAAAAAGCGTGGCGCCTACAAGAGCGGCCCTCGCGTTGAGATGATGATCGAAGTCCTCAACGCTGAAGGCACGGTCACCGCTGCTTGCGAACGCATGGTGCTGCCGGAAAACAGCCACATGGGCATGGTGAACCTGCTAAAGGAATTCACGGATCTGCTGAACGTGATGACCACCGAGCATGAGGCAACCAAGCGGAACATACGCGGCATGCCGGACAGTTTCATGGAACCCCGACCCGGTCTGATGAACCTGGACGATTGAAAACCGTGCCCGTCAGCGAATCAACCCGCAAGAACAGGCCTTCTGCGCACCGCATGACTGCGAAGACATATATGCTTTCAATGCGGCAAAAGGCGTAGAGGTGAGGCACGAATGGACACGTCGGCCATGCTTGGGGAACTTTATCAGTCCCGATTTGACGGCCTCAAAGCCCTCGCCCAGCAACACGGTTTGTCAAAAACCGGACCGGTTGAAGCGCTGCGAGCTCGATTGATCCGCCACCTGGCATTCCCGGACTGGGACTTCTCGCCCGCAGGCTTGCGCACCATTCCAAACAGTGACCTCGGTGAAATCCTCGGAGCGTTCGGAATCAAAAAATCCGGGTCCATCAAGGCCCGCCGACAACGGCTGTTCTTGCACCTCAATCACGATCCCAAAACGCTTGCAGTCGAACGCCTCGACGAGATGACTCGAGATGAACTCCACGCAATGTGCAAGGATTTGGAACTCCCACTCTCAGGAAACAAGCAAACCCTGCTCGCTCGAGTTGCCGGCGTCTTGGCCTCTCAAGAAAACGCTTGGGGGAAGGTGAAAAAGAGCCTTCGACGACCGCGCGGACCGGTGAACCTTCCCAAGAGGGTTCCAGCAACCACCCCAACGACGGAGGATTCGGTGAAAGAGACCGTTTCCTCATTCGTGGAAGACCACGACGATGGATGGACCTTTGAAGAGGAAACCTCGCTGCGTGAGGAGTTGGCAGGCATCGGCCACGAAGTCTCAACGTCGCAACTGGACGCCGTGGTGGACCAGCACCTTCGCACCGCTCCGGAACTGGAATCCACCGCCACACCGCCCATGATTCAGCACACCGACACGGTTGAGGCGCACAGTCTTGAAACCGAAACAGCCCTGATGGAACTTGAAGAGCGAGCGGCTGAAATCAATGCGTTTGCCCGCGATTTTCTGATGGTCAGTTCCACCACCAACCAGGAGGACATGAACGCGTTCATCCTGTCCCTCCGCTCGCAGGGCTTTGCCACGGATTTACCGCCCGTTCATCAAGCCGTGGCAACCCTCGTTATGGAACTCGACTACAGGGTCAAAAACGAATCAAACGCCGCTACGGCGATGCCTCAATCCTGGAGCGAGCGTGAAGCGTTGCGGCGCTTTGAAGAGGTGAGGAGCACGCTGAGGGACCGCTTGGAAAACATCCTCGCGCTTCACCCCAACGATGTCGTCAAGGCACGAATGGCCTTCGAGCACGAGGGCCGTGAACTTGGTCTGGACCTCCGGGTGCCGAGTGTTTCAGGTCGCCTGCACGCTCTGTTCGACCTTCACATCGAGATTGCTGAGAGCCAAGCACTCCACGATCCCGTCGTTCAGCGACGCCAACGCATGATGCGCATCCTCCACCGAGGCGCCGTTCACATGTCTGAAAACGAGCGCATGACCATCGAACGCCTCGAACGAAACATTGCGTCGTTTGAGGAACTCGTACAGACCGTTCTTGAATCTGGAGAGGATGGTTTTGACGAAGCCCAGCAAGCGCTTGTGGTTCGGTTCCTCGAGTCCAAAGGTTATGAGGTCAACACGAGCACGCTTCGCCCACGAATTCTTGCATGCGCCGGGATTCTCGGGGCCGAGTTGGGCTATCTCTCGCCCAAGGAGATTCCGAGAATTGCCCCCGGCGTGTTGGTTACCGAAACCGAGGTCGACGCCATTGTCGCAGAGCTCAAGAGCCTTGCAGCCAGTTTCAAACCCGCAGAGTCCGATGAACTCCACGAAGAGGAAATCGTCGGAGAGGCCGTGGCGGATGCGTCCGACAACATCGCTCGAGTTCGAGGGAAGATCGACCGCATCGACGAATTGTTGAATCGCTTGAACGGTTGAACGGTCAAGCGCTCAATGCTGTTGAGCGTAGAAATTCTGCACGACCGAGGTCACCGTCTGAATGTCCGAAATTCCTCGCTGGCAAAGGTCCTCAATGATGGCTTGTCGCTGAGACACGTGTCGCTCGAACACATCGGGCGTGATGCCGGCGGCGTTGCAGATCGTTTCTCGCAGTTTCGAAGGAATGCCGGTTTCTTCGATTTGGTCGGTGGCAGCGTTGTACTTCCAAATGGCGTTCAGGCGAGGCTTGTCGCCTTCCATGCCCGCGACCTCCGCGACCTCGGTGATTTTACGAGCGGTTTTTCCGTTGACGTGAAGGCGTGCCTGGATGATGATGAGGTCCAGTCCGCTGAGCATGATGGGCGGGACGCTCATCGGGGGATTGATCATTCGAGTTACGGTTTCCTGAGCCGTGTTGGCGTGAAGGGAACCGAAGGACCCGTCGTGTCCAGTGTTCATCGCGGTCAACAACGTGGCGCACTCGGGACCTCGGACCTCACCAACGATGATTCGGTCGGGCCGCATGCGCAGACTCGATTTCAGACAGTCGTTCATGTCAACCTCCGGCGTACCGTCCGGCCGCTCTCGACGGGTTTCCATTCGCAACCAGTGGTCGTGATAGACCTGCAACTCAGCTGTGTCCTCCACCGTCAGGAGGCGGCGAGACCAGGGGATGTACATCCCGAGGCAGTTGAGCGTGGTTGTTTTCCCCGAACCGGTGCCTCCTGCGATGACGAAGTTCGCAGGGCGACTGTCGAGACCTTCGATCCAGACCCACATCATGGCAGCCAAGCGCGAGTTGACGGTGCCAAAATTGACGAGGTCGATCATCGTCAGCGGGTCTTCCTTGAACTTTCGAATGGTCAGTGTCGGACCGTCGGGTGAAACCGGGGGAATGGTTCCGTTCACACGGGAACCGTCGGGTAGCCGACCGTCAAAAATGGGCACGAGTCCCGGTCCGTCGCCGAGCGGTACGTTGGTGTAAGAGGCGATGTTTTTGGCGATTTGAAGACCGGAATCATCGTCAATCCAAATGTTGGTTCTGCACATGCCGTGATTCCTGTGCGCCACTTTGACGCACTGCGTCCCCCCGTTGTACATAACCTCCTCAAGCGCATCGTCTTCAAACAAGGCAGCAAGGTCTCCGTACGGGTTGGCTTGGATGTCCCCGTCCACGTGATAGATCGGTGATGGGTGGTTTGCTTCGGTGTAAATCGTAACGCGTCCGTACTGTTCGAGAATTTGTTCTGACATGCTTCAACCTCCTACTGCTTTTACGGCCCCGAGGTAGAGGCCCATTGAGACCGCCATCCACATGGGTAACCACCACAAGGTGTCCTTGAGGCGACCCATCATGCGGCCAGAAACACCAACGGCGACCGCCGATGCTGCTGCGAAAAAGAGGCTGAATGTTTGGTTAAAGCCGGTGATTTGGAACCCTTTGCTCGCCGGTGCAAACAGGCCGACGATGAAGGCAATGAGCACAGGTAAGCCGATGCTGACAAAGATGATGATGAGCATGCCGCGCCCGGAGAGTTCGGTTTCCCTCTGATTCATCAGGTCGTTGAGGCGTTCGTAATCTCTGCTTAAGTCCGAGAGAATGTCCCGCAGTGAGGAGTCCTGCTGAATCGCCGTTTCGATCAACATCATGACCCGCTGGATTTGGCTTGAGCGGGTTTTGGCTGCAAACGCAGAGAGGCTCGCCTCAAACGAAGAGGCATGAGCCTCCTTCAACGTCTCGGAGAGCAGGCTGGCAAGAAGTCCATCGTTTGATTCGGACTGCTCCATCATGGCTTCTTGCAGACCTCGACCGGCACCAACCGAGTCCGACAGGGCTTCGAGGAACGTAGGGAGTTGGTTTTCGATGGCTCGACGCCGACGACGCTCGAGCATCGGTGGGATGCCTCCGCCAATGCAAGCGATGGCGATGACGCCCAGGTAAAGCAGGAGCGGGGATTCGTTGAACGATTCAAGAAAACCGAAAATCAAACGAACACCTCACAACCCCGGGTCCTTGGTGTGGGCCTTGAGACCAACCAACGCCATGCCGACCAACGTGATGAGCAAGCCCATGTTCACCACCGAACTGATGACGGCTGGGTCGGGAAGCGACATGAAGGCGCCCAGGTCACCCGACATCAACTGTGGGACAAGGCCAACGATGGAGAGGATGATCGGACCGATCATGCCGATGGAGAGGAGGGTTTCGGGCACACCGCCAAGTTCCTCGATGTACTTCTGTACCTCTTCGGAGCGTTCCTCCTCCATGCGTGCCCCCTGCTTTTTGAGGGTCTCAACCAAGTCGGTGTTTTGGGTGACGTTGGTGTAAAGCGTGTTCAGCAGTCGCTTGTACCCTGCGGAATCGGCTTTTTTCATCAAGGCTTTGAGTTCCTTGTCAAGGCCGCCGCCGGTCCCTTTCCGCAGGCGTTTCATCATGGCTGAAAAATCCTCAGAGATGATGCCGTAACCGCCTCGGCCGATGGTGTGGATCGCGGCTTCAAGGCCCACGCCCGAGGACATCAAAACATCCATGGTGCGAATCACGTAGAGGAGTTCACGTTTTTCCTCAAGTTTTCGCACGATAGCACCCGCCTCAAATCACGTCTTCAAGAAGTTCAAAATGAAACCCTTCGTTGGAGCTGTCGTACTCCATCATCGAAAAAATGACCTTGACATCTCGCTCTTCAAAGGGGTCGTGGATGTAGGGTTGACCGGTTCGAAACATCGCCACGATGCGCTTGTATTCATCGATGGTGATTTCACCTCGCACCGAATAGAGCGTTGACTCCGCTCCCTCGTCGTGGAGGTCGTCGCCCTCTTGACCGCGAACAACGGTTCGAGTCAAGCGCCGAGTCATTTTCACTTTGATGTCAGCGTTTGCAATTCGAACCCAGTCCGAACTTGACGTCCCGGTTGCGGGACGAATGAAGAAATCCATTCCAGCCATGGTCAACCCCTGACGCTTCCACAGCGTGAAAAGGACTTGAATGTGTTGGAGGGAAATCATTCGGGTGTGGCCAGTCTGAACCATCCAAACCGAGGCTCGTCCAACACACCAGCGTCCAGCATGTCGTCCAGCTTGGCCTCAGCCACTTCACGAACAAAGCCTCGTGCGACGGCGTTCTTGAGCAGCGTGTCAAAGGTGACACCTTCACCCTGGTCGAGGTGCTCAATGGCTTGGAGAAGGAAGGCTTTGACGTCCTGTCCGGACCCCTCGGTAAGATCGTCTCCCTCTGGCAGCGTCATGACGGGTGGCGGCGTGGTCGCAGCCTCAATGCGGCCTTCCGCAATGTCAAGCGCTTGCATCAGGTTCAATTTGAACGGTTCGAGGTCAACCTCGCCGTAGTGGTTTCGGGCAGCGAGGAGGCTTGCTGGCAAGCCCGCACGGGCGTACGAATCCAGGGTTGGTTCGACCTCGAGCGCCGTTGAGAATTGATTCATGCGGTCCATGGTCGCCTCGCAAGCATCCAGCAGCCAATTGGCGTACACCTCGCGCTTGACGACGCAGGCCTCCTCGGGTCGAAGCGACGTGTAAACGGCTCCTTCATCGGTTTGATACCAGCGTGTTTTCGAAGTCATCATCACCAACAACGGCTCCCCGTCGTTCAGGCGCTCCGTCCATTGGTGAGCAAGTTCTTGCATCGTCTCTGAGTTGTACTCGCCAATCGAAAAGTAGTGGAGCCCTGTCGGGTCTCGAAGTTGCCCCTGATAGAGCGACGAGCCGTTGCTGGTCTCGCGGAGCTCAAGTCGTTCGAGCAGCCCTGCCGCCACGATTCGATTGACCTTTGCACCCAACTTGGTGATGACAAAGGAAGGGTCGTACTCGCCCGAACCTTTCTCGTTGAGGGTGGCGCTTCCGAACTCGGAGGCCAGCAACAGGTGAGCGGGTTGGCGGGCGATGCGGGCTCGCTCCATCATGCCCACCCCCACTGCACGCGCAATTCACTGGCTCTCATCTGAGCGTCGTGCTCCATGACTTCAACATCGTCGGCCAACACCATGGCGCCCTGTTCATCCACGATGCTTCGACCCCAAACCGTGATGCGTCGACCCAGCATGGTCCCTCGAATGCGCTGGACAAACCCGGTGTCTCCGAGTTCATCCACGTGGGTGCGCATCTCGTCGATGCTCATCCCCAAGATGCTGAGTGAAGCCTCCTTGTTGACCAGGACAGCGGCCGTCACGCCCTCGTCGTCCACGACCAGGCGCAACCGGACGTCTTCCGTCCCTTCGTTGGGGCCGTGCTCGAAACACGCACCGTCTCGCAGCACGCGTCGGCACTCCGTGCACCGGCGAATGAAGCCCGAATCCTCTCGTACGCTCACGAGCATTCCGCTGGTTTTGATGCCAACCCTGCTCGGGCCGGCCACAACCTCGCTCATGGAGACCTCAACGGAGTGGTTTGCCAAATCCATTCCATCGTCCCAAGGTGGGCGTTCAAGCACGGTCAGTTGGTTGGCATCGTCCACGGTGATGTCCGGGATGCCCTGCCAGGCCCGAACTCGGGCACCCTTGATCTGGACCGTGACCGGCAGGTCCCCTTCCGAAAACGGAAGCTCGTCCCACACGCTGATTCTGCAACGACCGGAGGGGTCTGCAATTTGTCCAGACCAGAGGAATTTTTCCTCGCCGTCGCGATTGAACGTGCGCTTTGCGATGTCCATGATCTGAACAACTGCATCCACGTCTCTCGAGCCGTCTCTGAGCGACGCTACGTTGGTGAGTGTGTTTTGAGCGAGCGTTTCCAAGTCGGCAAAATTGGCGTCGTGAAACACCTCAATGCGGGTGGTACGGCCAAAGTTCAACTCGGGTGTGTCGCGAAAACTTCGAACCTGAGCGCCATCAATTTTCAAGAGCGCACCGACTTCGTGGTCGAAGGGCTCCCACGACAGGAACCCAATCGTCCCGGTGTCGTCGGCCAAGCGGCCCCGAACAACGTCGATTGAACCGGAGCCGTCCTTGCGATGAATCTGATCGGGTCGGCTGGCCAACACCCGACCGACGACGCAAATGTAGCCTTCCTTGGGAATGTCGTTGATGTCGATTGGATCGTTGGTGGGCACAGCGGTGGCTACGCCCTCCTTCAGCACGACGATTCGGGCAGACTGGTTGATGTTCAGCGACATCTTTCCGTTGTACTCGTTGACGCTCGCACCCTCGATGCGGACGATGCTTCCTGACGTGAGGTTGGCGTGTGGCCCCCAGTCTTTGTAGTCCCAACGGGTTCGTTGTCCGTTTTCTTCCCAAGGGTTGTCTTCGAGCATTCCAAAGGCGATTTTCTTTTCTTCTCCACGAATCATCTGATCGCGAATGTTGTGCGAAACGATGGCCACCTCGATCTCGACGTCGCGGTCGTTGCCGTTGAGTTCAGAGAGTCCGGAAACCTTCTTTGTTTGCCGCTGAGTGCTCTGTCCAGCCGTTGACGACGCGGGTGCAGTGCCGCTTTTGAAGCGACGAAGCACGGAGCGCATGGCGTCCTGCGGAGGGATGTAGAATTCCTCTTCGTATTTGATAAACGCGTCGGCGATTTCACCGGCATCGGCGTCCGGGCACTCCTTCAGCACGGCTTCAA
>OCVP010001230.1_pt1 | contig 10897 bp, 29 predicted proteins | sample 1539171 | NCBI WGS metagenome assembly OCVP01 (sample SAMEA51879418, study PRJEB22527) | metagenome
TGTTCTAGCCACATCTGGCCTGTTTGTGGCAAGGGCCAAACCTGCCCTGCATAATTGTAAGTTGCTACATTGAATGGATCTTCACATGCGGCGAGTATTGATAATCTATTTTGTGTGTGGACTTCTTTAAACCCTTTGTCCAAAAAAAATGACCTTAAAAGGCCAACTGTTTTAGTAAACTTTGTGGGGGATATTAGTTGCGTCATTTATTTTTCCTTTTTGCTGTTGTCAAGTCAAAAAAAATTTCGGTCAAAAAAAAATTAACCTTGTTTTCTTATCAAGGTATTTATCAAATAGAAAAAATAAGCCAGGTTTCCCTGGCTTAGATTATTTGGTTCGACCGCTTAAGAAATCATTTTCCTCATCGGTGTAAGGCCACATTAAAGTTCTCCAAGTAACTTTTTAAGTTTCTTTTTGCTTTTTCCTCTTACCTTAGCCTTCGCAATAGCATCTAGGTTTGATGTATCTCCGCCGACTATTACAAGTGCAATCATGCCCATTGAAGCATGTGGTGTACACTGGTAAAGGTATACGCCTGGTGTGTCAAAAGTAATCGCAACTTCTTTATTGTTCTTACTTTTCTTTGGTAACTCCCATCCGTCTGGACCTGCAATAAAATGTACGTTGTGTCCTTTGGATGCTGGTAACCAAGTGATCGTGTCTCCCACGTCAATCTCAGCGACATCAACAGAATAAACCATTTTTTCTTTTCCTAGTTTATTCAACATATCGATTGACATGTCTGCTGAATACGCCATACTAGATACAAAAACTACTGAAAATACTGCTACTACTAATGCAATTAAGTTTTTCATGCTTACTTCTCCTCGTTGCTTGTCATTAATGCCTTTGCTTCTTTATGTAATCCCATACGAGTCATCTCATTCGCCGCTCTGGCTCTTGCTATTGCATCGCATGATTTCATAAATGCTTTTCCGAAGTTTGACATAGCTTCGCAAAAAGCACAATAGGTTGCTGTTATGCTGGTCATTAATATATCCCCTTTCGTGCTAGTTCTTGTTGCCTTCTTTCTAGCTCTGCTAGATCTGATGCTTTGCCTAAATAGTTCTCCACTAATGTTTGCCTGTAATGTTGATAACTAAAAAAATTAGTTATAGTTTTTAATAATTTACCCATTATATATTTTCTCCTCTAGGTACAACGCCTGGATTGGCTTTCATTTGTAGATAGGCCTGTCTCCAATGCCTACCATATTCCACTTTTGCCCATCTCATGAGCTCTGCGTCATTATTGGCTGGCGTTGTCATCCAGTCAAAAATATTCGCAAGAATGTCGTATAGACTTTTCATATAATCTCCTTAAGAATTTTAATTTTGGATGCTTGAGGAAAGCAATACCCCGGAACTTCCCCGGCGGTGCAATTACCTTTGGTAACCGTCAATCGCTTGTATGGCACTGATGCCGTGCCCTAGTCTTTCCTAGTGTCTATATGTGTGTGAACATTGCGTTCAACTGTATTTACCACTGGGATAAAAAAATGTGTGAAAACTGACGGGCAAGGCTGTCTTGTTATTTTTGCATGGATCGTTTTCCGATTTGTCTCAACAAATCATCTTTGGAAAGTTTATATCCACTTTGTTTCCATTTTAGTTTTAGCTTGTCTAAAATTTTACCTATCTCTATGCCGGGCTTCATGCCCTTTGCAATCAAATCTTTACCTGCTACAGGAAACTCTGGCTTGTCATACAAACGGATTGTGTCAGCTAAATTAAATTTTCCTTGGACATTTAATAAATCAACGACAGCCTGTTTACTGTTGCCTGCATGTAACAAATCTATTGCACTTTTTCTATCTAAAGGTTTACTTTTATTAGTAACGAGAAAGTTTAAAAGGGCAGACTCTTGCTTACTCATTTTCCAACTACCTGCCAAACTATTATTAGATACTAGTACTGATAGAGGAACAATAGGATTCTTGGTTCTTTCAAGTCTAGCAATTTGTCCTGCGTTCGCTACAGGAAGTCCTATTGAATTAGCAACTCCTGTTTTACCCATCCATTTTAAACTTTCTTCTGCGTTTCTGCCTGTGAGTAATTTCTTAACTTCACTCCAAATTCTTTCGGGAGAAATCTTACTCAACCCACCTACATTATCTTTGATAGCACCAAGTGTACTGTTATCCCAATTAGGATCTTCTAACCTACTTTGAAATCTAAAGTAACGAAGTATTCTAAGATAATCTTCTTTGATTCTTTCACTAGGATCGCCAACAAATTTACTTACCCTGTCTTGCAAATGATCCATACCACCGTAGTAATCAAATAGTTTGCCAGAGAAATCAACACTCATTGCATTATACGTAAGGTCTCTTCTTTTAGCATCAGCTTTCCAATCCTTAACATATTCTACCTTAGCATGTCTGCCATCAGTTTCTTTGTCTGCTCTAAGAGTTGTTATTTCGTAAGGAACTCTGTCTATAATGGCAGTAATTGTGCCATGTTGTAAACCTGTTGGTTTGTATCTAATGTTGTTGTCTTTGAATAATTCTATCATTTGCTCAGGTGTAGCATCAGTGGCGAGATCAACATCTTTAGGCATTTTTTTCAATGCCAAATCTCTCACTGCACCACCTACGACTCTAATAGTGTATCCATTTCCTGTAAATGCTTTACCCAAGGTTCGTAGCTCAGGAGTCATGACTTGACGAAATGCTCCGGTATCTATCTTTTCAAATTCTTTAGCTCTCATGATATAATATTTATTTGAGTATTCTTGAAACTTTCCAAGGTGTAAAACAAACTGTGCCTAGACTGATATGATCGGCACCTGCTTCAATGTAATTTTGTGCATCTGTTTTACTTTTTACTCCTCCCCCTGCTATTATTTCTATGTGTTTGTGTTTGTTTTTTATATAATCTATTATTCTTAATGTGTGTTCTACAAGGACTTGACCACTTAATCCACCGTTAGGTGTGTATAAAGTATTACTTGCATGTATTTGATTATAACCCATATCTACTATTTTGTCAAGCAAATTATTACTCGCGGTAGGAGGTACTTTTACTATACACCATTCGTTTCTCATGCGTTCTGGAAACAATTCAAAATCTTTAAATGTAGTGGTGTCGTCATGTGAACCAAGATTAGGACAGCTAATGTTGAGCTCTATGTTTCTATCTGGACTGATCATCTTTTGAACTATTGTCCAGTCATCCTCTTTGATGGCGGCAATACTTAACACATCATCATAGGAAGTATTAAACATTCCATGTTGCAAACCTTTATTACGTAGGCCTATTTGATTACGCCAGACCATTCCTTTGTCTGTTCGTACGTATCTTAAAGTTTTTAGGATTTGTTTTAAGAGTCCCGGCCTTGGCGCGACCGTCCAAGTGCCGGTAACCCTGGTCGCGTTTTTAAATTTTAAATAGTTTCCAAATGGAGCTGAAATAAAAAACACTTACTTGAGCCATGCTATTTTCTCACCTGCCTTGACTCTTCGTTCTTGTTCTGCTACTGAACCCGGATACTTCCAAGCCCATATAGCCACCAGTGCCATGAAGCCTCCGCTCCACATAACTGCTTTGATGTTTTCTGTTGTGAACCATAGAAATGCAAGTGATGAAGCCATTACAGCAACCATTAGATATTTTCCCTTTGTAGGAAATACTTTCTTCTGTACCCAGTTTGTGAGGAATGGGCCAAAGTATTTGTGATTGTATAACCAATCGTGCATTCTTTTAGAACTTTTCGCAAAACAATATGCCGCGAAAACCAAGAAGATTGAAAACGGAATACCCGGAACTATAACACCCACATAGGCCATTCCTAAAGATAGGAAACCTAATCCCATCCAGATATATTTCTTAAATTTACTCATTTATTACCTTTCGTAACGAATCCACCAAGTCACTTATCATTGCATCTGTATGCAAAGGTGTTGGAGTAAAACGTAGTCTTTCTGTTCCAACATCGACAGTTGGATAGTTTATTGGTTGAACGTAAATGTTATGATCATTTAACAATGTATCGCTCAACTGCTTACAACGTACAGCGTCTTTTATCATTACAGGAACAATATGAGTTGTTGCACCTTCGTGCATTTCAATTCCATAATGATTAAGTTTTCCTCTCAATTTCTTAGCCTGTAGCTGATGCTGTTCTCTCAACTCGTTGTGATCCATTACATATTTAATACTTGCTAGAGCACCTGCACATATAACTGGACTGGTTGAAGTTGTGAAGATAAAGCCTGAGGCTACAGAACGTATTGCATCAATCACTAAACTATCTCCTGCAATGTACCCTCCCTGTAATCCAAAGGCTTTACCCAAAGTGCCATTTACTATGTCTATTCGATCCTGTAAGCCTAGTTCTTCTAGCTTACCCGCTCCATGCTGTCCATATAATCCTACAGCATGAACTTCATCTATGAAAGTCATAGCACCATACTTGTCTGCCAAGTTGCAAACTTCGAGCATAGGCGAAGCGTCTCCATCCATGCTATACACGGATTCAAAAACGATACAAGGCGTACCTGACACGCTTTTAAGTGCCTGCTCGAGGTCGTCCATGTCATTGTGCCTCCATATCTTTTTAGAAGCACCACTGTGTCTAATACCTTGAATAAGTGATGCATGATTCTTGCTGTCACTTAAAAACACAATGTCGGGAATGATCTTGCTTAGGGCGACTAAAGTCCATTCGTTTGCAACATAGGCAGAGGTAAACATTAAAGCTGATTCTTTTTTATGAAGTTGTGATAATTGCTGTTCAAGAGCAACATGATAATGGCTTGTGCCACCTATGTTTCTTGTGCCTCCACTACCACTTCCTGTTTGGTCAAGAGCTGTGTGCATTGCGTCAATAACAACTTTGTTCTGTCCCATTCCTAAATAATCATTTGAACACCAGTTTACAATGTTCTTTATAGCATATTTAGAATACCAAATAGCATTAGGGAAGTTACCTCTTTCCCTTACAATGTCATTGAAAACTCTATACTTTCCGTCACTCTTTAGATTGTTTATTACTTGTTCGAACGGCTTCTTGTTTATCATTTATATACTTCCGATAGGTTGCTTGGTCAATATGCACATAAGACCCCATAAATGGGTGCGTCACGGTAATTATACCAGCTTTGATGTTTTCTTTTTCAACTTCATTAACGTAAGACGCAATATTTTTTAACCAATTAAACATTATATATTACTTATCCAAATAAATACTAATATGAAAGTATGTTTGAATTGCGGTAGAGAACACGAAGGAAGGCTCGTAGAAGAGTTTCGTGACGGAGATAACAAGCCTATAGAGATAGTTGTCTGCCAACATGCTAGATATGAAACTGATGATGAAGGGCAAATAGATGGCAACAATCAAGTGTAAAGGTTTAACGGGTGTTCAATTTAACCTAACAGTCACAATGGGTTCAACTACTATGAATGGGTTGACTGCATTGGCTCAGGCTGTGGAAGGACAAGAAATTGTAACTGCCATGTATGCAGAGATACATGCAGAAAAAGACTCGTCAATCAACCAAACAAACAATGGCAGTGATACTCTTACAGCCGCAGGATTGGCAGAAGGCGATATGGTTATATGCATTCCTAGATACTCAGGATCAAACGGTTTCAAAAGACAACGACAAGAAGAAAAATTAAGAATTGCAGTTACTAAACGTAAAGGTTTGGCGGCGGCGGATACCAATGCAATATATTATAGAGCTTTAAACACAAAAACCAAAACAAACTTACCTACACTATATGCCGCTGGCAATAATACAAACTTGGTTGACAATGCTAACTCTGGAGGACTTGTAACAGGGAGACCTTGGACCTAATGGTTATTGAACTAGCCATGGCTGGCATGTTACAATGTTTTATAGCTCATAAACAAATAGTACAAGACGATATCAATTGTTTCTATCAATGTGTAGATACCACTAAAGAATTTGCAAGTACATTAAAAGAATACCAATGTCCAAGAGTATTGTATGTTGAACGAAAACCATTACCGTTCAAGGAACGTGACAGGAAAGCAAACAAGTGGACACAAGAGCAAATGGATATAATTAATACTCCTAAATAGATTAACCCCTAGCATTATTTCTAACACTAGGGGTTGCCGTTTCTCCTATACTTTTGTTGTGCAGGCTATGCCTCTGTATTACTTTTCTTATGTGTATTTTCTACAAAGTCGTAGAACTTATTAGCTGTTTCTAAAATTTGATCTACGCCTGGAATTGAAGGCATCTCTACTTTAGTAACAAGTTCGTTACCTTCTTTCCTTTGTTCCATCTCCCAGCCTTGATATTTGAAACCATATTCCAATGCACATTGGTCTTTGGCCATTTCTAGGATCTTGGTGCGAATTTCGTATCCGTTCTTATTTGTTTTTACTTGTGGTGCTAATGACTTCATGAAGTCAGCCATTTCTTGAGGTGTTTTAAACATAACTTTCTCCTTGTGTGTTTGTGTGTACTTTTATTTATGTTTATTGAAAAAAGTTGACAACTTTTTCGAACATTTCTGTAATTTGTTGTGCATTATTGGCTGTTTGAATTTTAGCCTCTGCCCAAGCCTGTGTTTGATATTCTACAATCTTTTCTTTTTCTGTAGTTAACCAATTTGTTATTGTTTCCATTGTTTCCTCCTGTTGTATAAACATTACGACATTACAATAGATTCGTCAACTGGTTTTGGTAAAATTCCTGCTATTGTGGCAAGTGTTAGCTTTTTTGGATCATAATTATTACAATAAATGCCACAGCCTCTTAAATTGTAATCTCCTCCCCAACTATTTTCCTTATGAAGTTTGATTTCATCTGCATTCAACCCATATTCTTGTAGTTTTTTATACTGCGGGGTAAGTTTCCATCTATCTACCATAGGTTGTGCAATATGTCTCCACCTGTCATCAAAGTCACCCATGTTGATGATCTTTATGAGCACTGGTTTCATGCTTGTCTGGTAATGAAGTTCTGTCTTATAGCCTTGGGTTTGAAATATTTTTCAATGATAGATTTTGCTTCAACTACATTATATTCTTTACAACTGAAGATATCTATATATGCATCTCCATTTATGTCAACTAGATGTCCACTGATATTGCTAGTTTGTATCATTTGAAAAAAGCTGATACCTGCTTTGTCTGGATCATGTGTGGCGAAATGTTCAATCACAGGATCGCCATATGCCTCCATGTCTATTTTTTCTACTAATTCTTTGATAAAGTTTTTTATGTGTTCTTTATCTGATATGGTTGCCATGTCACAAGATTTGCAATCAAATGTAGCATGGTATCCCCAATATGTCATGTAGTATCTCCTGACAGAGCTGGTTGAAATTCTGCACCTGCATTTATAATACACCATATTCCTGGACCAAATGGTGGATCAAACTTTACAACTAGACTTGTTGTTTTTGTTTCTGGATTAGCATAAAAGGTATATGGAGCAGGTTGCATTAAACCGTCTGGCCTAATAACAAATGTCTGGCCTTCACCGACTGCTACTTCTTCAAAATTTTCTAAAATCTTTTTTACAAACTTTGGTGCTCCGCAATCAATTAATGCTGGCATCCTAAACATTCCGTCTGTGGGAAATGGAAAGTTTGGATCTGTAAAGTTTTTAGGTGGAATAGTTTTTGTGTTTGGCTCTTGGGCATACAAAGTATTGCTGAAGAGTGCGACTGTTACTGCTAATATTATCGCTAAGGTTTTCATGTGTGTCTCCTACGAGGGCGTATACATATATCTATCTTGTAATGTAAAGAGAGGTGTTTAAAAGTGGTTCTAGAACAAATTTTCCATCATTCGTTGGCTAGCTAAATCTACCGACGCCTTCCACTGCTCTTCTCCTTCGTAATTATAAAATATATCTTGATTAGGTTCTATGATTAACCAAGACTTATTTCTATATACTTCGTTTTGTAATTGCGGAAGAGTCCAAGTACTCATACCGCTCATTAGACGCCAACAACTTGGTAGATTGTTGGTTGCTAACTTTTCTAGCATTAACTCATCTGATGTAACTGCATTTCCATGAGTTGCTTGAATAGTGTTAGTGGATTGCCATTCGGCCGTATGTAATAATAATAAACTTTGTTCTGATACAGGTCCTCCTCTATATAAAGGAGCATTGACCCCGCTGTTGCCCACAGCACCTCTCAGCTTATGAACATCAGCTAAAGACATTCCTGATCTCTTGTTCAAAATAAGTCCTATTACAACTTCTTGTTGTTGTTCGTACACATATATTACACTCTTTTGAAAATAAGGATCCCTCATAGTATGAGGTTTTGCGACTAGCAACTTACCTTTGAACTTTGACTCCACCATGGTTAACTCCAATCTGGTAACGGTCCACCATGTTTTGCGCCTTTAATCTTTTTACCACCTACAGTTATACGTCTTTTTCCTATCTTATGACTCTTTTTGCCATCTCTTGATCTAAGTCCTTGTGATTTACATGATGCAAGAGCACTGGCACCTAAAGCGTCGTTAGGACGACTGGAGCGACAGAGCTCTTTAGAAGCCTGCCACTCAGTCTCTATTTCACTACCTAATTCTTTGTTCAGTTCGTTTATCTTCATGCTATCTATATTTATCTGCGGGACACATCACTTCCTCCTCTCTGGTTCCTGCTGGTAACGAAAAGGTGAATGCTTTTCTTGGACCTCGAGTGGTCCCTATCACTAATTCTCCAGACTTTTCAAAAAACTCGATCTTGGTTATCTCTGCAGGTTCTTTTTTCTGACCTACAAGGATTGTTTGGCCTAATGCTAGGCTCAAATCAAATGTTGATATTTTCATTGGATTCTCCATGACGTTTTTCATGATGTGTGTCGTCCTTTCTGCTTTGGACATTAGTATTTACCGTAAAGGCCCCGCTGTTATATACACCTGGTAAATACATTATACACTCGTATACTAATTTAAAGGAAGAATATCATGAGATTTCAACTTAAATTGGACGACATAGGCAACTACCTAATCGTGGATACCTGGAGAGGTTGGACTTTAGCAAAGGCAACCACAATTCAGTTAGGTGCTAGGATCTGCCAGAACCTTAACAAAAAACTAGGTACCAAAAAATATCTAAAAGAATATCGCCAAAAATACTTGACAAGTTAGACCGTATATAATATAGTATAGACATGATGCAACACATGAACGGAGATTATCATGTCATTATATTTTGAAATACTTATTGGTGCAATAGTTTTCAATGCCATTCACGTTATGGTGACTGGTGAACAATTTATGATCACTTTGCCTTAGGAGACTGTATGTTACCTAATCCTTTCAGTAGATTATTTCTCACTGCTATATTAATCACTATCACTATCATTCTGTTGAGTGGATGTAGTTCAACTATCACTCCTAATAACGAATGGTATATGTCAGCCATCAAACCCAAGGGCGAAAAATCTTATGATCCACCAGGTGGGGATTGGATCTTTTTACCTAATGAACCAAATTCAGCAAGGGGCCTTTTGAGGAGGCAGGGTTGGAACTGGCCTAAGGATGGGTCAGCGCCTCAGTATTAATCTTTCAAAAAAAAATTACCAAAATAGGTTGACATTTATTCCTGGTGACTATATTATATAAGAGTAATTAGGCAAACAGAAAGGCAAGAGGGTTCAAAATATGTTTTACATCTACGAAAATTCATCAACTTATATTATAGGCAAGCCAGACAGAAATGGTGTTGCAAGACCAGACCATAGCCAATCTTATAAGACTATGGCATCAGCCAAAGCAGGGCTCACTCGAATTGCAAAGGCGAGCGGATTACTTCAAACTGATCCAAATTATCCCCTTTATAGATATAGCATCTGTGAAGCAGAAAAGTTTCATAGAGATATAGAAAAGTCCGTGAAGAAGAAAAATCTTATGAACGGCAAAGAATTTATGGAGAAGGTCAATACTCCATATTATTGTTCACCATCATCAGAAACCTATTGGAGTATGTAATATGGGATTAGAAACTTTATCAACGGTTGAAATTAGGGAACGATATCACAAGTTGGGCAAGGATGTTCCAAATATGTTTTGGCAACATGGAACGATGTGGATCGACACTGAAGACACAGATGACCTTAGAATTATCAAAGAGGTCATGGAAGATGAGGTTCTCAATCAAAATTTAACCGTTGACTTTAATTTATTAAAGGCAACAGAAACAGAGCCATGGGACCAATGGTCGATGGACATAGTGGAGAAATAATAATGAATAAAATGCAGAGCAGAATGCTTATAGAAATGGTAGCCAGAATGACTGCCGATGAGAGACAATCCTTCATAGAGGAGATGGATAAGAGATTTCCAAATCTCGTAGATGATTTAGGAGTTATATTTTTATCACCCAACAGGAGAGAAACAACCAATTAGAATTAGACATAAGGCATGGTATCTAATGGCTGAGATTTTTATGTTCATCTCTTATGCTTTAGGAACCGCAATGGGCTTTTATTTTGCCAGGGCTAAGATCAAAAATATTATTGGTGAAACTATAGACAATCTAATCAAACAAGGTTATCTTAGGGCTGAACTTAAATCAGATGGCGAATACGACATAAAGAAGTGGAATGAAACATGAAGTTCATCTTAATAGCAACCGCAATGAATCTGCAATTGGTTTATCCTAGCCAAGAGGTTTGCAATCAAGCCTTAACCGACGTGATCAAACAAGATCCTAAGGCAATTTGTATTCCGGCAGGAGAGCAACCAGTCGACACGATGTTCGACAATTTTGTGAATATGATTATTAAATTAGACAAACTCAACCAAAATAAGTTGACAGATACAGATTAAGATCATATACTATAAACATAATTAGGCAAACAGAAAGAGGGAACAATGGCAAATAATTTGGTTACAAAGGCAGTAGAACTAATCTATCAAATGGAAGGCACTCAACTCCAAGAGGTGA
>OCVP010001231.1_pt1 | contig 10897 bp, 14 predicted proteins | sample 1539171 | NCBI WGS metagenome assembly OCVP01 (sample SAMEA51879418, study PRJEB22527) | metagenome
CACCAATCTGGTATTACTTTAATACCACCCTCTCCCATTACAGTTTCAACCATTATTGCAGCAGTATTTTTGTTTATTTTATTTTTTAGAGAGTCATGATTTCCAAATTTAAAATGATCAAAGCCAGGTACTTTAGGACCAAAACCTTCTGTCATTTTTTTTGAACCGCTGGCGAAAACCGCAGCTAATGTTCTTCCATGAAATGAATTCTTAACACATAAAATTCTATTTTTATTTGGTTTTCCTATCTTGCAACTTTAACGGCAGCCTCTGTTGCTTCAGCACCACTATTTTGAAACATTACGAAATCAGCAAAAGTTTTTTTACATAGCTTTTCAGCAAGTTTTTCACCTTCAGGAATTTGAAAAGCGTTGGAAACATGCCATAGTTTTTTTGATTGAAATTTAATAGTTTTTACAAGTTTAGGATGTGAATGACCCAAAGAGTTTACCGCTATTCCTTGAACAAAATCAAGATATTTTTTTTTATCACTTGAAAACAAATAGCTTCCTTTACCAGATTTAAATGAAATTTTTTTTCTATTGTAGTTTTTTGCTAAATAACTCATGATTTAATTTTATAACCTTTTTTGTATAAATAATATGCAATACACCACAAAATTAAATTAAAAGATAATAAATATAATAATCCAAATATCGTAGATCCATCACTAATCCCGATCATTGAGAATCTTAATCCATCTATCATATGAAAAAAAGGATTGTATATACTAATTTCTTTTAAAGGATCTGCCAACCTATCAATTGAGTAAAATGTTCCAGATAAAAACGACAATGGAACTATAATAAAATTAGTCACGGTTGCCATATTGTCAAATTTTTCTGCCCACATTCCAGCTATTAAACCTAATGAGCCCATTAAGAATGACGAAAATAATAAGAAGGTAAAAAAGTAGTAATAACTTAAAATGTTTATATCGACTAATAAATTAAAGCATAATATCGAGACTATGCAAATAATAAACGATCTAGTAACAGATGCAAAAACAATAGCTAATGTAACTTCTGCTGAGGACAAAGGACTTCCAATTAAATCGACGATGTTTCCCATTACTTTACCCATCAACATTGATGAGGAGGAATGCGAGAAGGCTTGTTGTATCACTTGCATTGATATAAGCCCTGGGGCTAAAAATTCTATAAATGGTAAACCTAAAACTTCGCCTCTTTCTTCACCCCAGGCAACTGATATGACAATTAAAAATAGAATTCCAGTTAGAACAGGACCTGCTATTGTTTGGCCAGAAACAATAAGGAAACGTAATGTTTCCTTTTTATAAAGTGTATAAAATCCTACCCAATTGACTAAACCAAATCTTCTTTTTCCAATTTTATATTTTGTATTTAATTCAACCATTAATATATTTGTTAATATTTAAAAATAATTGTTAAGAAATAAAAAAATTAACTTGTTTTAAATTATAATTTGATTAACCTAAATATAGTATATTTTATTTTAAATATACCATATGTTGATATGAGTTGGACACCTGAGAAAGTAGCTAAACTTAAAGAACTTTGGGGAAAAGGAAATACTGCTAGCCAGATCGCAGAAATACTTGGTGGTGTTAGTAGAAATGCGGTTATCGGTAAAGCACATAGATTAAATCTTTCGGGAAAAATAATTGCAAAAAAAGGTTCGTCATACTCGAAAGTAAACAGCTCTAAATTAACTTCAAATAATAGAAAGTTTAAAAAAGGGAAGTTTAAATCATTAGTTATAGAGAAAGATTTTGAGCCAGAAAATCCTAAACAATTAGAAGAGCTCGATGAAAATGTTTGTAAATGGCCAATAGGACATCCTGATCAAAAGGATTTTTATTTTTGTGGGAGAAAATCTTTAAAAGACTTTTCTTATTGTAAGTTGCATTTGCTATATGCTTTTCAACCTAAAAACAAAAAAGATGATCTGATAGATAAAGATTCAGAAGTACCTAAATTTATACAAAAGAAAATAAAATCAGCTTAAAATTTTCTTCTTTGCAGCCTGAAACTCTTTGCTTGATAAAATACCTTTTTCATGTAATTTTTTTAATTTTATTATTTCTTTTGTTAAGTTTTTTGATAAATTTTTATTAGTATTATTCAATGCTTTACTTTTAATATTCGATTTATTTGAATTTTTAGCATCAATTCCTCTACTAAGTGCTCTTGTGCCTAATGATAAGACAAAACACAATATTAAAAAAACAATTATGTAAATTAACCAAGAAATCATTTTAATTTAAATTAGTTTTTTTTGAATATTCGCCTGACTCTTTCCACATATAACAATATTTTTCAACTTCACTTTCAAATTTAAGCTCAGTTTTTAAATCAATATCGAAATTGGTTTTATATTTTCCAGATGGAATATTATCAAAGTTTAATAGTCTAATTTGATCTCTAGTTATTAAGGGTTTGGGCAAAATTTGAAAAAAAGACGCAATAATATTTGCAAATATAATTGGTATAGGCATTAGAATTCTTTTTTTTTCAATTAATCTTAATAATTTTTCTAAAATTTCTTTAAAAGATAACTCCTCTGGTCCGATACATTCTATAATCTTTTCGTTAGTGTTTTTTTCTATAACAGTGGTTATTATTTTACAGAGTTCAGAACAATGTAAAGGCATAAACTTAGTTTTGCCACTGTAATACAAAGGGAAAATTGGGATTATATTTAAAAGGCTCATTAACATTGTGCTAAAATTATCTTGGGATGAATATACTATTGAAGGTCTTAAAACGACTGCATTTTCAAAATTTTTCAAAATTGCTTTTTCACCACTAAGTTTACTAATAGCATAGGTCGAATTAGTAGCTTCCTCGATGCCAAGAGCAGAAACATGAATAAATTTTTTAACTTTATTTTTTGCACATAAGTTTGACAATATTTCTGGAAATTTTACGTGAATATTTTGAAAATTATTTTTGCCTTTTTCGTATAGTATTCCCACTAAATTAATGCACACATCAGCTTTCTTGATTAATTTCTCTAGTTTGTTTAAATCAAAAATGTTAGCTTCTACCAAATCTAAGTACCCAGGATTTGCTTGCGTTTTCAATATGTAGCCCTTTTGATGTAAATTTCTAGTAACAGCAGTGATTTTGAAATTTTTTTGAGCAAGTCCCCTAATTAAATTTCGACCTATTTGACCGCTAGCGCCAAAAATTAGACAATTTTCTGGTTTCATATATAAGTAAAATTAAAATAGCATGGATATTAAACTCCACAAAAATGATCTACCAAAAGATTTGGAATTTGGCAATAAGATTGCTGTTGATTGTGAATTTATGGGTCTAAATTTTATGAGAGATAAACTATGTGTAGTCCAAATTTCATCAGGAAATTCAGATGCGCATATAATTCAACTCGACAGAGATACCTATAATTGTCCAAATCTTAAAAAGTTATTATCAAATAATAATGTTACAAAAATATTCCATTACGCTAGAGCTGATTTAGCTTTTATAAACAAGTATTTAAATTTAGATATTTTAAATATTGAGGACACTAAACTTCAATCAAAATTAGCTAGATCTTATAGTGACAGGCATGGATTAAAAGATTTGATAAAAGAATTTATAGGTATTGATATTAGCAAACAATACCAATCTTCTGACTTCGGCGGTGATTTATCAGCAGCTCAAATTAAATATTGTGCTAATGACGTATTATTTTTACATAAAATAAATAGCACTTTGAATGGTATTCTTAAAAGAGAAAAAAGGCTGGATCTTTATAAAGAGTGTATAAAATTTCTAAATACAAGAGTGAAACTAGATTTAGAAAGTTTCCCCGATGATATATGGTCTCATTAATGATCAAAAGTAAATTTAAAAAAATTGCAAATGAAGTTATCAATACTGAGATCAATTCTCTAAAAAAATTAAAAAAATCCTTAGATGCAAGTTTCAATAAGACAATTGAAGTTATTTTAAATTGTAAAAAAGGTAAAGTAATTCTGTCAGGAGTAGGAAAGTCTGGAATTATTGCAAAAAAGATTTCGTCAACACTTGCATCAGTTGGTACACCATCATTTTATGTAGATGCTAGTTCATGTTCACACGGGGATCTGGGTCAGATCAGTTCAAATGATGTTCTAATATTAATTAGCAATAGTGGAGAGTCTTCAGAGTTAAAGAATATAATACAATATGCGAATAGAAATAAAAACATTACTCTTATTGGAATAGTTTCAAAAAAAAATTCTTTGCTGTTCAAAGCCTCAGATATAAAAATACTTTTGCCAGAGGTTAAAGAAGCTGGACCAGGAAATATGGTGCCAACCTCATCTACAATTATGCAATTGGCTATTGGAGATGCAATTGCTATATCTACTATGCGAATAAAAAAATTCGGGGAAAAAGAATTCAAGAGATTTCATCCCTCAGGAAGTTTGGGAGCGAGATTAAAAACCGTAGAGGACTTAATGCTAAAAGGGAAAAAAATACCATTTATAAGTGAAAATTCTGGTATGAAGACTGCTCTTAAAATTATAACTAAAAAGAAACTTGGTGTTCTTGTAGTTCAAAATTCAAAGAAAAAAACAAATGGTATAATTACAGACGGTCAGTTAAGAAGAGTTAGTGAAAAAGTTGATAACTTTAAAGATTTAAAAGTTAAAGATGTAATGACAAAGAATCCAATATCTATTGATATGCAGGTTTTAGCAGCAAAAGCTCTTTCTTTAATGAACTCAAAAAAAATTACATCACTGTGTGTACATAATAAAAATAAAAAAAAAACTGTGGGAATAATACATATACATAATATTTTAGAGAGTAATATTCAATAATGTATAAAAAAATCTACCTACAACTGACACTAAGTTTATTAATAGTATTAATTATCACAATCACTTATTTGGTATATTTCAAAAGCGACGATAAAATTACTGTTAATGAAAAAAATGATAAAACTATTTTGAAGGATGCCTCTGAAAATCTTATTAGTGATTTATTCTATAAATCAGAAGATAAAGATGGTAATAAATATGAAATTAAATCAAAAAACGGTGTTATAAGTCAAAAAAGAGCAAATCTGATTTCAATGAATGATGTTTCTGCAACAGTTTTTTTAAATGATGGTGGAAAGATATTTATTGTATCCGACTCAGCTAGCTATGATAGTAATAACAATGATACCTTATTCAAAGGCTCTGTTAAAATGAATTATAACCACCACACCATAAAATCAAATTATATTGATTTGTCTTTCGAAGAAAATAAAGCAATAATATATGAAAACATTAATTACAATAGTAATTTATCTAAACTTGAAGCAGATAAAATTATAGTAGATTTTTTAGAAATGAAAGTCAAAATCCTTATGGATGATACAAATGATAAAGTGCTAGTAAAAACTATTTTAAAAAATGGCAATAATTAAAAAATTTCGTATCAAAAGTTTTAAAAATAAAAAAATTTTATTAGAATTAAAAAACTTAAGCCTATCTTTTGGAGTTGAGAACATTAACTTTGAGATAAATGAAGGAGAAATACTTGGTATGCTCGGACCAAATGGTGTGGGGAAATCTACAATATTCAACCTTATAACGGGTCTAATAAAACCGAATTCCGGAGACATATATATAAAAAATGAAAAAATAAATGATTATCCAATATTTGTAAGAACATCTAAGTTTAAAATAGGTTACGTTCCTCAATATGGAGGTTTTTTTCACGATTTAACATTGGTAGATAATTTAAAAGCAGTGTCAGAGATTTTAATTAAAGACCCAAGAGATAGGATTGAAAAAATAAATTATTTAATCTCTAAATTTGACCTTGGACAAATCAGCTCCATTAAAGCAAAATTTTTATCTGGTGGCCAAAAAAAAAAATTGGTCATAGCTATGGCTCTATTAGGAGAACCAGAATTATTACTTCTGGACGAATGTTTTGCAGCACTTGATGTAATGACTATCAAAATGTTGCAACAAATAATTGTTAATTTGCAATCTGAAAATAGAATAACGATATGTATTTGTGATCATCAAGCTAGAGACCTGCTCACTTGTGTTGATGTTGCAATTGTGTTATCTGATGGCAAGGTAATTGCAAAAGGATCGCCCTCCGAACTTGTCAAAAATCAAAATGCAATCAACGCATATTTTGGGGACTCATTTAAATTTAGTTAAATAAATGAAAAAATTGGTGATTAATAATAAAATTAATAATTTTAATAAAACTATATCTGTTGATGGTGACAAAAGTATATCCATTAGATCTTTACTTTTAGGCTCACAATCTTATGGGATTTGTAAAATAAAAAATTTGCCAAATTCTGAGGATGTTTTGCATACTATAAATGGATTAAGAAAACTTGGAGTAAAAATAACTTTTAATAATAACGTATGTTCTCTCACAGGAAATGGGCTAGGAAGTTTCAAAATCAATAATAGAGTTACTATTGATGCTGGAAACTCAGGGACATTTGCGAGACTTTTATTAGGTTTATTAATTAAAGGAACGCATAAAGTTAAATTGATAGGTGACAAAAGTTTATCAAGGAGAGATTTCTTGAGAATTAGTGAACCCTTACAAAAATTTGGTTCTAGTTTCATTTTAAACAATAAAGGAGGATTGCCAATTGAAATTCACGCCTCTGAGTTAATTAAACCAATTCAATACAAAGAAACTAGAGGATCTGCACAGTGTAAAAGTTCTGTTATGCTTGCAGCTTTAAATTCACCAGGTAAAACTATTATAGAGGCTAAAAAATCAAGAGATCATACAGAGTTATTTTTTAAATATCTTAAACTGCCGATTAAAATAAAAAGAAAAAAAGAGTTTGATATAATCCAAATTGAAGGAGAAAAACAGTTTTGTTCTTTCAAATATCAAATACCGGGTGATATTAGCTCCAGTTCATTTTTCGTGGTTTTAACTATTTTGTCAAAAAAATCAAAACTTAAAATTAAAAATGTAAATGTTAATCCGTCACGAATTGGATTTATTAAAATAATTAATAAGATGGGAGGAAAAGTAAGAATACAGAATAAGAGAAAAGTTTGTGGAGAGTACGTTGCTGATTTGCATATTAAAAGTCAAAAAAAAATTAAATCTATTAATTGTCCAGTAAAATTTAATAGTAATGCTATAGATGAATTTTTAATTATTTTTTTATTGGCTTCAAAAGCTAAAGGTGTTTCTAAATTTTCAAATCTTGGTGAGCTTAACAAAAAAGAAAGCCCAAGGTTAAAATTAGGTTCAAATATCTTAAATATGATGGGCATTAAGACAATTTTAAAAAATAATACTTTAAAAATATACGGAAACCCTAAATTAAAAATAAAAAAAGAAATTAAAATAAAAAACTATTACAAAGACCACAGAATATTTATGACATCTGTCATTGGAGGGTTAGTTTCTGGTGGTAAATGGACAATTCACGATGTAAATTCTTACAGAAGTTCTTTTCCATCGTTTATGAATATTCTTCGTAAAATCGGCTTTAATGCTACATATAGATAGAAAAGATCATATATGTAAAATAAATAATCTTGATTAATTTAACAATTTTATCTAAAACCTCTAAAAAAAATAAAACTATTAATGGAAATTTATAAAGAGAGTAATTCACCGGCTTCAAAAGAATTTGAGAAATTGTTGGATAATCAGATTTCTAAAACAAAAAATTTAGTTGAAGGTAAAATCATAGAGGGAACTGTTACTAAAATAGGTGAAAAATATATATTCCTTTTTATTGAAGGATTAAAGTCTGAACCAGTTGTAGATATAAATGAATTAAAAACTTTAGGACAAAGTGAAAAAGTTAAAATTGGTGAAAAAATACAAGTTTTATTGGAAAGAATTGAAGATAAAAATGGTGAGGTTATCGTTTCAGCTAGTAAAGCTCAAAAAATTAAAGGTTGGGATATCTTAGTTAAAGCTTTCGAAAACAATGAACCTATAATGGGAAAAATAACTAGCAAATGTAAAGGAGGTGTAATTGTTGAACATATTGATACTGGTTCCTTAATGTTTTGCCCAGGATCACAAATTTCTGATACTCCTCTAAAAGATATCTCTCATTTAATGAATGAACCTCAAAAATTTGCTTTAATAAAAATGGATAAAGTAAGAGGAAATGCATGTGTATCTAGACGTCAAATAATTTCCACAAACAAAAAAGAGGATAAATCTAAAATAATTGAAAAATATAAGGTTGGGCAAATTATTAAAAATGCTATTGTTAAAGGCTATAGTTCATTTGGATGTTTCTTTAATGTAAATAATGAATTAGATTGTTTAGTACACCTTCAAGAAATTAGCTACTCGAGAGTAAACCATCCGGAAGAAGTATTTAACATTGGAGATAAACACGATTTATTAGTCATATCAGTTGATAAAGATAAACTGCAAATTGGATGCTCAATAAAACAACTATCTCCTGATCCGTTCGAAAAAATTACTAATTATGAATTAAATAAGAAGTATAATGTCAAAGTAATTAAACTTATGGACTTTGGTGCCTTTTGTGAACTAGAGCCAGGTTTAACTACGTTATTACATTCTAGTGAAATCAGCTGGTCTAAAAAAAATGTGTCTCCTAAAAAGTTTTTTAAAGTTGGAGACAGCATAAGCTGTGTAATAACAGAAATAGACAAAGAAAAAAGAAGAATAGCAATATCGTACAGGCTAACATCTGAAAATCCATATGATACACTTGAAAAAAATCATCCTGTTGGGAGTGAAATAAATGGTTCTATTAGCAGTATGAATGATTATGCAATTTATTTAAAATTAGATAACTACGAAATTGATGCATTTCTTCACTTTAATGATTTAAGCTATACGGAAAATCCAGAGGAAGCTTCAAAAAAATACAAACTAAAAGATAAACTAAAAGTAAAAATACTTGAAATTAAAAAAGATTCTCAAAAAGTGAGGGTTGGCTTAAAACAAACTATGAAGGATCCATTTGATTATTTTAAAGATAAAAAGATTAATGATACAATTACTGTTAAAGTTATTTCATCAGATAATAAAGGTTTAAAAGTTCAGCCAGAGGGGTCTGATATTACGCTTAACATAAAAAAATCCCAAATTGCACTTTCGTCTTCTGATGCAAGACCCTCTAGATTCGTTGGAGGTGAAAGGATAGATGCTGCAATTTCTGAAATAAATCTTGAAAAAAGAAAAGTAAATTTAAGTATTAAACTTCTTGAAGAAATTCATAACAAAGAGGCAGTTTCAAAATTTAGCTCACCTTTATCTGGAAAAAACTTACCTTTTTCATCATTGTCTGATAAGCTAAAATCAAAAAAAGAAAAAAAATAGTACTTTGAACTAAATTGTCAGTATCGAAATCAGATATATTAAAAGAAATTTCAAGAAGCTATCCTAATTTATTAAAGAAAGATTTATTAAAATTTATTGATGTATTTTTAGATGAAATTAAAACTGCGTTAAAAAAAGGTGAAAGAGTTGAGCTAAGAGGATGGGGGGTTTTTTTTGTGAAAAAACAGATTAGCAGAAATTCAAGAAATCCTAAAACTGGTCAAATTATTTTTACACCTGAGAAAAAAAGTATTAACTATAAAATGAGTAAAGAATTATTTAAAAAATTAAATGAAAAAAATTAAAAAAATATTTATTGCTGTAGATACCAATAAAATTTCTAAAGCAAAAAGAATAATGAGAGATACAAAAACAAATAAAATTAAGATTGGTTACAAATTTGGTCTTGAGTTTTTTTACTCAAAAGAGGGAAGAAAATTTATTTCAGGTTTAAAAAATCAAATAATTTTCTTAGATTTAAAACTTAATGATATTCCAAATACATTAATATCAGCTCTGAAATCATTGAAAAATTTAAAGATTTCTTATTTGACTGTTCATCTAAGCTCAGGGTTTAGTGCTTTAAAAATTATAAAGAAAAAAAGTAAAAATATAAAAATTGTTGGCGTAACAACTTTAACCTCCTTGAACAATAGAGATTTAAGGGAGATTGGATATAATAAAAAGGTAAACGACCTAGTTAAACATCAAGCAAAACTTGCTAAAAAAGCAAAATTAGATGCAATAGTCTGTAGTGGGCATGAAATAAGATCAGTAAAAAAAGTATTTAAAAAAGAAATAATTACACCAGGAATAAAAATACAGAATACCAAAAATGATCAAAAAAGAATAATGAAACCTAAAGATGCTTTTGCTGCTGGAAGTGATTGGTTGGTAATCGGTAGATCAATAACAAATGGAAATATTAAAAAGAACATTAAGAGTTTATTGGAAATTTTAGAGGACTGATGCAATCTAAGATTTGTGGTATTAAGGATAGCAAAACATTAAATTTTTTAATAAATTATAAACATCCTCCAGAATTAATTGGTTTTATTTGCAATTATCCAAAATCTAAAAGATTTGTTGATATAAATTTTCTTCATAAACTTCTCAAAGTAGACAATAAAAAATCTAAATTTGTATCTGTGCTGGTAAAACCTGATGAATTTATTTTAAAAGAAATGCAAAAACTAAATTTTGATTATTTTCAAATTTACGATTGTACACCTGATGAAATAAAATTAATAAAAAAGAAATATAACAAAAAGATAATTTCTGCAATTACCGTCGAGACTAAAGAAGATATTCTCAAATATAAGAAATACGAGGATTGTTCTGATATAATATTATTTGACAGTAAGGGGTATGAAAAATCATTAGAATTTGACCACACTTTAATGGAAAATGTGCCAGTCAATGTTAATAGGATGATAGCTGGAAACATTAAACACAACGATAATCTTGATAAGTTTATGAAAATTTGTAATTATATTGATATATCTGGGGGCGTAGAGACATCTGGATTAAAAGATATTTCTAAAGTAAAAATTTTCTTAGACAACGTTAAAAAATTAAATGATTAAATTGAAGAAAAAAACCCCTCT
>OCVP010001236.1_pt1 | contig 10858 bp, 9 predicted proteins | sample 1539171 | NCBI WGS metagenome assembly OCVP01 (sample SAMEA51879418, study PRJEB22527) | metagenome
CCGATCTTTAATTTTGTCGGCTTTAATACGATTGCCTTCGATCTTCACTCGAGTAAGAGAAAAGAGATTTTTTAGATAATCAGGTATAGGGCCATATACATCTTCAAGTTTGGATACAATATGATTAATATCATAATCATTCTTTGCATTAGAAATATCATTGTATATATCTAAACGAAGGAAAATATCTTCAACATAATCTTGTGGTATTAAAGTGGAAATGTAGCAATCAACATCTGTGTGGATATGGTTATTAGTTTCATGGTGATTTTTCAACTGCTTTATAGCTTTCGATAGCATCGATGTATACATTGCATAGCCTATTTCAAATATTTGTCCACTTTGTTCTTCTCCTAATATTTCACCAGCACCCCTTATTTCTAAATCATGGCCTGCTATTTCTATACCACCTGCTAAACTTTTTGTTTTCACAAACGCGTCTATTCTCTTTTCTGCATCTTTTGTAAAATTATTCTGATCACACAATATAAGTGCCGCATAGGCTTGCTTGTTACTTCTACCAACTCTTCCCCTAAGTTGATGTAACTGTGATAATCCAAAATTTTGCGCATTATTTATAATAATTGTATTCACATTAGTCATATCTAGTCCACTCTCAATTATGCTAGTGCAGACTAAAATATTAATTTGTTCATCAAGAAAGCTATTCATAATTTTTTCAATTTCATTATTTGATAATCTTCCATGAACCTTTTCGATGATAATATTTTTATTACATTTCTTAATTAAATTTATCTCATCATCCATAGTTTCGATATTATTATGGATATAGAGCACTTGACCACCTCTTGTTATCTCGCGTTGAATATATCTATTCAAGTTATCATTTGATTTGTTGATTATAGCTGTTTCAATATTCTTCCTCCCTACAGGTGGAGTATTGATGATACTCATATCTTTTATTTCTGAAAGTGTTGAACTCAAAGTTCTAGGAATAGGTGTTGCAGTCAAAGCCAATACATCTATATTCTCTTTTATTTGCTTTATAGACTCTTTATGTTTAACTCCAAACTTATGCTCCTCATCAATTATCAATAAACCCAAGTCAGCACATTTGAAATCTTTATTCAATAATGCATGCGTCCCGATGAGGATATGTATCTGATTATTATATAATTTATCAATGACAGATAATCTCTCTGGCCTGCTAATTGCTCTTGTCACTATGCCGATATTATAAGAGTATTTCGCAAACCTTGTTTTAAAAGTTTCGAAATGTTGTTTTGCTAAAACTGTTGTTGGAACAATGATGATCACTTGTTTGTCATTATTAGCAGCAATGAAACTTGCCCTAAGTATCACCTCTGTTTTTCCGAAACCAACGTCACCACAAACTACTCGGTCCATAGACTTAATTGAGCACATATCTGATATTACATCATTAATAGTATTCAGCTGATCATCTGTTTCCACATAAGGAAATAAACTACAAAACTTGTCATAAGCTAAGTTATCTAAGCTGAATTTATATCCATTACTTAACTCTCTTTTAGCCTGCACTCGGAGTAGCTCAACAGCGATATCATCAATCTTCCTTTTAGCTCTCTGCTTAATTTTATGCCACTTGTCAGAACCTAACTGTGAAAGTTTCGCATTTATGCTCGTGTTACCAATATATTTCTGAATAAGCATCATTGAGGTTACAGGCATATAAAGATTATTGTTCTCGGCATACTCAATCTTCATTAGCTCAGTTGTCTTATTTTCAATATCCATAGTAATAAGACCTTTATATTTACCAATGCCATGATCTTGATGAACTACAAAATCATTTACTTTTAGATCACTCAAGTTATCAATTACAGATGCTTTTATAGATTCACTTGAAGATACTCTGGCCTTTACGATACCAAATAGGTCGCTTGAAGAAATGAATACTGTTTTAGTAGCATTATTAATAAACCCTTCAGTTATATCTGTTCTTAGGATTTGTATCTTATGATTTGCAGATTTTATATCATCTATTAAAGTATATGAGACTTGCTTTGAATTAAAGTAATTAGTTAATGTTCTGAAATTATCATCTCTTTTAATAAAAAATATATACTTATATTGAGAATTATTAAAAAACTTCTCAAAGTTTATGAATGGATTTTTATAGTTATAGTTTATGGATAGATTAGGAATAGAGTTATATTCTGAATGAGTTTTAATATTAGCATCAGTCTGATCTGAGATTTGATAAAAATAATTATCTTTGAATATTTTTTCTAATATTTCTTTTTTAACTAACAAAGTCTCTGGATCAAGAATGTACCTCTTCATATTTTCTTGGAGGTATGCCTCATTTAAATTGTCATATTGTTCATTAAATTCGCAGATAAGATCTTTTTGCAAAAAACATGCAAAATCATCATTAAATGACGACAATAATGAATCAGTATGATCGAATAACATTGGAATCAGATTATGAATATATGAATTATTTCTGTCATGAACGATTCGTTCATACTCGATGTCATGTTTGTATTCATCATCAAAAAAATTTTCTATATTCTCTAGATAAATATCAATATTTGATTTTTGTATGTTGTAAATCGCGTTTGTACAAATAATTATTTCATCAACCTCATTAGATGATATCTGAGAAATTGGATCAAATTCTTTGATTGTTTCAATTTTGTCCTCAAAAAAATTAATTCTAGTTGGCTTGTTAGATGTGATTGAAAAAAAGTCAATGATTGAGCCTGATATTCTGTATTGTCCGAACTCTTCGACTTTAGATGTTTTTTGATACCCGAATGATGTCAGCAAATCAATTAGTTCGTTGTAGTTTGACTGTTTAGTAATTCTTTTCCAAGATTTTGACACATCATTAAGTAAAGGCACTCTATAAAAAACTGATTTATATGTAGCAATTATTATTTTCTTTGTATCTATCGCATTGAGTTTTATAAAACACTCATATCTATCTCTGATGACAGTCTTATCAATCTGGGACAGATCATATGGCTCCAGTCCATAGTCGGGAAATTTTAGAATATTTTTTTCTTTAAAAAGACTTTTTAATTCATTATATAATGCATCTATTTGATGATTATTGTCTAAAATTATTATTAAATTATCATACTCTTTAGTTAATTTATCAATTTCCAATAGATAGGATGATCCAGATAATTTTGTAGTAATATTGTATCCTTTCGTTAGAAGAGCCATATAGATTAGTGCCTATAAAAAAAGCAGCACATATACATGTGCTGCTTATATCTAATTAGTTGTTAGATTTATTTAACGGTATTAAAACCTAGGTTTTCCCAGTTTTGCATACCGCCACGGTACCATTTAATTTTATTTGCTGGATATCCGTATTTTAACAAACTTTTAATATTATTAGGTGATTGTCCACACCACATGCCATTACAAAACATAACTAATGTTTTTGCATTGTCAAAATAGAATAGACCATTTTGTTCTTTTGCTCCAAATTTAGTTGTCATTAGTTCAGCAATTGATAATGGATCAGCACCTTTTCTTTCACTCAATAATGTCCATGGTAAATTTACAGCACCCGGAATAGTTCCTTTGGCTACCCAATCTGGAGTCCTTGAATCAATGATCATGATTTCAGAACCATCTGGCATCTTTTCACCTTTGCTCATCATTACTGCGTAATGAATAATTTCTTGTTCACCAAGAGTTTCTATACCTGGTCTTAGTTGCATTGGTTGTATGCAGAATGGTGGACACGGTCTAGACGTCTTAGCAAATGCTGGATTTACTGTAGCGCTGTTATCTTGATTTCTCATAATCTTATGCTCACCAACTGTAACAGATAGTCCAATTTCTAATGAATTGTTACCGTCACCTTTTGATATAGCAACCGGTTTACCTGCAACTGCAGAAAATGACACCAGGACTAGAGAAAGCATAGCAGCTGATAAAATGTTATGTTTGATTTTTAACATATCTCCTCCCATTAATTATTCGCAATCAGGCTCTTCATCATCTGAAGGCTTAGTTTCCTCTTCAGCAAAGAAAACATCACATTGAGTGAAATTATTTGCAAAAGATGGTTGAGACAGTGAAAAGCTCATTATTAAGAGCATTAACATTAATATTGATATTCTCATTTATATAAAATCTCCATGATATAAGAACTGATTTAACAACTATATTATAGTCGTTACTCCTGAGATTTGACACGTTTATTTTGCAAAATAATGACCTGAAAAGCACCTAATCGATAAAATTCCACATACTTTTTGCAGTAATTTGATCTTCAATTGCTATTTTGTGATGCATTACACGTTGATCTGTAAGACATTTTTTTACAACAGTTCCACTGCTGTCAGTAATAAAACTTGATCCCCAAAAAGATATTGAGTGATCTTTATCAGATTCTGTTCCTATTCTGTTACAAATTACAACAGGTGTGTTAATCATGAGGCTATTTGCTGTGATGACATTTAACCATTTTTCACGTTCACCTCGTAGACTAATATTTTTATTTTTTATTTTGCAAAAGCCAATAGCAGTCGGACATATGATAAGGTTCACATTATTTTTTCTCATATATTCATAAGATCGTGCATACCACTGATCCCAACAAATTAATATGCCAATTCTAAATTTTCCGATATCAAAAAACTTAAAGTTATTCTTTGGTTGATTAAAATAATATTTTTCTTGATAACATTGTTCGGAGGGAATATTCTTCTTATTATACTTTTGAATAATTTCACCATTCGGATTAAAGATGAGCGCTTTATTAAAGTAATTATTTTTTTCTTTACAAAAAATAGTAATGCATAAATATATTTTAAATTGCATTGAGATTTCTCTCATACTTTGTATTGCAGAAGAACTAATATCAATTGCTTCTCTGAATAATTTTTTATTCTTCCTGATACAAATATAGCCTTGAATTGATAATTCTGGGCACACAACAACCGTATTTTTTGATACTTTTGCTTTGATTAACAAATTATATATTTTTTTTATACTTTTTTTCGTATCATGCAGAGGTTTATATTGCAAAAGTAGTAAATCTAAATATTTGCTGTTAGACAATGTAATCCTCCATATTCAGTTAATGCTGCCTCTGTATTTATAACATATATTTTTGTTTTTGATGGCAAACTATCCAGGTCATGTTGAAGCGATTCTCTATTGTTGCTGATGCACGGAAAAATAAAGCACTCTGTCGTAGCGATAAAATTAAGTTTTGAATAAGGAAAAATTTTACCATTTTTAATCATTTCGTCATCCTTGCTATGATACAAAGGTATAGCTTGCTTAATGATTTTACTTCTATCAACAATATCTTTTACTTGTTTCGCTAATTTGCAGGCGAGTTGATAGTTACAATATGATTCATCTTTCGATGCAAAATAGACAATAGTCTCATTATCAATGAATCTTATAAAATTATCTATGTGACCATTGGTATCATCACCAATAATTCCATTTAAGTTTATTGTAAATAATTCACTGACCCCAAGTTTTTCTGTCATTTTGTTAATCTGTTCTTCTACATTAACCGTAAAGTTAGCTATGTTATTCTTTTTGATACAATGCATGTTTGTGATAAGGATTCCGCTTGCAGAGAATTCAAGATTTCCACCCTCGAGGACGAAGTTGTCTAAAACAATCTCATCTGATATGTAATTGAGTATTTCTTTAAAATTATTATCATTTTTATAATTATATTTTTCCCCATATGCATTGAATCTATATCTAATCATTTTCTTTGAACCGTCTGAAATATATATTTTTGGGAAATAGTCCCTTATCCAAATGTCATCACAGTTGTAGAATATTTTACTGACTGATGGATCCGTCAAATCATACAAGTTTTCAAATTCACCATTTTCATCAAAAACTATTGTCTGTTTAGTTTTATTATTTAAGAAAATTTTATTTAAACTAGAAAATATTGCGTATAAATCATCGTAATGACTTTTGTCTCGATGCATGTGCGGATGAACCATTACAATATGATTGGATTCATAATCAGCCAATAATTTCTTTTTAATGACGCTCATCTTTTCATTATTTTTGGTATAGTGAACGTATGAAGTTCCTCATTGCGTATAGATTGTTATTCTCTAGATATAATTTATCATTCATATCAATTATTTCAAAAGTATCAATTTTCGGACTTATGCTGGGCGTAGGAATCCTTATCACCGTACTTTCAGTTATGAACGGATTTGAGAAAGAACTGAGAGATAAAATTCTCTCTTTTACCTCTCATGTCAATATCTACCCGAGCGATAGAGTAACTATTAAAGACTTAGAGGATATAATTGATACAGATAAAAATATAAAAGGCTATTCCATAGTTCAAAAAAATGAAGTTTTATTATCATCAAATGAGATAAAGAACATACCGGTGATAGTTCATAATGTAAATCAAGATCTTGAGAGTAATGCAAGTGAAATTCCTGATTTAATAATCGATGGCAAGTTCAAGCTTTCTAGTCCGCAAGATATAATTATTGGTAATATCCTTGCAAATAACCTGAGAGTATCAATAGGAGATAAAATCCAGTTCACAAATTATAATAAAGTCTTCAAACAAGATTCATATATGGTTACAGGAATTTTTGATTCTGGAATATATGAGTACAATCAACGATTTATCTATGGCAGTGATCTAGCACTAACAAATAGAGATTCATACACTTATATTAAACTTAAGCTATCAGATCCCCTTAATGCAGCAAAAATATCTAGAGATTTATTTAATCAATATTCCATAATTTCAAGTAATTGGACAGAGACTCATAATGCATTATTTCAAGCTATTGGTAATGAAAAAAGAGTAATGTTTATAATTCTAATGCTAATTATAGCAATCACATCATTCAACATTATATCCTCACTATCACTGTTAGTTTTAAACAAGCAAAAAGACATAGCAGTATTGATATCACTGGGCTTCTCTAAGCTCTCCATTCAATCAATTTTTATAATACAAGGCATTATCATCGGCATTGTTGGTATTTCTCTGGGAGTGTTTTTGGGTTTTGTGTTGTCTACGTATATAAATGAAATTGTTATTGCAATAGAAAGTTTTTTTAATATCTCTTTGATAGCTCCGGACGTTTACCATCTTGATGCTGTTCCTTCCATAGTATTACTATCTGATATTTATAAGATCACTATAATTTCATTTCTTATGGTACTATTGTCGTCCATTTATCCAGCAAAAAAAGCTATTGATATTACTCCATCTCAATCTTTAAATCTATGAAAATTAAATGTAAAGAAATTTTTAAAAAATATAGAAGCTATAATGCTAAAAGCGTGATCAATGGCGCATCTTTTGAATTGGAATCTGGAAATTCACTATCAATCTCAGGACCATCTGGTGTAGGAAAGTCAACATTACTTAATGTATTAGCTGGTATAGATGAAATAGACAAGGGCGAAATCTTTTTTGATGATGTATCTTTCACAAATTTATCAGACTCAAATAAAACATTATTTAGATTAAATAATATTTCTCATATCTTTCAATCTCCTAACTTGCTAATGGATTTTAATGTAACTGAAAACATTATGATTCCTCTCATTTATCAAGGAAACACAAAACATAAATCTAAGTCACTCGCTATGCAGTGCCTCGAAGAGGTTGATCTTATTTAACATTTAAATTCTCCTGTTTCAATTCTATCTGGTGGTGAAGCGCAAAGAGTAGGAATAGCACGTGCTATGGCGATGAAATCTAAAATTATATTAGCTGATGAGCCAACTGGAAATCTTGATTCAACAAACTCTCAACTAGTCATGAGGAATCTCATTGAGGTATGTGAATCGCATATGATCACATTAATTGTTGTTTCTCATGACAATGATGTCATAAATAAAATGAGGAATAAAAAAACAATGATTGATGGGAAGCTAATCTAGCGATGTTTTATTTTTTTTAATTTTCGATATGCCAAAAACTTCCATATAAGATGTATAGCGAGATAACCTAAAATAGCTGAAATAATACCTATAACTAGAGTACCAATGAGTAGAGGTTGCCATATAAGAGAAAATACACTGCCTATCCACTCGATACTAGCCTCAAATTTCTCGAAAAGCGGATCAATACCTAAAATAATATTTCCAAACTCATATCCTAGATACATCATTGGCGGCATAGTGATAGGATTACTTACCCACACTCCCGCAAGGGAGAGAGGTAAATTAGCCCTAAAATATACAGCACAAAACGCAGCAGGTATCATCTGAAAAAACATAGGCATCCAGCCCCAAAATAAACCAATTGCTATTGCTCTGGACAAAGTATGTTTATTTATAGACCATAGCTGCTTCTCAAATATTGACTCACCGAGAATACCAAGTGCTTTATATTTCTTGATATCTTCAGGTTTAGGCAAATTATCTTTAAAAAACTTTTTCATTTTCTAGAACTATAGTTGAAAATTATTGTTATATATTTCAATGCTTAAATAATATCATGTATGATAGTCAAATATCCTTAGAATCCAACTAATTTATAATGACACAAAAAAATAATAATGCTCTTCATCTCTATAAGAGGCTTCTTAAAAGCACAGGTATATATAAGAAGACATTTTTATTAGCGATCATTGGAATGATTATTCACGCTATTACCGACACCTCATTCGCTGCAATCATTAAGCCATTATTAGATGGGAGTTTTATCGATAAAGATCCCAGCTTCATTCAGATTATGCCCATTCTAATCATCCTCATATTTGTGTTTAGGGGTATCGGTTCATTTATGTCAACGTATGGAATGGCTTACGTTGGACGAAGTATAATAAGAGATATCAGAAGGGATATGTTTGATAAGATATTACTCAGATCATCTTCACTCTATGATGAGTCAGTCACTGGTAAATTAGTCTCCAAAATTACGTTCGACGCAGAGCAAGTTGCTGAAGCAGCTACTAAGGCAGTTACAACAGTGATTAAAGATGGTTTGACTATAATCGGTCTCTTGTCATTGATGTTTTACTATAGTTTTGAGTTATCAATAGGATTGCTTCTTATAGCTCCTTTAGTAGGATTTTTTCTAAAGATTATGAGTGTTAAGTTTAGATCTTTGAGTCGCGATATTCAGAGATCTATGGGTACTATCACAAATATAGTTGAAGAATCAATTATAGGTCATCGGATAATAAAAATTTTCGGCGGTAAGGATTATGAGGAAAATACATTCAACTCTGCCAACGCTTATAACAGAGAGAGAAATTTAAAGTTAATATTTGTTCAAAGCATTAGCATACCCTTGATGCAACTACTAGTTGCTATATTTTTAGCGGCAATAATTTTTTTTGTAACATCGAGTGACTATCTAAATGAAATATCTATTGGAACATTCATGTCCTATTTAACAGCAATGATTATGATGTTTGCGCCAATAAAGAGACTTTCAGAAGTCAATGTTGTTCTTCAGAGAGGTATAGCGGCAAGTGAATCCATCTATGATTTATTAGATTCTAAAAGTGAAAATATAGATATGAATGATGCAACAATTATCGAAGGAAGTATCTCAATAAGTTTTAAAAACGTTACTTTTAAGTACCCATCATCACAGTCAAATGTTCTTGAAAATATTAATCTAGACATCAGTAAAGGTGAAACAGTTGCAATTGTTGGAAAATCGGGGAGCGGGAAAACTACATTACTCGATCTTATTCCTCGTCTGTATGATCCTGAACGAGGAGATATATACTTTAATACATCAAATATAAAAGATATAAATCTGAACAAGATAAGAGCTTACATATCTTATGTAGGTCAAGATTTCACTCTATTTAATGATACTATCTACAACAACATAGCATACGGAGAACTTAGCTCACATGATGTATCCAGAGTGCATGATGCTGCTGAATTTTCTTTTGCTTCGAATTTCATAAATGATTTGCCTGATAAATTTGAGACTATAGTTGGACAAAACGGAGTACTTCTATCTGGCGGACAAAGACAAAGGATTGCGATAGCAAGAGCACTGCTCAAAAATGCGCCAATATTGTTATTAGACGAAGCTACAAGTGCACTGGATGCAGAATCAGAGGCCTCTATACAGAAATCTCTTACAACCCTCTCTGAGAATAAAACAACGCTTATAATTGCACATAGGTTATCAACAGTGATGAATGCTGATAAAATTATTGTAATAGAAAATGGACATGTAGTAGAGCAAGGAAATCATAGTGATTTGATAGATAAAAAATCTGTATATTATGCATTATATAACTCACAATTTCAGATCTGATGCATAATATTATATTCTTTCTTTGGTATAAGATACCAAGACTAATTCTAATACCATTCCTCCCATTATCATTTATTTTTTATATTATTATTTACCTAAGACGATTTCTTTTACTCTATTATTTTAAAAGGTTCACATCAAAAGCTAGAGTTATAATAGTGGGTAATCTCGTAGTAGGCGGCTCTGGAAAAACTCCATTTACAATATGGCTAAGTAAATATTTAGAAAATAAAGATAAAAAGACAACCATTATTTCATCTGGCTATGGATCAACCATTTCATCTCCTGTGATAATAGATAGTCTGTCAAATCCTAATGAAGTTGGAGATGAGGCTGTCTTGTTAAGCAATAAAACACAATCAACGGTAGTCTCGAGCTCAAACCGCATCAAATCAACAAAGTTCTGCGATACAAGTCAAGTAGATTTTATTATTCATGATGATGGACTTCAACATTATAGCTTGAACAGACAGTATGAGTTTATAATTGAAAATACTAATAAGAGGGATAATAATTTTCTTCTTCCATGTGGTCCATGCAGAGAGCCAAAATTTTTTCATAAGAAAGCGGATTTTATTCTCAGTAATTATACTGGCACTGAATATCCTGGTTTTTATTCAAGGATATCCG
>OCVP010001239.1_pt1 | contig 10852 bp, 10 predicted proteins | sample 1539171 | NCBI WGS metagenome assembly OCVP01 (sample SAMEA51879418, study PRJEB22527) | metagenome
ACAACTTTTGCACTAATTGGGACTCTTGAAGATCTTACTCTTCGGTCTTGTCTAGCATAGCCATAATATGGAACAACCGCAGTGATCTTAGAAGCAGAAGATCTCTTTAGGGCATCAGCTAGTAACATTAGTTCCATGAGATGTTTATCAGCTGGAAAGCAGGTGGACTGAATTATAAAGGTATCATGACCTCTAACATTCTCATTAATTTCTACTTGAATTTCACCATCTGAAAAGGTTCCCAATTCAATGGAAGAAAGCTCATTATTTAAAAGTTTTGCGACTTCATCTGATAGATCAATACAAGATGATCCTGAAAAGATATCTATTATTTCGCTACTCATATTTATTTGGCTGGGGTGGTAGGATTCGAACCTACGCATGACGGGATCAAAACCCGTTGCCTTACCGCTTGGCCACACCCCATCTCTTTAAACTCCTGTCAATGGTGAGTATTGTAATCCTTCACAGAAAAAGAATCTCCAATTTTTTGGAATTTTTTGTAATATTTTTTTTAAATCATCTTTTTTGTCATACTCTATAAAGAGCGTTGAACCAGTTCCAGATAGCTTCAAATCATAATCATTTATATTGCTAGCATAAAATTCTTCAATGCTTTTATTTTCTCTTAGTAGAGTATCTAGGAATGAATTTTGATGCTTGGAACTTAATTTATCAATTTTGAGTTTTCTGAACATTTCACCAGTTGAAACCTCAATATTTGGACAAATAAGTAAGAATTTATTTTTTCTAAATTCAACATCTAAAAAAACGTCACCAATTCCTTTTGCAATAGCATTTTTACCATATATAAATATAGGAATATCTGCCCCTAAAGGCTTCCCAATCTTAGCTAACTCTTGCCTAGACAAATTAAGATCCCAAATTTTGTTTAATGCAATTAGAGTTGTTGCTGCATTAGAGCTTCCACCTCCAAGCCCAGCCCCAGCTGGAATATTCTTTTTTAAATGAATCTGAATACCTTCATCTACTTCGCAATATTCTTTGATTGCGTTGAATGATTTAAAAATTAAATTATTTTCAGGCTCTATCTCTAAACCATGACAGCTAATATTGAAAGATTCATTACTTTTCTCGAAAGTAATCTCATCGAATAGGTCTATAAACTGGAAGGTAGTTTCTAAATTATGATAACCATCAATTCTTTTTGAAATAACTCTCAAGTTAAGATTTAACTTTGCAGGAGATAAAAACTTCATTTTGCTTCAATTATTTTTCTTTACTAGATAAGTTGTATAATAACATTCATAGTTTTGATCAAAAATGAAAAAAAATCTTTCAAATCAATCAATTTTTAGCTACAGCTAAATACTTAACTTAAATAATGCAAGAAATTCACCTAGTTGGAATAAACCATAAGACCTCAAAGGTTTCAGATAGAGAAAGATTTATCGTTGATGATTCAAATCTCATTTATCTAAATGATTTTCTAATTTCAAAATTAGATAAAAAGATTTCTGGTTTTTTTGGCCTTTCTACATGTAATAGGACTGAAATATATTTCTATGGAGATAAGGGCATAGAAGATGATGTCCTAAAGCTAACTAAAGAGGCTCTTAATATTTCTGATATACCTGATAAAAGCTTTTATATTTATGACGGGTTAAAAGCATTTGAACATATGTGTAGAGTTTGTTGCGGCATAGATTCTCAAGTGGTTGGAGAGCAAGAAATATTTGGACAATTTAAAAACGCATATAACTCAGCCAAAGCTTTTAGGATCGTTGGGAAAGAACTTATGATTTATGTTGAAAAAGTTTTTGAAATTACAAAAAAAGTAAGAACTGAAACAAAGATAGGTATAAATCCGTTATCTGTGAGTGGCTTATCATTCAACCTCGTAAAGGAAATATTTGAGAATCCTGAAAACAAGGAAGTCCTTGTAATTGGAGGAGGAGATTTAGCAAAATCTATAATTAAAAACCTCTTTGACAAAGGCTTGAGGTCTATTTCTGCTATAAATAGAACTATAAAAGAAATAAAGATATCTGAAGATTTTTCTGTAATTCCAATGCCTCTAAATCTAGTCCATAGAGAAATTATTAATGCTGATATTATTATTTGTTCTGCATCAAGTCTTACACCAATTATTGGTAAAGGAGCAGTTGAAAATGCATTTAAAAATAGAGGAAACAAACCAATGATGATAATAGATTTGGCTGTTCCTAGGAATGTTGAGCCAGAAATAGAAGATTTAGAACTGGTTTACTTGTTTTCAATTGATGATATCGAAAAGATTTCTCAAGATAATCTTGAAGAAAGATTGGTTGAAGCTGGAAGAGGAAAAGAGATCATCAAATATCAAGCCTTAAAATCACATAAAACTATTAATTCAAAGATAGAAGATGACAAATTTGCTTTTGAGATATTAAAACTTCTCAAATCTATAGACGATAAAAGAGTATTTGAACTTTCCAATGACAACGACATAAATTTAGAGTTTTTAACTCTTGTTGAAAATACAAACAATATTCAATTATCAGAAAAGCTTAGAAAAAAAATTGAACTTATCGATGGCCAAAAACTTATTTCAATAATTTCTAATTATAAATAATGCAAGATTCTATTGAGGCAAAGCTAATAAAACTTTCAGAACGCCTTTCAGAAATTGAAAAACAATTAATTGAGGAATCCTCAACTTTAAATCAAGATGATTTAATTTCATTAAATAAAGAGTTTTCGCATATTCAACCTATTGTTGATCTTTATTCCAAGTATCTAAAGGTTCTCGATGAAAATACACAAGCAATAAGTCTTTCAAAGTCTGATGAAAATGAAATTAAAGAATTGGCTCAAATAGAGGTTGAAGAAACAGAAAACTCAATGAATGAAATCCTTGGAGAACTAAAGTTAATGCTTTTACCAGTTGATGAGGATGATGAAAGATCAGCTTTTTTAGAAATCAGAGCCGGAGCAGGAGGAGATGAAGCTGGGATTTTTTCAGGTAACTTATTTAGGATGTACTCTAGGTTAGCAGAAAGGGAAAAATGGATTATTGAAATTATTTCCCAGAAAGATGCAGAGCATGGAGGCTTTAAAGAAATAATTGCAAAAATATCAGGAAAGCTAGTCTACAAAACACTTAAATTTGAATCGGGAGTTCATCGGGTTCAAAGAGTTCCTGAAACTGAATCACAAGGTAGAGTCCACACATCAACATGTACCGTTGCTGTTCTTCCTGAGGCAGAAGAAATAGATGATATAGAGATAGATAAATCAGAAATAAGAGTAGATACTTTCAGAGCGTCTGGAGCAGGGGGTCAGCATGTTAATAAAACTGACTCAGCTGTAAGAATTACTCATCTTCCAAGTGGTTTGGTTGTAGAGTGTCAAGATGATAGGTCGCAGCACAAAAATAAGACAAAAGCATTATCCCTCTTAAGCGCCAAGTTAAAAAAACAGGAGGAAGAAAATCAGCAAGCTGAAATAGCTTCTGAGAGGAAGATCCTTGTAGGCTCAGGCGATAGAAGTGAAAAAATTAGAACTTATAATTTTCCTCAAGGAAGAGTTACTGACCATAGAATTAAACTTACCCAGCATAATCTTGATCAAGTAATGGATGGAGATATAAGATCTATCAGCGATGCCTTAATAGCAGAAAATCAGCTAGAAATGCTTGCTCAGCTTGAATTAGATAATAAATGAAGTCTGAAAAAGGTATTGATCTTTCTGAATTAAGCTTTGAGACCAAAAGGGACATAAATTTCTACATAAAAGAAAAATTTAAAGACTCATCTAAATTTACTCAAAGTCAAATCAATAAAATAGAAAATGTTGCTAAATCTTTAGAAGAAGGATACCCGAGGGATTACTTAATTGGAAACTCTGAATTTTACGGAAGAAAATATTTTGTAGATCAAAGAGTTCTCATTCCAAGACCTGAAACAGAAGTTCTTGTGGATACCATAAAAAGTTTAAATTTATCTGATGGCTCAATTCTATGTGATCTTGGAACAGGATCAGGATGCATTGGCATTTCTTTAGCAATGTTAAATGAGAGTTTCATTGTATTTGGTGTAGATATTTCTGAAGAAGCTATTCTAGTTGCAAGAAAGAATGATCTAACTTACATGAAAAAAAATTTCTTTTTAATCCAATCAAACTGGGCTTCATGTTTTCAAGAAAATTCTATCGACTGCATAATTTCTAATCCTCCATATATTGATAAAGATGATTCTCACCTAGCAGATCTAAAGCATGAGCCATTACTAGCCCTTGTTTCTGAATTAAATGGGCTAGAAGCTTTCGAAATTATTTCTCAACAAGCTAAACAATTACTTAAGAAAGATGGATTACTGCTACTAGAGCATGGCTTTGATCAAAGCGAGCATGTTGAGAAAATTATTTATAAAAATGATTTAAAATTAATTAGAAAGATAAAAGATCTATCAGGAAATGATAGAGTGATATTGGCACAAAAATGAACTTAGATTTTTTTGAAAAACAGTTACTTATAGATAATTTCTCCGAGAAATTACAAAAAAAGATCTTTGATACAAATTGTCTTGTAATCGGAGGAGGTGGCATTGCTCATCCGCTACTTACCTATTTAGTTTCGACAGGTTTTGGAAATATTTCAATTGCTGATGGTGATAAGGTAGAGCTATCAAATCTTCACAGACAATACCATTTTAATGCAAGCGATCTCAATAAAAGAAAAGCAGAAGTCTTGAAAGAGAAATTTAAGAATGAGTACGAATTTATTGATATTAAATCAATAAATAAATTCCTTGAGGAAAAAGATCTATTCGAATTAATTGAACATCATGATTTGATTTTTGATGCATCTGATAATTTCCAAACAAGATATATCTCTAATGATGTGTGTCATGAGCATAAAAAACCCTTAATATCTGGAGCAGCAGAGGGGATGCTAGGAATTGTTGCTGCTTTTAACTTTAAAGAAGATTCACCTTGTTATGAGTGCCTATTCCCAAGAAACTATGACTTAAATGAAAATACCTGCCAAAACTCTGGTATTACACCTTCAGTGCTGGGCATAATTGGTTCTTTTATGGCTTCAATTGCTCTAAAAATAATTGCTGATAATGCATTTAGGAGTTCGGTAATGCGGATAAATTTATCTGATCTTAGTATTTCTCAGCCAAAACTTAAAAAAGATGTATTGTGTAAGATTTGTGGAGAAAACAAAGGATGATAACAGGCTATATTGAGGGCTATTATGGTGTTGAACTATCATGGAAAGAGAGAGATTCTATAATATCAAAACTTCATCAGGTCGGATGCAACACTTATTTTTATTGCCCGAAAGAGGATCCTTATCATAGAGTTAGATGGAAAGATGATTATCCAATTGATTGGATAGAAGATTTTAAAAAATTCAAGTCTAATGCAGATAGTGCTGGAATTGATATTATCTTTGGCATTTCTCCGGGTGCATCTTTGGAGTTGAAGGATTTTGAACATTTAGAAAGAAAAATAGGCATCTTTAAGGAGCTATCTATTGAAAATTTCTGTATTCTTTTTGATGATATTCCTAAGGAAAAAGAGCAATTCTCTCTTCATAAAGAAGTGCTTGAACTTTGCTTAGAAAAGTTTCCAAATATTAATTTTTCTTGTGTGCCGTCACAGTATTGTAAACATATGGTTGAAAATTCTAATAATTCTTATTTAGCAGAATTAGATAAAGTTGATACAAGTATTCCTTTCTTTTGGACAGGAAATCAAGTTATAACATCCAATTATTCTGATAATAATATTGATAGTTGGAAACAGTTGTTTCGTGAGGATAGAGACTTAATAATTTGGGATAATACTTTTGCAAATGACTATTGTGTTCCTAAGATTGTTATGCAAAATTTTGATGGCTTTTTTTCTAAAGATGATAAAAAAGTATCTGGGTTTCTCTTAAATGCGTCTGGTATAGAGCTAATAGATCTTATTGCTATTGAAATATTAGACAATGCATTAAAGGAAAAACAAATAATGCTAGATGATATTCTAAAAGATAGAGGCTTTCCTAAAGAACTCATTAATTTAAGTAATTTTTTTAAAATAAATATTTCATCGAGCTTTACAGATGATGAAAAAAAAGATCTAGATTTCCTCCTCTGGAACTGGAATGGAAAAATAAAAAAGTTTTTTTATCCATACCTCCATCAACTCAACCAAATTTTTAATGAAACAGATAAGCATGAAATAAATGGTTTAAAAAAGCGCTTTCGTATTAAACAATAAAGATATTTTTATTATAAGAATATTAGGTTAATATTTAATTTAGATTTTAAGAAATATGAGTGAAGTTCCAGTATATGTTGTAGCAAATATCGTAATCCAAGATCCTGATACTTATAAAAAATATGAAAAAGGATTCTTTCCGATATTAAAGAAATATGAAGGCAAGTTCATTACTTTTGACGATAATATTGGTCAACTTGAAGGAAGTTCTGAAGTTTCTGGCAGAGTTATAATTTTTTCTTTTCCAAATGAAAACTTAGCCGATCAATGGTATAGCAGTGTCGAATACCAAGAATTAAGTGCTTTTAGAAGAGAGGGCACTGATACCATTTCAATTTTTAAAGTTAAAGGACAACCACCAAGAAATTAAGGGAGGAATAATTATGTTATTAGGAGATATGCAAGACTGGAAACCAAATGTTGCAAGCATTATAGAGTATGCTGCAGATATTTATCCTGAGTCTGAAGTAGTAAGTAAATTAGTAAGTGGTGAAGTCCATAGGACTAACTACAAAGAGGTATGTGTTAGATCAAGGAAGTTAGCTTCAAAGCTTTCTCAAGATGGTTATAAACAAGGAGATGTCATCGCCACTCTTGCTCTAAATACATTTAGGCATCTTGAGGCATATTATGGTGTTTCAGGAATGGGCGCAGTTGTTCATACTTTGAATTTTAGATTACATCCCGAGCAGGCAGTTTACATAATTAATCATGCTGAAGATAAAGTAATCTTTGTTGAGGCACCTTTTGTTCCTATCCTAGAGGCGCTTCAAGAAAACCTTAGCACTGTTGAGAAATATATTGTCTTTTGCAATAAAGATGAGATGCCTGAGACTTCTCTCAAAAATTGTTTGTCATATGAAGAATACATTGAAGATGGTGATGAAAATTTTGTCTGGCCAGACCTTCCTGATAATGCAGCTTGTGGACTTTGCTATACATCGGGCACAACAGGAAATCCAAAAGGAGTTTTATATTCACATAAATCGACTATTCTTCACGCAATTTCAGCAGCTGGACCAAAGGCTTTAAAAATTGAAGGAGATGACTCTGTTTTAATGGTTGTTCCTATGTTCCACGTTATGGCATGGGGAGTTCCATACTATGGTGCAATTTATGGACTTAAAATTGTAATGCCTGGAATGGCAATGGATGGAGAATCTCTCTATGAAATGTGTAAGGAGGAGAAGGTAACACTTGCCTTTGGAGTGCCAACAGTTTGGATGCAGCTATTAGGGTACTGTAGAGAAAACAATGTTGTCCTTGAATCAATGAATAGAACTGTAATAGGAGGTTCAGCAGTAACAGTAGCAATGATAAAAGAGTTTGATCAAGTTCATGGAGTAACCGTTCTTCAAGGATGGGGTATGACTGAGATGAGTCCTCTTGGAACAACAAATTTTCCAACCCCAGAAATGGAAGAAATGTCTGATGATGAAAAGTATGCAATTCAAGTTAAAGCAGGTAAACCTGTTTTTGGTGTAGAAATGAAGATAGTAGATTCTGATGGTAACACTCTTCCAAATGATGGTAAGGCTTCAGGAAGCTTATTAGTAAGAGGCCCTTGGATTATTAAAAAATATTTTAAAGCTGAGGAGGATGCTGTAGATAAAGATGGCTGGTTTGATACGGGTGACATATCTTCAATAGATCCAGATGGATATATGTCTATTGTTGATAGAGAAAAAGATGTCATTAAATCAGGTGGCGAATGGATTAGTTCAATCGATGTTGAAAATGCTGTAGCTAGTCATCCAGATGTAATGCAAACAGCAGTTGTTGGCATTCCTCATCCAAAATGGGATGAAAGACCACTTTTATTTGTTGTTTCTAATTCTGGTAATGAAATTAATAGAGAAGAATTAGATGAATTAATGCTAAAGAAGTTTGAAAAATGGCAACTTCCTGATCAGGTAGTCTTCTTAAAAGAATTGCCAATAGGTGCTACAGGAAAGGTGAAAAAGATCGATTTAAGGGAAGAATATAAAGAGCACTATATGTAGGAGAACATTATGCCAATGACATTTGTAAAACCTGATCAATTAGATAGTTATGTTGGTAAGTCACTTGAACCTAGTGAGTGGCTGACTATTGATCAAGAAAGAATAAATAATTTTGCTGATGCAACTAATGATCATCAATTTATTCATGTTGATCCTGAGCAAGCTGCACCAATATTTGGATCAACAATTGCGCATGGATTTTTATCATTATCTCTAACTTCGGGTATGGGAGAGGAAAATGCTTTAGTTGTTGAGGGCTCAAAAATGAGTCTAAACTATGGATTAGATAAAATTAGATTTCTTGCACCTGTTCCCGTAAATTCTAGAATAAGAATGCATTCAAAGATTGTTGAAGTTAAGGAAAAGAACCCAGGTCAATTTCTTATTAAAAGCGAGGTTACTATGGAGCTTGAGGGCTCTGAAAAGCCAGCTTTTATTGCTGAACAACTTGGTCTTTGGGTCACTTAAGAATTTAGAGCTTTTTTCAATAAATCGTTCACTGCTTGAGGATTAGCTTTCCCTTGAGTTTCTTTCATTACTTGGCCGACAAAGAAACCAAATAGCTTATCTTTACCATTTTTGTAATCTTCAACTTGTTTTGTATTTGATTCGATTACTTTTGTTATTACTTCTTCAAGAAGGTTCTCATCTTGTATCTGAACTAATCCTTGGTCATTAATTATTTCATCTGCATTTCTGCCTGTTTCCCAAATTTCAGCAAGAATAGTTTTTGCTATTTTTTTAGAAATCGTTCCATCAGATATTCTTTGAAGCAGAACATTAAAATTATCTGATGAAAGGTTAGATTCATCTATCTTTATATTATCCTTATTAAGCAAGGAGCCAATTTCACCTACTATAAGATTAGCAGCAAGTCTTGGATCGTTTTTAGATTCTACTGCATCTTCAAAAAAATTAGATAGCTCTCTTGACGAGGAAATAATTTCAGCTTCACTTTCGTCAATTTGGAATTCTGAAATATATCTTTTTGATTTATCTACAGGAAGTTCAGGGAAAGTACTTCTAATTTCCTCCATCTCATCATCAGAAATAACTACTGGTAGCAGATCAGGATCAGGAAAGTATCTGTAGTCATTCGCAAACTCTTTATCTGTAGTCATTCGCAAACTCTTTTGATCGCATCGGCCTTGTTTCATCTCTTCCACTATCATAAAGCCTTGTTTCTTGGGTAACTTTTTCACCGCTCTCTAGTACTTTAATTTGTCTTTTGATTTCGAAATTAATAGCTTTTTCAATAAACCTAAATGAATTAATATTTTTTATCTCAGTTCTAGTACCTAACTCAGCATCACCAACTTTTCTAATAGAAACATTCGCATCGCAGCGTAAAGATCCTTGCGACATGTCACCATCACACACATCTAGAAATGTAACAAGTTGATGCAAAGCCTTCATGTAAGAAACAGCTTCTTTGGCGCTAGATATTTCTGGCTCAGATACAATCTCAAGCAGGGGAGTTCCTGCTCTGTTTAAATCAATAACAGATTTATCTGGATAGGCATCATGTATTGACTTTCCAGCATCTTCTTCAAGATGCGCTCTTGTAATGTTTATGGTTTTTTTATCTCCATCCACATCAATATCGATAGATCCTCCCTCTACTATAGGTTTTGTCATTTGAGTTATTTGATAACCTTTTGGCAGATCGGGGTAAAAATAATTTTTTCTATCAAAAGTAGATTCCTGATTAATATCTGCTTCAATTGCTAATCCAAATCTTATTGCTTTTTTAAATGCATCCTTATTAACAACAGGCAGAACTCCTGGTAAACCTAAATCAACTAAATCAACTTGAGTGTTAGGCTCTGAACCAAACTTAGTTGATGCACTGGAGAAGAGTTTAGTATTTGTAGACAGTTGCGCATGAACTTCTAAACCAATTACTGTTTCCCAACTCATGAGCTCTCTCCAAGATCAGGAGTTTTGAAATGCCAATCACTATTTTTTTGATATTGGTGAGCAAAATTTAATATCTTTGATTCCTCTAGATAATTTCCTATAAGCTGCAAACCAATAGGCAGACCATCACAAAAACCATGAGGTATAGACATTGCTGGTACACCAGCAAGATTTGAAGAAATCGTAAACAAGTCTTCTAGGTACATCTCAATTGGATCTTCAGTTTTTGAACCAATTTTAAAAGCAGAGCTTGGTGATGAAGGAGACATTATTACGTCAACTTCACTAAATGCGTCCACAAAATCATTTTTTATCATTCTTCTTGATTGCTGAGCTTTCTTATAATAAGCGTCATAGAAACCCGCTGATAAAACATATGTTCCTATTAGAATTCTTCTTTTAACTTCGTCCCCAAAACCTTCAGATCTTGATTTTACGTATAGTTCTTCTAAATTATCGACATCTTTTGCTCTATAGCCGTATTTAACTCCATCGAATCTAGAAAGGTTTGATGAGCATTCAGCTGGAGCAACTACATAATAAGTTGGAACAGAGAGTCTAATGTTTGGCATTGAAACCTCTACAAAGCTAGCTCCCAAATCTTCAAATATTCTTTTTGATTGTTCAAAAGAATCCTGAACTTCTCTATTCAGACTAGAAATATCGAACTCTTTAATAATGCCAATTTTCTTACCTTTTAGATCATTATT
>OCVP010001252.1_pt1 | contig 10806 bp, 14 predicted proteins | sample 1539171 | NCBI WGS metagenome assembly OCVP01 (sample SAMEA51879418, study PRJEB22527) | metagenome
TTAATGCCCTACATATTACATCCACTTGGTCAGCTTAATCTTAACATAGACAGGGGAATTTTTATGGGAGGAGATAATTATGTAAAGTTTAGCTATGAAAAAGTTACCTTCTCAAACTTAATTTGTTATGAATCATCATTACCCCGCTATGCAAGGCGATTTATCAAAGATGGTTCAAACTTTCTGATGGTTCAAGCGAATGATGGTTGGCTTGGAAAATCTGCAGGACCTTATCAGCATTTTGAGTTGGCAAGATTGAGAGCAATAGAAAACCGTGTGCCTATTGTTAGATCAGGTAACACAGGTATCTCTGGAATTATAATGTCAAATGGTGAGGTTAAGAAAAAAATACCTTTAGGGGAACAAGTAGTATTTAAGGAAAAAATTATTATTGGAGGAGCGGGAAGTTTTTACACAAAATATGGAGATGTATTTGCATCTCTTTGTTTTGTAATTTTATTGTTCATTAACCCCGTTTTATTATGCCTAAAAAAATAATTGTATTATTAATTTTTATTTTATTCTCCCATGAGAAGGCATTAAGCATAAACCCAGTATGGAAATCAATAATCTTCCCTGGATGGGGGGAGCATGCATTAGAAGAAAATAAGCGCTCGAGGTTATTTTCAAATATTGAACTTTCTTTATGGACGGCATGTTTGGGTGCCTATACTTATTCCAATCATTCAATGTTACAGTACAAATCATTTGCAGTCGAGCATGCAGGTGTTTTTTCGTCAGGAAAAGATAAAAAATATTGGGTTGATATTGGAAACTACATTGATATTGAAAATCATAATAGTGAACATTTGAGGTGGAGATACTTTGATGAGCTATATGATGAAAGTGACGGCTGGTATTGGGATAATGTGGACAATATGAAAAAGTTTGAATCTATGCGGATAAGGAGCGATTACTTCTCAAAAACAGGAGAATATATTATAGGTGCAATTGTTCTTAATCATATTATTTCCGCAATAGATACATATTATTTATTAAGGGTAAAAAATATTACTTTTTTTCCGGTAATCACCAATGGAGTAAATGAAATAAGTCTTAGAGTCAGTTTATAATTTAAAATGAATCCCATTACTAGACTTTTCATTTACATCCTATTTTCCATCTCCATTTTAATATCCCAAAGTGTAAACATTTTATTAATAAATCTTGGTATAGTTTTTTTGATATTTATTTTCAAGCGATCATTATTACATCTATTTTGGGAAAGAATAAAGCCATACTTGATTTATTTACCATTATCAGGATTTCTATTTTTCATTATCTCCACTCAAATATCTTCAAAATCAATTTCCATCATTTTCATTGATATATTAATGGCTACAATTCGCCTCATGGCTATGATCAGTCTTTTGACATTTTATATTATTGAGGCTAAATCACAAAACCTACTAATAGCAATAAGAAGTATTTGGTTCTCATCAGGTCTGAATATTTATTGGATTGATAAATTTATACTTTTTTTTGAGATGACTATAAGGTTCTTTCCAAGCATTCATGAAAATTGGAATCAAACTGAAAAATCACAAAAAGCTCTATCTATTAAAAAACGCAGTTCATTAAAAGACAAAGTATTTTACACAGCAAAATTCATACCTGACTTTATATTACTAAACTTAAAAAAGACCGATGTTATAATTGAAAATATGTCAATGCGTGGGTTCGGAACCAAAAAAAGGAGAAGTATCTATCCATATCTAAAATTCAAAGTAATTGATATTTTTCTTTGTTTAATCGTGGTTACAAGTATTATCATCGTTCACAATTTTGTCTAGATTTAAATTATTAATAATGTATGATGGCACCAACTACCAAGGCTGGCAGATCCAGAAAGATGGTAAAACTGTACAGGGAATAATTGAAAATGCGTTTAGGGATTTATCAGAGTTTGATAGAAAAATACGAGTAAATGGATCTGGTCGCACCGATGCTGGTGTACATGCGTTAGGACAAGTCGCCCACGTTGATTTTGACACTAACTTAAATATTCAAGTTTTTAAAAATGCTTTAAACGCAAAATTACCGGAAGACTGTAGAATCATTTCAGTTGAGCAAGTAAATAAAGATTTTCACTCTAGATATGATGCAAAAAAAAGATACTATAGATATCAATGCTATGATGGAGATTCAATTTTGTATAGAAATCAATGCTGGATCATTAACAATATTGATATTGTAATCTTAAATAAACTTGCTTCAAACTTGATTGGGAATCATGATTTTTTATCCTTTAGCAAATATCGTCAGGAATTGAAAAATACATGTTGTGAAATATTTGAAAGTAGATGGCTAGTTGAAAATAATATGATTATATTTAAAATAAGTGGCAATAGATTTCTGCATCATATGATTAGATACCTTGTCGGAACTATGGTTGGAGTTTGTCAAGGAAGAATATCCAATAAGGAATTCAAGTTATTGCTCAATAACCCTAAAAAGGATGTCCAAATTTTAAAAGCACCACCTCAGGGTCTCTTTTTGGAGAAGATTAAATATGATTAATGGTCCAAATTTTTTTTTATTCCTATTTTTCATTTCCTTCGCTAGTTCTGATAATGTTTCTATTTCTAGAAATACTGCTATAACAAGAGCAATACAAAAAGTTGGTCCAGCTGTTGCAAGTATAAATGTCGAACAAAATTTAAGTTCAGTTTCATTTGATCCTTTTTTTGGATTTATGTTTCCAAGAGAAATATATCCGATGAAAACTTCTGGAAGTGGTGTAATTATCAGCCCAGATGGATTTTTGATGACGAATCATCATGTAATTGAAAATGCAGATAAGGTTACAGTAACATTGTCTGGAGGTGAAGAATATCAAGCTGAAATTATTGGCTCTGATGAAACATCAGATCTAGCATTATTAAAGTTAGCAGGATCAGACTTTCCATATGCACAATTAGATGATTCAGATGATCTAATTATCGGAGAGTGGGCAATTGCATTGGGTAATCCCTTTCAATTGTTTTCTGTTAGTAATCAACCTTCAGCAAGTATTGGTATTATTAGTGCAACAAATATGGATTTTGGCATGCAAAAATCAGGCAAGGTTTTTCAGGATATGATTCAAACTGATGCCGCTATTAATCCGGGAAATTCAGGTGGCCCCCTAGTTAATGCTTTAGGCAATGTTATAGGAATAAACACTTTCATTTATAAAGACTCAGAAATAAATAGAGGATCAGTAGGTATAGGATTTGCTATACCAATTAATAATGCCAAAAGAATAGCAAAAGAATTAAAAATGACAGGTCAAGTTGACAGAAGAGTCTTCACTGGTTTAATTGTTCAACCGCTTGATCGTAAAGTAGCAAATTACCTTGATGCGCCTTTTGTCAAAGGTGTTGTAATATTAGAGATCTCCAAGTATAGCCCAGCGGATAAATCAGGTCTTGAAATAGGTGATATTATTTTATCTTTTAATGGTATTGATGTTAATAAAAGAAGTGATATTCATAGAGTCATATATGAGAACGATATTCGTGCAGGGGATACAGTTTCCTTGAAAATATTTAGGAAAGGTCGATACAAAACTATTAAAATGAAAACCGCAAAGTTTAAATGATACAGAACATATGAGAATTGCAAAAGAAGGTAAGATATTTGTATACCCAGTGTTTTTTTTAACGATAATACTGATTGTACTATATTATTTGTATAACATCAGTGGTATCATTCCAGCGATATCTGGATTGATGTTTTTATTTTGTCTGAATTTTTTTAGAGACCCAATTAGAATAATGCCGGATGGAGAGAGAATCATTGTCTCGCCTTCAGATGGTAAAATAATAAGAATAGAGAAATTACATGATGAAGAAATAGGAGAATCTTTTGTAGTCTCGATATTTTTAAATATATTTAACGTACATGCAAATTGGATGCCTCTCGATGGGGATTTTCTTGATCTGGAATATTCAAAAGGAAAATTTTTACTGGCATTTAATCATAAGGCTTGTGATGAAAATGAGAGAAATAGTATCAAGATCAAAACAGAAATAGGAACAATTAAAATTGTTCAAATTGCTGGTCTTCTTGCCAGAAGAATATTATGCTATGCTAGAAAAGGAAATTCAATGAGGATAGGTGAAAGATTAGGTTTTATGCGCTTTGGTTCGAGGATTGATTTGATCATTCCATCGAAAGTCAATTTAAAGATTAAAGAGGGTCATAAAGTTGTTGGAAAAAAGACGATAATTGGCACATATTGATAAGTAAAAAGGTTATAGAGATGAAAAAGAAACCTAAGCATTTTCTACCAAATATTATAACATTAACAAATATGTTTTTAGGATTTGTTGCCATTGGACTAATCATAAAAAATCAGCCACTCAAAGCTGGAGTTGCAATAATGATTGCTGGAATGTTGGATGTTTTTGATGGTAAGATAGCACGTTTGTTAGGAATTGAGTCCAAATTTGGTATGGAGTTTGATTCAATGGCAGATACAGTTTCATTTTGTGTTGTTCCATCAATTTTAGTGTATTCACTTTATGTAGATGGATTACATCCATTCTTAGGTCTGCTGATTTCCTTTATGCCACTTATGTTTGGAACAATCAGACTAGCTAAATTTAATATTGACCAAAATAACGGTTTAAAAAGTAACTACACTACCGGACTGACTACTCCAATTGCTGCGATTGCTCTTTTTTCCTACCTATATTTTAATCATCAATTAGATGGTGATTATGGTGATCCTAGGACTGCCTTAATGTTTGTTGCTGCTATAAGCATACTAATGGTAAGCCCAATCCCATTTATAAAATTTCCACTTTTATCATTTAAATCAGGCAGATCTAATTCAATAATCTTATCTATTTTTATCTTATCAGTAATTGGAATTATACTTTTTAAAGGATTATTTCTTTTACCAATAACTCTTTTATTTATTGGATGGAACATTATTTATTGGTTATTAAATCCACAAAAAAATAATTTGCATGCCAAGGTAGATTAGCTGATGCGAAATAGAGATATATCTTTAATTGTTATCGGCCTTTTTATTGGCGCGGTAATTGGGGGAGTGATTGGTAACCTTTTGGCATGGTCCCTACCGGAAGGAGTAGTTAAAGACTTTTTTTTAACAAGTTTAACGTTTGACATTGGAAGTAATATTGGCGAAAACACTGGCGTTGCTGTGATTGATTTAGGAATTATTATTTTCAAGTTTGGATTAGCTGTAGACTTTAACTTTACTAGTATTATTGGGTTAGCAACATCTTATTATATTTTGCGATATTTTAGGTAAAATTAATGAAGACATCATTCACTCTTAGAATGTAAATTTTTGGTATGTTTAATCTAGGTACTGGCGAACTTCTTATAATATTTCTGGTAATCCTTCTTTTGTTTGGGGCAAAGAAACTCCCTGAATTAGCTCGAGGTTTAGGTAAAGGCATTAATGAATTCAAGGATGCTGTTGAAACTGGCAAGCAAGAGATAATGGATGCTAATGATGTTAAGAAGGAGTCAGAAAAAGAAGAGGAATAATCCCTCATAATGTGCAAAGTATACAATTGCACCAAAACTTTTATTTAGAAACAATTTTTAATGTTTATAGTTATGTAATAATAACTTGAATCTAAAATAATTTCTATCACATGCTGTTTGAATCACCCTTTTCTCTAACTCTTTTATTACTGATCCCTTTACTAGCGCTGTGGTACTTCAAGTCTGGCATAAAAAACCAAGGTACCATACAAATTTCATCTGAAAGGTACACTTCATTAGAAATTCGAAGATCTGGGTTATATAAAAAAAATATAATTCTGTGTTTACATTTATTAATTACTATTTTAATCATTATTGCTATCTCTCGTCCTCAAAAAATTGATAAGATTACTGAAAATAGTGTTAATGTAGTTGACATATTACTTGTCTTAGATATCAGTTCAAGTATGTTGGCAGATGATTTTTTACCAAATCGATTAGAGGCTGTGAAAGAAACGGCCATGAATTTCATTTACAATAGAGAGGAAGATCGTATTGGAATATTAGTCTTTGCAGGTGAGTCCTTTATCCAATGTCCACTTACAATTGATAAATCAATTTTAAAATCGCTCATAAGTGAAATAAAAGTAGCATCCAAAGAATATGATGGCACAGCTATTGGAATGGCCATCGCCAATGGGACTAATCGTTTCAGGAGCAGTGATGTTGAAAGTAAAGTAATGATTTTACTTTCAGATGGAAGTAATAATAGTGGTGAAATAGATCCAATTACTGCAGCTGAATTAGCTAGTCAATTTGGTATAAAAATTTATACGATTGGGGCTGGTACTGATCAAGCATACACAAAGATTCCAGGAAGAGGATTAATCGTAAACGAGATTGATGAGGCTACATTGAAGAAAATTGCTAATGTAACTGGAGGAGAATATTTCAGAGCAACCGACATAAAGGCATTGGAGTCTATTTACTTAAAAATCGATGAACTCGAGAGGTCTGAAATAGAGATTAATGAATATACTCTTTATAAAGAACTTTATGGCTGGTTTCTAATACCTGCTCTTCTACTTAGTATCCTTTTATTCGTTTTGAAGCAGATAATTTTTAGGGTGAATGATTAATGTCTTTTCGCTACACATGGGTGCTTGCAATTTTATTTATACAATTAATTTTTTGGGTTTATTTTATCATTAAGAGGCAAAAACAACCTCCAGGATTATTTTCCTCTGCAATGGATAAAATTTTAGCTAGAGATTTAAATAGATCTAGAGTTACGCTTAAAAATAATATATTAATTATTGGTTCACTATTATTGACCTTGGCAGCTTCTGGTCCTCAGATAGGTACGAGAGTCAGACCCATTGAGAGAAAAGGGGTAGATCTTGTAATTGCTTTAGATACATCAACAAGTATGGATGCTGAAGATGTTACACCTTCAAGACTAGAAAAGTCAAAATTGGAAATAGGAAAACTAATTAGAAATCTTAAAGGAGACAGGGTTGCTGTTATTGTTTTTGCTGGAACTAGTCATTTATATTTGCCTCTTACTACTGACTATGAAGCTGCACTTTTATTTCTTAATGAAATTGACAGCAAGATGATACCAACTCAGGGTACTGTTCTTAGCAAAGCAATGCTAAAAGCTTTAGAATCATTTTCAAATGAAATTGATAAGTTCAAAGTGATGCTACTTATTTCAGATGGTGAGGATCATGATGACCAGGCTGTAAACATTGCATCCAAGGCTTCGGATGCCGGATTTATTATCAATACCGTTGGCGTGGGCTCAAAAAATGGCAGCCTTATTCCAATTATTAATGATAAAGATCAAAAAGCGGGATATAAAAGAGATGCTAAAGGTAATTTGATTACATCAATTCCAAATGAAAAAGTATTAAAGGAAATTGCAACTGCTGGAAAAGGAACATATTTTAGGTTTGCGAATTCTGCTGATTCTTACCGAGAAATCGCAGCAGCAATAGAAAACATGGAAAAAAAGACAATATCAACACATGAGTTCTCTGAGTATGAGGATAGATATCAGATTATAGCCTTAGCTTCATTGCTGTGCTACTTTATTGGTTTTGTAATTCCAACCAAGGAAAAGAGTAAATCATGATATTCATTATCCTGCTCCTAATAGTAAACATAAGTTATTCACAAGATAAGGGTAAAACCGCATATGAAAATGGAAATTATAATGATGCTAGGCTCTACTACGAAAATATTTTAAGATCAAGGGAGAATGATAATGCAGCAAAATATGGCCTAGGAGTTAGTGCTTATAAGCAAAACGATATCGAGGGTGCTTTAAGCGCTCTCAAAGAAACAACAAATACCGATGATAAAGTTCTTGCATCCAAATCATACTATAATCTCGCGAATATATTAAGAGAGTCAGGCGAGATGGAAGAAAGTCTCGAGTATTACAAAAAATCTATCGTTCTAAATCCAGAGGATAAAGATGCAAAAATCAATTATGAACTATTAAAGCAAACTCTAAAACAACAACAAGACCAACAACAGCAAGACCAACAACAGCAAGACCAACAACAACAAGACCAACAACAGCAAGATCAACAACAGCAAGATCAACAACAACAAGACCAACAACAGCAAGACCAACAGCAACAAGATCAACAACATGAGTCAGAGTTAAATAAAAAAAAGGAGGCTGAAGCAATTCTTAATGCATTGAGAGATAAAGAAAAAATCAACCAAAAATTTCAGATAAAAAAAGCAGCCTCTAGAAAAATGGAGAAAGATTGGTAATTCGCTCTTTTATTGTTCTTGTTTTAATATCCTTTGTTTCAGCTGAATCAATTCAGATCTCCGTTGATAAAAATCAATTAGAGAATGGCGAACTTTTAAAGCTTAGCATTGAGGTTATCGATGGCGAAGATTTTGCAAGAGTCGATTTGAGTCCATTAGAAAGTAATTTTGAAATTATATCAGGCCCATCGCAGCAGACTAATATTCAATGGGTTAATGGACAAATGACGAGTATAAAGACCCTTTCATGGAATATTTTGCCCAAAAAAAGTGGAGATGTAATAATCCCTGCCTTGTCTGGATATGTTGGTGATAAGAGGTTTAAAGGAAAAAAAATTAAAATAAAAGTGGGTGAGATCAGTGAAGATAAATCTAATGAAGTATTTATTGCTGCAGAAATAGATAAAGAGAATGCGTACCTAGGAGAACAAATAATATTAACCTATAAACTTTATAAGAGAGTTGATGTAAACATAGCGGGTATTGACCAATTTCAAATGCCTAATTTTAAAGGGTTCTGGGTTGAAGAACTATTCACCCCTCAAAGATTACAGTATCAATCTAAAAAGATTAGAATAAATGGAGTGGATTATCAGATTGCGAACTTAGGCCAGAGAGCATTATTTCCAATAGCCTCAGATGATCATATAATACCTTCAGTGAAAGTAAAAGTACAGTTAGAGATAAAGAGAAAAAAGCGTCGAAGAGATCCCTTTTTTGATCCTTTTTTTGATTCTTTTTTATCTGAAACAAAAACAAGAATACTTTCGTCAAAAAATAAAAACATTGGCATTATAAATTACCCTCAACCAATACCGAATGATTTTACTGGTGCTGTAGGACAGTTTGATTTAGATACAAAAATCGATCGGAATGATGTTGAAGTAAACGATGGAATTACTTTGACAATTCTCCTTAATGGTACTGGCAACATTGGCCTATTTTCATTTCCTGAACCCAAATTCCCAGATGATATAGAAGTTTTTCCTCCCGCTGAAAATTTTGAAAAAGATGAGTTTCGTAATCAAATTACTGGAAAACAAAAATGGGAGTACATTTTAATTCCAAGAAAACCAGGCACTTTAATAATCCCAAAAACCAAAATGTCCTTTTTTGATCCAATAGAGAAAACTTGGAAATCAATTCATACTAAAAAGACCGAAATAAATGTAATACCAGGTAAGAGTAACCTAGTTTCTGATCAGGGGTTTACAAAAAAGGAAATAGAACTAATTGGTCAAGACATTCGCTATATGAATACTGGTACTACTGATCTAGTGCAGAAGGGTAAAATGAATTTTAACCTATTGCTAACTACATACCTACTTTCATTATCAATTATTATCACTCCATTAATGATTAATAAAATTACTGGTTATCGTTTGGCTACAGCTAATGATAGGAAAATTAATAATGCATTGAAATTGGGTATGAAAACTTTAAATAATAATGTTCATAATAATCCATTTGAATCAGCTAGTAAATCACTTTATGTCTATTTAAAAAATAAATTTTCACTTAATACCGAAAATTTAGATCCCATCAGAGTAAGAGAAATATTAAAGGATAAAATTGATAAAAAGCTTTGCAATGAGGTCATAAAAGTTTTAACTATTTGTGATCAAGGAAAATACTCACCTGAAGCAATCGGTAAAGAAGATGGAATTATTAAAGAAATGAGAATTTTGTTAAAACAAATTGATCGGAATATTTCTTGAAATATTTTTTTATCATATTCTTAATGAATTCATATGGATTCTCCGAATTAGCATACGGAGTATATATTGAAGCAAATAAAGCGTTAATAGCTGAAAATTATAATGATGCTATAGTCAAATACGAATCAATATTAGATGATGGATATGAGAGTGCTGAACTTTATTATAACCTTGGCAACGCCTATTACAGATCGGAACAATTAGGAAAGTCAATTTGGGCATATTCAAATGCATTAGACATAGCCCCGAGGAATAGGGATGTTGCTCATAATCTTTCTATAGCAAATGCTCAAATAGTTGATCGGATAGAAATGCCTAAATCATTTTTCTTCATCACATTTTACAGACTTTTGAAATCAATAATGACTACATATGAATGGATTTTAATTGGAAGCTTTCTGATTTTAATAAAATCGATACATTTTTCAGTTATGAAATTTGGTCTTTTAGAGGAAAAATGTATAAAATGACTTCAACAGTATTAAGTATCGTTCATCATACTTGCACATGCATTTGCGATGGATTCATACATTGATAAACAAAGAAAAAATTCTGCTGTTGTTATTTCTAATAACGTAAATGCTTATTCAGGGCCTTTTTATGGAAGTAGTTCTATATTATTTCAAATTAATGAAGGAATTAAAGTAGATATTTCTAAACAGCAAAAGGATTGGGTGGAAATAATTTTAATTGATGGCAAAAAGGGATGGATACCATCAGAATCAATCTGGTTTATGAAATGAGGCTTATTCTTTTTATAATACTATTTCAAAAGATTCTTTTTGCGCAAGACTCATTATTTTGGTTCGATATTAGTAAGGTACGAGATCCAGTACCTAAAACTCCAATG
>OCVP010001256.1_pt1 | contig 10797 bp, 8 predicted proteins | sample 1539171 | NCBI WGS metagenome assembly OCVP01 (sample SAMEA51879418, study PRJEB22527) | metagenome
TTAAATTCTTTTCAGTAGAGTGAATTAGAGTATCTGCTTGGTTTCTAACATCAACAGACTCTCTTTTCTTTTTATCAGCTTCTTTATTAGCTTCTGCATCTTTAACCATTTTTTCAATTTCTTCATCACTTAATCCACCTGAAGCTTGAATTTGAATTTTTTGCTCTTTACCAGTTCCTTTGTCTTTTGCAGACACATTGACAATACCGTTAGCATCTATATCAAAAGTTACTTCAATTTGAGGAACTCCTCTTGGAGCAGGAGCAATACCAACTAGTTCAAAATTGCCAAGTAATTTATTATCTGTCGCCATTTCTCTTTCACCCTGAAGAACACGTATTGAGACGGCTGGTTGATTATCCTCAGCAGTAGAAAATACCTGGCTTTTTTTTGTGGGTATTGTTGTATTTTTTTCAATAAGTTTTGTAGAAACGCCACCTAGAGTTTCAATTCCTAAAGATAACGGTGTTACATCTAATAAAAGAACATCTTTTACATCACCTTGTAAAACCCCAGCTTGTATTGCTGCACCCATAGCAACAACTTCATCAGGATTAACACTTTTGTTTGGTTCTTTGCCAAAGAAATTTTTAACCTCAGAAATGACTTTTGGCATTCTAGTCATACCTCCAACCATTACCACTTCATCAACATCGCTAGCTGAAATTCCAGCATCTTTCAAAGCAGTTTTACATGGTGGAATAGTTTTAGCTATTAAGTCCTCAACTAAAGCTTCTAACTTAGCTCTAGTCATTTTTAAATTAATATGTTTAGGACCAGTTTTATCAGCAGTTATAAATGGTAAATTAATATCTGTTTGCTCAGCTGCTGAAAGTTCAATTTTTGCTTTTTCAGCTGCCTCTTTTAATCTTTGTAATGCCAACTTATCAGTTTTTAAATCAATACCGCTATCTTTTTTGAACTCAGAAATTAAATATTCCACAACAGCGTTGTCAAAATCTTCTCCACCTAAAAAAGTATCACCATTTGTAGATTTTACTTCAAAAACTCCATCACCTAATTCAAGAATTGATACATCAAAAGTTCCCCCACCTAAATCGTAAACTGCAATTTTTTTATTTTGTTTCTTATCCAAACCATAAGCTAGTGAAGCTGCAGTTGGTTCATTGATAATTCTTAAAACTTCTAACCCAGCTATTTTTCCAGCATCTTTGGTAGCTTGTCTTTGTGCATCATTAAAATATGCAGGGACAGTTATTACCGCTTTTGTAACAGCTTGACCTAAATATTTTTCAGCAGTCTCTTTCATTTTTTGGAGAATAAAAGCAGAAATTTGTGAAGGTGAATATTTCTCTCCTTTCGCTTCAATCCATGCGTCACCTTTTTCAGAATTTACAATCTTAAAAGGTGCAGCCTCGATATCTTTTTTAACAGTTGGGTCTTCAAAATTTCTACCAATTAATCTTTTAACTGCAAAAATTGTATTTTCTGGATTTGTTACTGCTTGTCTTTTAGCAGGTTGTCCTATTAATTTTTCTTTTTCTTCAGTAAAAGCAACTACTGAAGGTGTCGTTCTTGCACCCTCTGCATTTTCCAAAACTTTTGCCTGGCTTCCTTCCATAATAGCCACACAAGAGTTTGTTGTTCCTAAATCTATTCCAATTATTTTGCTCATATCAGTTATTTGTTCTCCTCATATAGGGTTGAAATTGAATTCTACAAGTTCATTTAAATATTATTTATCTCCTGAATTTTCTTTATTTTCCTCATTTTTTTCCTCTTTTTTTTCACTTTTTTTTGCTACGCCCACTAGAGCCGGTCTCAACAATCTATCTTTAATTGTGAATCCTTTTTGTATTTCTTGAACAATTGTTCCGGGTTCTTTTTGATCATCTTCTATTTCAATCATTGCTTGGTGAAAGTTTGGATCTAATTTTTTATTGAGACATTCAATAGGCTTAATTTTATTTTTTGAAAAAATTGAAATTAAATCTTTATTGATAATGTCAAAATGTTCGAGTGTTTTTTTTAATGCCTCAGTATCCTTTAAAGTTTCATCGTTTAATAAAATTTGTTTTGATCTTTCAAGATTATCTATTAAATTTAAAGCTTCTCTTGCAAAAGAAAACCCTCCATATTCAAAAGCATCTTCTTTTTCTTTTTCAAACCTTCTTCTTTGGTTTTCCATTTCAGCAAATGATCTTGCAAGCTTATCTTCTAACTCTAAAATTTTCTCTTCTGGGGTTTTTTCTTGTTCTTGATCCTGTTCTTGGTCTTGTTCTTTATTATTTGTTTCTAAATTTTCAGTTTTTTGATCTTGATTTAAACTTTTTTGATCTTTCTCTGATGCTTTGTCTGTATTATCTTGGTTTTGATCTTTTTCCATATGGACATATATGGTAAGAAAAAATTAAATTTCCAGATGCTAAAAAAAAAAATTAAACAACTCCTTATAGGCACAAATAACAAAGGAAAATTAAAGGAAATTAGAGATTTATTACCAGCTAATATTAAAACATTTCCTACCTCAAAGTTTAATTTAAAGAGCCCAAGAGAAACAGGAAAGACTTTTAAAGAAAATTCTCTGATTAAATCTCAATACTTTTCAAAAAAAACAAATCTAATCTGCTTAGCTGATGACTCTGGTTTAGAAATTGATATTTTAAATAAAAAACCAGGAATTTTTTCAGCACGATGGGCTGGAAAAAAATTAAATTTTAATAAGGCAATTCAAAAAGTTTATAAGGCATTAGATAAAAAAGATAAAAATTGGAGAAATAAAAAAATTAATGCCAGGTTTGTTTGTGCTTTATCCATAAGTGATTTAAATAAAAAAATAGCTTGTGTTGTTGGAAAAGTTGAGGGGTATATTTCCAAAAAACCTAAGGGTAAAAATGGGTTTGGATACGATCCAATATTTATTCCTAAAAATAAAATAAAAACTTTTGGCGAGATGAAGCCATTTCAAAAGTATAAATTAGACCACAGATCTGATGCTTTCAAAAAGCTTAGAAAATTTCTTTAATCTCTCCCCCATCAATTTTGTAAAAGTTTAATCTATGATTTATTTTGTTATTTTTAACATCAAAAATACCAATTTTACCTTTGAATGAATTTTCTTTTTTAAAAATATTGTTTATGTCTGAAAAATCAGATTTTAAAGATAAATAATAAATCAATCCTAAAAGATCATAACTTAATAAGCTTAAATGATTTGGTTTTGAATTGTAGGTATCTACAAATTTTTTATTAAATGTCTCTAGATTTTGTTTATTGATTGATGGATAATATAAAGGCTGGATATTTTCCTCTAAAAGTAAACTTTCATCAAACCATTGATTAAGAGTTATAAATAATTTATTTCTTGGCGATACATCAGTGTAAATAAGTGAAGTAATTACACTTTTAAGATTTTCATCAAAATCAGAAATAATAACTGAGTCAAAATTTACATTTCCAATTGTATATCGTTTTTCCAATTTCTTAATTTGTTCTTCCTTATCCACTAAATCTGAGTTTTCAACTCTTAAAATTTCATCAGCCAGATTTTGTTTTCTCACATCATAATTTGTTATTTTTTCGATTTGCTTTGTAAGTTTAGTTGGTTCGGTTTCATAAGTGTATTGTTTAAAAATTTTGATTTTCGATTGTTTAATTGCCTTTTTAATTTCATTTTTATAATCAAGGTCAGGTGTTAAAAAAATTGTTTTTTTTACTTCGCTTAATTCCAAAAAATCTTTAATTGCATTTAACTGGGATAAAGAATTTACTCCGCTGCTTATCACATTTTTCGGTAGATCATTTGTTTTATTTGTTAAAGATAGAAAAATAACATCTTGTATTTCATCCAAATACATTAAGCTTTTAAAAAAAATTGGACCGATAAAAATTTTTATTCCTTCATTCTTTAACTTAGTAGCTGATTGTAGAGTTTGATTAGGATCAATACCTGTGTCCATTGGATAAATTTCAATATTGTCTGTTCCAATATCACTCAAAGCCATTCGGGTTGATTTAATTATTGATTGTCCTAATTCTTTATATTCACCAGATAAAGGTGCAAGTAGCCCAATTTTAATTTTTTCATTTTGTGAAAATGCAAATGAGTGATTTGTTAAATAGATAATTATTAATGTAAAAATAATTCTAAAAATTTTTTTCATTTTAATGATACTATAATATTTTAATTATAAATATGATTGAAAATTTAAAATCTGCTAATAGAGTGTTCAAAAAAAGTCTATATTTAGTCTCAACTCCAATTGGAAATTTAAACGATATAAGTCTTAGAGCCATAGAAACTCTTAAAAGGTCAGATTACATTTTGTGTGAAGATACTAGAATCTCTAAAAATTTATTAGAAAAATACCAAATCAAATCAAATTTAATTGCCAATCATAAATTCAATGAGAAAAGAAATGTTGTTAAAATTATAAAGTTAATTAATCAAGGATCACTTATTTCTTTAATTTCAGATGCTGGCACCCCAGGCATTTCTGATCCAGGTTCTATATTAGTTAATGAGTGCATAAAGAATAATATCAATATTATTCCTATACCCGGTGCTTCAGCAGTAATATCAGCAGTATCAATATCAGGATTTTCAGAGAAGTTTTTCTTTTATGGATTTTTTCCTGAAAAGGATAAAATTTTAAAAGAGGATTTGGAAAATTTATCAAAATTAAATAGTTCAATCGTTTTTTTCATTTCGCCAAAGAAAATTAATAAGAATATTCCTCTAATTAAAAAAAATTTTATAGGAAGAAAAATCCTGATTTGTAGAGAAATGACAAAGTTTTATGAGGAGTATAAGAGATCTAAAGTTGAAGATTTAGAACCATTAAAGAGTAATTTAAAAGGTGAATTGACTATTGTTATTTCGGAAAAAATTCATGACAAAAAAGCTTCACAAACTTTAGATGAATCAGATAAAAGATTGATTAAAGCGATGATAAATAAACTAAGCATAAAAGAAATAACAGATTTAATAATTCGTAAAAATGATATTTCAAAAAAAATTATCTATGATTATTGTTTGAAAATTAAAGATGAAAAATAAAATACTCATTTTACTTTTTTTTGGTTTTATTTTAAGTGGATGCGCAGGTGTATCATCCTCAGGAATTTTTGGAACTGGAGTAAGTGTTGCTATCGATCCAAGATCTTTAGGAACTCAGATAGATGACTCTTTGATGCAAAAAAACTTAACTGCTAGAATTTTACTCCTGAATAAAAATTATCTTTTATCAGTAAAATCAAAAGTTTTGGATGGTAGAATATTTCTAACTGGAAAAGTTGATGAACCAGAAGAAAAATTACAATTAACAAAAATTGCCTGGGAGACAAATGGTGTAAGATCTGTGAGAAACGATATTAAAATAAAAGAGGCTTTTAACTTTAAACAATCTGCCAAGGATCTATTAATCACTTCGCAATTAAGGACTGCATTAATTTTGAATAAAGAAATTAAGGCAACAAATTACCAAATAGATACTTATAAAAAGAAAATCTATATTTATGGAATTTCACAAACTAAAGATGAAAAGGATCTGGTTATTACAGAGGCAAAAGAGATTTTAGATGTCGAAGATGTGATTGCTAGTATTTTACTAGTAGATAATTTAAGAATTAAAACTAACTAATTTTTTTTATAATCAATTACATCAGCTGAGTAAGCTGCAATAGAGGCTAAATTTAAAATATCTGAAGTTGAAGATCTCAAAGGTGCTATTTCAATAGGTAAACCCAAACCAATTAATAAAGGTCCAATTACCTTTGCTCTACTCATTGACTTAATCATTTTATAGGAAATAGCTGCACTATGTTGGCTGGGCATAATTAAAACATTTGAGTTACCAACTATTTCTGAAAATGGATAAAGTTCTTTATACATTTCTTCTAAAGCAACATCTGGTTGCATCTCACCATCAAATTTAAAATCAACTTTATCATTTTTTAAAATTTCAACAGCATCACTTAGTCTTTTTGTTCTATCTGTAGCTGGCTCCCCAAAAGTAGAGTGAGATAAAAAAGCAACTTTTGGATCAAAACCAAATAATTTTGCAACCCTCGCTGCTGATTTTGCCATTTCAGCTAATTGTTTTGCGTCTGGATACTCTATGACCGATGTATCGCAGATAAAGATTGTTTTACCTCTATTTACAACCAGGTTTAACCCGAACATAATTTCCCCAGGTCTTGGATCAACAACTTTAATAATTTTTTCTAGTGAAGATGAGTATCTTCTTGTGTTCCCAGTTATCATCGCATCTGCATCCTGACACGCAACCATGCATGAAGCCCAAATAACTCTATCGTTTCTTACAAGTCTATCACAATCCCATTCTAACATTCCCTTTTCTCTTTGAAGTTTTTTAAATAAATATTTTACATATTTTTCTCTTTTAGCTGTGTCTTTTGAGTTTACAATTTCAATATCAAAATTTTCATTATAACCAATTTTTTTTATTTGATTTTTAATCAGCTCCTCTTTTCCAACTAAGATGGGTATTCCTAAGTCAGAGTTTTTAAAAGCTATAGCAGCTTTAAGTGTATTTTCATCCTCACCATCAGCAAAAACAACTTTTTTTTGTTTTTTCTTTATATAGCTATTTACACCTTGCATAATTGTTACAGTTGGATCTAATCTTTGTTTAAGTTGGTCCTTATAGATTTCAAAATTATCAATTTTTTTTCTTGCAACTCCAGTATCAATAGCAGCTTTTGCAACTGCAGCCGGTATAACACTAATTAATCTTGGATCGAATGTTGATGGAATTATGTAATCTTTTCCATAGTGAGGCCTCTCACCTCCCATTGCTGCAATGACTTCATCCGGCACATCTTCTTTAGCTAATTTTGCTATCGCATGTGCAGCTGCAATTTTCATCTCTTCATTAATTGTTTTTGATCGTACATCTAATGCACCTCTAAAAATATATGGAAACCCTATTAAATTGTTTACTTGATTAGGATAATCTGACCTTCCAGTCGCTATAATTGCATCATCTCTAACCTCTTCAATTTCTTCAGGTGTAATTTCTGGGTCAGGGTTAGCACATGCAAATATAATTGGATTTTTTGCCATTTTTTTAACCATGTCTTTAGTTAACGCTCCTTTCGCAGATAAGCCTAAAAAAACATCTGCATTAGTAATAGCATCATCTAGAGTTCTATCTTTTGTTTCAATTGCATGACTTGATTTCCATTGGTTCAAATTATCTCGACCTCTGTAAATGACCCCTGTTCTGTCTACCATTGTAATATTTTTTTGGGGTACACCAGTCTTTTTAAATAAATTAGCGCAAGCCATAGCCGAAGCTCCGGCACCATTGACAACTATTTTAACTCTATCAATTTTTTTTTTACTAATGTCCAAAGCATTAATAAGTGCTGCAGTTGTGATAATCGCAGTTCCATGCTGATCATCATGAAACACAGGTATATCAAGTATTTCTTTAAGCTTTTCTTCAATAATAAAACAATCAGGAGCAGCAATATCCTCAAGATTAATACCTCCAAAACTTGGAGCAAAATTTTTTATACTATTTATGATTTCATCTGGATTTTCGGAGTCTATCTCTAAATCAATAGAGTCAATATCAGCAAATCTTTTAAATAAAACAGCCTTACCTTCCATCACCGGTTTAGATGCTAACGCACCTAAATTTCCCATACCTAAAATTGCTGAGCCATTACTAATTACTGCAACAAGGTTTCCTTTACTTGTATAATCAAACGCAGCCTCAGGATTATCACTGATTGCTCTTACAGGAGCAGCTACACCAGGCGAGTATGCTAAAGCCAGATCTCTTTTTGTCGTCATATTTTTTGAGGAAGATATTTCAATCTTGCCTGGCTTTTTATCTTTGTGAAAATCTAAAGCTTCTTTATCTGTGTAATGATCAATTTTTGTTTTTTTCATTTATGTTAATTAGGTGTACAAATGGGGTAAAATTAAGACTAATATGATTTATGAATTTAGTTAAGTCAACAGGGACTTTTGGTTTTTATACTATAATCAGCAGATTACTTGGTTATTTAAGAGATGTTTTGATAGCAATTTTTCTTGGAACAAGTTTTTTAGCAGATGTATTTTTTGTAGCATTCAGAATACCTAATACTTTTAGAAGATTATTTGCAGAAGGAACTTTTAATGCAGCTTTTATACCAAGTTACACTTCAGAATTAGTAAAAAAAAAAACTGGATCACAAAAATTTGCTAACGAAATTTTCAATTTATTATTTTTAGGACTATTGTTTTTAGTTTTAATTATAGAAATTTTCATGCCAGTTTTTGTAAGGTTAATAGCGCCAGGTTTTGTTGATAATTCAGAAAAAATTCAGCTAGCTGTCAATCTTACAAGGATAACTATGCCATTTTTAATGTTTGTGAGTCTATCTTCTTTTTTTGCTGCAATTCTAAATTCTCACAATAAGTTTGCTGCGGCCTCTGCAGCTCCAATAATCCTTAATATAGTCTTGATTGGAATTTTATTTTTTGGAAAATTTCTTAACGACGAACTAGTTTATTATTTATCATATGGAGTTTCTATTGCAGGATTATTACAACTTGTTTTTTTATATCAATTTGCGAAAAAATTTTATTCTATAAATCTTAAGTTTAATTTCAAAATTAATAATAAGGTCAAATTTTTTTTTAAAAAACTTTTACCCAGTATTTTTTCATCTGGTGTAACACAAATTAATATTCTTGTAGGTACTATAATTGCATCTTTCCAAGCTAGTGCCGTATCTTATCTATATTATGCTGATAGGATTTATCAAATAAACCTTGCAATCGCAGGAATTGCGATAGGCGTGGTTGTTCTGCCACAACTTTCAAAACATGTTTTTTTAAAAAAGAAAAATAAAATTCTTTTACTACAAAATAAAGCGCTTGAGCTTAGTATGTTTTTAAGTCTACCAGCCTCAGTTGCTTTAATTGTAGGATCAGAACAAATTATTTCTGCATTATTTGGCTATGGTTCTTTTGATGAGTTGTCAGTATCTAACTCAGCAAATGCACTTTACTATTTTGGATTAGGATTACCTGCTTTTGCTTTAATAAAAGTATTTTCGACTTTTTTTTTCGCAAACCAGGATACTAAAACACCATTTTATATTTCATTATTTTCAGTAATTCTAAATATATTAATAAGTATTTATTTTTTTAGAGAAATTGGTTTTATAATCATTCCTATAGCTACGACAATTTCATCATGGTTTAATGCAATAATATTATTTGTTTACTTAAAAAATAAAGATTTATTTAATTTTAATGAATTATTTTTCGCTAAATTAATAAAAATACTTCTGGCATCTATACTAATGGGAATATTTTTTAATTATTTAATTTTGTTTTTTGAAAATAAATTGATTTATGAATATAATTTTAAATCTTTTTATTTGATACTTTCAGCTTTTTTAAGTCTTATATTCTATTTGAGTTTTTCATTATTTATCAAAGCTTTCAAATATGGTGATATTAAACTAAAGTATTAACTATGGGAAAAAAAATTTTTTCAGGTGTTCAACCTACTGGAAATCTTCATCTTGGAAATTATTTGGGAGCAATCAAAAATTTTGTAAAACTTAACAATGAAGATCAAAATGAGTGTGTGTTCTGTGTTGTTGATCTTCATGCTATTACAGTTGCTCAAGATCCAAAAAAATTAAAAGATAATATTTATGAAACTGTAGCAACTTTTATTGCTAGTGGCATTGATCCTGAAAAAAGTATTATCTTTAATCAATCAAGAGTGAGTGCTCATTCAGAAACGGCCTGGATATTAAGTTGTGTTGCTAGAATGGGATGGCTTAATAGAATGACCCAATTTAAGGAGAAAGCTGGAAAAGATAAAGAAAAAGCAAGTATCGGTCTTTATTCTTATCCTGTTTTAATGGCTGCAGATATTTTGTTATATGACACAACCCACGTACCTGTTGGAGATGATCAAAAGCAACATTTAGAACTTTGCCGAGATATAGCTCAAAAGTTTAATAATGATTTTAATGCTGACGATTTTTTTAAAATTCCTGAGCCATTAATTCAAAAAGAGTTTTCAAGAATTATGAGCTTGAGAGATGGTACAAAAAAAATGAGTAAATCTGAATTATCAGATCTGAGCAGGATAAATTTAACAGATGATAAAGACCAAATAATAAATAAAATCAAAAAAGCAAAAACTGATACTTTGCCATTACCATCTGCTAGTGCAGATTTAGAAAAAAGACCCGAAGCAAAGAACTTGATGGGTATTTATTCTAGTTTAATGGATGTAAGTTTAGAGGATACAATAAATAAATTTTCTGGAAAAAATTTCTCAGAATTTAAAGAAAATTTATCACAAGTTATGGTTGATAAAATTTGTCCAATATCTTTGGAAATTAAAAAGTTGTTAAGTGAAAAAAAATATTTAGATAAAATACTATTAGAGGGAACTCAAAAAGCAGATAAAATAGCTTCGGAAAAGGTAAAAAAAATCCAAGAACTTGTTGGTTTTTAGGATTTTTTTATTAACAAGTTTCATTTTTACAATTATTGATTATATATAAATCATGTTTGTTCAGACCGAAATAACGCCGAACCCAAATTCTTTAAAATTCTTACCAGGTAAGAATGTTTCAAATAAAGGGTCATTTGAAATTACACAAAAAGATCAAACTAATAATGAGTTAGTTAAAAACTTGTTATCCATAAATGGCGTTGAAGGTATTTTTTTAGGTAAAGATTTTATCTCAATAAATAAATATGATGACACATCTTGGGATGAAATAAGACATATAGTAATTTCTTTAATCAATGATTTTTACTCAAGCGGAAAAGAATGTGTT
>OCVP010001257.1_pt1 | contig 10797 bp, 11 predicted proteins | sample 1539171 | NCBI WGS metagenome assembly OCVP01 (sample SAMEA51879418, study PRJEB22527) | metagenome
AAAATATATAAATATGAAAAACAGTCCTGGACTCCAATAAGATCATGAATTTATTAATTGTTTTCTTTTTTTCTCTCTCGTTGGCTTTTCCTTCTTCAAGTATGAAAATAGGGGAAAAGCTCAAGTATAGTGCATATTTTGGTGGGGTTCCAGCAGCCGAAGCTTCTCTTGAAATTATTGGCAAAGAAAAGCTTAATGGGACAAGTACATATCACGTAAGATTTAGTGCAAGATCAAAAGGCATTATCAATTATTTATTCCCAATAAATGATAAGATAGATCTTTGGCTTACTGAAGATTCCTTATTAACAGTCAAGGAGTCATTACGGATTAGAGAAGGGAATTATAAAAAATCTCAAGAAATGATTTTAAATCATAATAAAAATTTTGTGGTTTTAGATTCTGATACATTGGCTATCCCAGGTAATACCCACTCTCCTTATGGGTTATTTTATTTTTTTCGTATGAAGGACTTTAATCAAGTAGTGCTAGACACCTTATATACTACAAATGGTAAAAAAAATACTGCTTTAAAAGTTGAAATTAAAAGAGATGTAAAAGTAAATGTACCTGCGGGAAGCTTTAATTGTACTAAAATAACCCCTATGAAGTTGAATGATAAAGATTTTAAAAATAGATCGCAGATGTCAATGTTATTCTCAAATGATAGAAACCGTTATCCAGTGAAAATTTGGCTTACAATGAAATATGGTTCGTTAGTATTGGAACTCGACAATATTACTAATTGAATAATCTCGTAATGTCTTGAAAAATAATTGTGACCATCAACATTAGTAAAAATGCCATCCCGACTTGCTGAATAACAATGCGAGTTTTTAAGGTTAAGGGTCTTCTGATTAAAGACTCAACAAGATGAATAAATATGTGTCCGCCATCCAAACCTGGTATTGGCAATATATTTAAAAAGGCAAGATTTACACTTAGCAAAGCCATAAATGTGAAAAACGGAATCATTCCAGCTTCTGCTGTCTGCCCAGCAAGCTGGGCAATCATAATAGGCCCACCTAAATCTTTTACAGATGCTTCTCCAGATCCAATCATTCTAAGGCTTTCAATAATCATCACAAAACTACCCAACGTGCGCGACCAACCGATTGAGACCGCTTCAAACGGAGTTACACTCGCGTAAACCATTTCAGGGTAAATACCCAAAACCCCAACCGTATCCATTGCTCCATCCAATGGTACAATGCTTGTAGTTGTCCTAATTACTCTTTTTAAAGTTTCACCATTTCTTTCAATAACTAGATCAACTTCAGTATTTGGCCTATTTTTTACAAGGTCTGTCAGTTCATTCCAAGTATTGATGTTATAACCATCTAGTCTTGTTATCCTATCTCCCGGAACTATTCCAGCAAGCTCAGCTGGATATTCTGCAATAGTTTCTCTAACTATCGGTTCGTCTACAATATCAGCCGTACCTTGATAATAGCCAAGTGAAGCAAAAATAATAAATGCGAGAATGGTATTCATTATGACTCCAGCACTTAATATCCAAACTTTACCCCAAAGTGGCTGAGACATAAACTCATCTTTTTCATAATTTATCTGATGATCCATATTTTCATCAATCATACCTGCCATCTTTACATAGCCACCAAGCGGCAAGAGTGCTATTACATATTCAGTCTCTGAACCAATTCTACTTTCTCTTTTAATGTGTTTCTCAATAATTGGGAGCCATTTAAGGGAGCCTTTACTTCGCTTAAAAAAGAAAATTTTTAAAAGGAAACCATCTTGCACTGACTTAATTGTTATGAATCTTGGAGGCATTCCTATGGAAAAACGTTCCACTTTAACACCAACAGATCTAGCAGCCATGAAGTGTCCATATTCATGGATGGTAATTAAAACACCTAACAGTATAATGAATGCCCATATTGTCGTCATATATAATTAATCTACAAAGAAAAGTATTTTTTGTTCCACTAAATCAGAGGTTGTATATCTTTTCATTAACCCATTCCTCTAGATTAGTTATATCCTCTAAGGTTGGATCCTCTATCCAAGGATGTTCCTCAAGTATTATTTCATTAATCCTCGGTATATCAGTAAATAAAATCTGTTCATTCAGAAACAAATCTACAGTTATATCGTTCGCTAAATTAAGTGCTGTTCCTGCCGTACCTAACAAATCTAAAGCTCTGAATGCGAGTGAAATTGAAGGAAACCTTTCAAAGTCAGGCTCCTGAAAGGTCAGGTCACCACACTTAAAAAAATCTAATCTCTCCCAATTAGAAAAGGTATGTTCTGGATATGTGAGTGCATATTGTATTGGAACTTTCATATCCGGAACACCCATTTGAGCTTTAATTGCGCCATCATTCATTTCAATCATTGAATGAATAATTGATTGCGGATGAACAACGATATCGATTTTATCTAAGCCAAAACCAAACAACCAGTATGCTTCAATAACTTCTAACCCTTTGTTCATCATTGTGGCGCTATCAATGGATATTTTGTTCCCCATATCCCAATTAGGATGGTCTAATGCTTCATCTTTAGTGATATTTGAAAATGTAGATAACGGTCTCTCTCTAAATGGACCGCCACTGCCTGTAAGGATGATACGATCGATATCATCCAGATTTTCCCCAACCATGCATTGCCAAATGGCTGAATGCTCACTATCAACGGGGAATAGTTTGGCATCTGAACTTTCTAATTCCTTATTTATAATGTTGCCAGCCATAACAAGACTTTCCTTATTTGCTAGAGCAACATTAACACCAGCTTTAATAGCGTTGATTGTTGGTTGCATCCCAGATGCCCCTACCAAGCCATTTAGCACTAGGTCTACATCATGTCTTTGAGATAAGTCTAGCAATCCAACTTTTCCTATTAGAAGTTCAATCCCCATTTCATCCAAAGCACTCTTTATCCTTTTAGCAGCTAGCTCATCAACAACAGCAACAGATTTGGGCTTATGTTCTTTTATTTGACTTATCAATAAATCAACATTTTTATTTGTGGATAGATAATTTATTTTAAAAGAGTTTTTCAAATTAGAAATAACTTCTAGAGCATTTACTCCTATGGATCCTGTTGAACCTAAAATTGAGATTGTCTTTACCATTAAAATATTTCTTTTTGAACAAAGGCAGTCGATATAATCATTGATTTACTAATCTGATTTTCTAATCCAAGATTAAAAGTTCTTATAGGTAAAGAAAAATCAAATCCTAAATAGTTTATTTGCCCTTTTATCAACGCTGGTAAAACATCTGTATTAGAAAATGTACGCTGTTTAAAATAATTAGAACCTATCCCTAATCGAAATTTAACGCTCTTCAATTTATACCATTTTCTCAGATCTATAGAAAGTGAAGATAGACTAAAATACTTTAATCCTTTTAAATTAATTCTTTGAACAGTAGCGCTCCAATTAAGAGAATCACCGCTTCCGAAATAATATTGAAGTCCACCTCCCATGATTTGTGGATGTTCATTACCTGTCTTAAAACCATATATTTTATTGATGATTGAAAGGTTTTTGGTTACCTTCATTCCTATGTCAACATTTGGATATATATAACTATTATTTGCTAAGAGTGTTAATGATGACCCTATCTCAAGAAAGAACCTGTTTTTTGCCATCGGGTTTATCATTGGAGTACCACTTAACCAAAGAGAAGATGCATGAATAATTTCTCTTGAATTGCCAGAAACAATGTTAAAATAATTAGATTGTGGGTAAATAAAAACTAATGAAAGGATAAAAGGTAAAGTTGATCTCACAAAGTAAATTTAAATTATACCTCTATCAGATGCTTTTATGAATTCAACAATCTGATTTTTAACAGCTGAGGACTTAATTTCAGTTTGAATTTTATTTAAGGCATCGCCTCTATTTAGTTTAGATTTAAAGTATATCTTATATATTTTTTTTACTGATTTTCTTTCTTCTGATGAAAAGCCTCTCCTTTTTAAACCAACTAAATTTACTCCCTTATATTTAAGCGGATGATCTGCTGCTAATATAAAAGGTGGAACATCTTGTACTGCTCGAAATCCGCCCCCAATGAGTACGTGTGAACCTATTTTGGTAAATTGGTGTACTAAAACTCCTCCGCCTAGTATGGCCCAGTCACCCACTTCTACGTGTCCACCAAGGGTAGACAGATTGGACATAATCACATTATCTCCAACAATACAATCATGCGCTACATGGGTAGATGCCATCAGTAAACAATCTGAACCAACTCTGGTCTCTCCAAGTTCTTTTGTCCCACGATTGATGGTAACATATTCCCTTATTCTTGTTCGTTTACCAATAAGAGTTTTTGTTCTTTCACCGCTAAATTTTAGATCTTGAGGTATCTCTCCAATTGAGCTTGAATGCAAAATCTTACACTCTTCACCTATTGTTGTATCTGAACAGATAGTTACAAAGTTGCCTATCTCACAATTATCTCCTATAATTACATTTTTTTCAACTATTGAGTATGGACCAATTCTAACATTACTGCCAATAGATGCAGTTTTATGAATTATAGAAGTGGGGTGGACTAGGTTAGAAATTTTATTCCCTTGCTCTATCTACAAGATTAGCTGAAAACTGAGCATCAACAGCAAGTTCCCCATCAATATTACATTTACCATGAAACTTGCAAAGATTCAGCTTTCTTTTTACAAGGTTAACCTCTATTTGGAGCTGGTCTCCAGGTCTGATAGGTCTTTTAAATCTCGCTTTTTCAACTGTCGTAAAAAACATATTTTTACTCAAAGGATCATCAACCTGATTCAGCATTAAAAAAGATCCTGCCTGGCACAGTACTTCCAAAGAAAGTACTCCGGGCATAATAGGCTCGCCAGGAAAATGTCCTTGGAAAAATGGTTCATTTATAGTGACATTCTTCAACGCAATTAATGATTCCCCAGGTTTAATTATTTCAATCCTATCAATTAAAATAAACGGATATCTGTGAGGCAAGATTTTTATTATATCACTTATTTCAAATTTTGTTTTTTCTAAAATATTATCCATCCTCATCTTCCCACAATTTTTTTAATTCATTTGAATATTGTTTTTTTAGCTTTTTAACAAATTCTACATTACTCGCATGTCCAGCTCTTGCAGCTGTTACATGCCCTTTTATAGGAACACCAAGTAAGGCTAGATCTCCAATTAAATCCAATGTTTTATGTCTTACAGGTTCATTTTTAAATCTTAAAACCTTGCCATTTAGTATCCCATTTGCGCCCTGGATTATATTATGCTCAATACCAAATAGTCGTTTTAATCTATCTATTTCAATTGAATCGATTTCTTTATCGATAATAACAACAGCATTTTCCAAACCACCACCTTTAATAAGGCCCTGTTCTTTTAGCATCTCCACTTCACTTAAAAAACAAAAAGTCCTCGCCGGTGCTACTTCAAATGCGAAGTCTTCTTCCATATTGTATATTGCCTCATACTGAGTACCAATAGCAGATAAATTATATTCTACCATAAAAGTGATCCTAAATCTATCAGATGGAATAACATGTATGTCAATATCTCTATATGAATTAGTATAGTTTACAGCTCGTGTAATTTCTAAAACCTTGCGCTCTTCATTTTGAATATTAATACCAGCCTTAATTAAGCATTCAACAAAATCTTTTGCACTCCCATCCATAACAGGTGGCTCTTTACCTGTGAGCTCGATTAAAATGTTATCCAACCTTAGTCCACTTACAGCTGCGAGTGCGTGCTCTACAGTGTGGATCCTTACATCATTTTCCTCGATTGTAGTACCACGTGAAATATCAACAACATGATCTATATCAGCTTTTATTTCTGTGCAATCTTTGATATCTGATCTAATAAATCGAATCCCATAGTTTTCTGGAGCAGGGTGAAAAGTAATCTCAGTTTTTACTCCAGTGTGTAATCCGATGCCCTGGCAAGATTGGGATGTTCTAATTGTTCTTTGTTTCCTTTCCATTTTTAAATTTAACCCTCTCCTTCCAATTTTTTTAATTTATCCCTTAACTTTTCGATTTCATTAACCAGTGCTAGCCTCTTATTATATTCTTTAATATCCCTTGCTGGAAAGCCCGCATAAACTTTATTTCCTTTAAGCGATTTTGTTACTCCTGATTTAGCAGCAACAATAGATCTGTCCCCAACTTTTAAATGAGGTGCAACTCCTACTTGACCAGCAAAAGTGCAATAATCACCAATTTCAGTACTTCCTGCAACTGCAAACCCAGCTGTTAATAAACATGCTTTTCCTATCTTAACATTATGTGCAATATGTACTAGGTTATCTATTTTTGTCATATCAGAGATTATAGTGCTGCCAATAGTCGCTCTATCAATTGAACAATTAGATCCTATCTCAACATGATCGCCAATAACCACATTTCCTGTTTGAGGAATTTTTTCATGATAATCATCAACTGGTATATATCCGAAACCATCACTACCGATCACAGTACCACTGTCTACAGTAACGTTATTCCCAAGAATTATTCCTTTGTAGATAGAAACACTGGATGCGATATTGCAATCTTCTCCCAGGACAGTATTGGATCCAATGACAGTATTGGCTCCGATAGAACTTCTATCGCCAATTTTTACTTTGCCCTCAATTATTACATTTGCGTCAATGTTGACCTTATCACCAATCTGCACATCTTTAGCAATTACTGCTTTGGGATGAATAGTTGGGTCTATTTCTTTTTCGTTTGTGAATAATTTCAGGGTTCTGGCCATTGCAAGTTGTGGATTTTCGACTACAATACCATTTTTCCCATTTAATAAGTTAGGATCTGCCACTAAAACTGCAGCAGCAATAGTATTTTTTAGATATTTATGATACAGAGGATTACCTAAAAAAGTAATTGTGTTAGGTTCTGAACTTTGAATTTCTGATACGCCTGAAATTATACAAGAAGAGTCACCTATAACATCGCCACCTAGATGCTTCGCAATCTCACTGAGAGTGAGTTCCAATTTACTTTTCTGCTTTTAGATTTCTTAGTTCATGCAAAACATCATCGGTAACATCATAATTAGGTTTTGCGTACAACAAGCCCATACTTGAATCCATTATGTAATCAAAGCCCTTATCAATTGCTACTTTTCGAACTGCTTCTCTTACTTTGCCCAAAATCTCATATTCCATTTGCGCAGATTTTTTCATTAGCTCGCCTTGAGGGCCAACTTTTTCAGCTTGGTAAGTTTGTATTGCTCGTTCCATTTGCATAATCTGTTGTTTTATGCTTTCTCCTTTATCAAGTGCCATAAGTCGTTTTACTTCATAGTCTTTATTCAGGCTGTCTAATTGCATAATCATTTTTTCATATTCGACTTGGACTTTCTGATACTCCATCTGAAGTTGAGATTCTGCTTCAGTAAACTCTTCATATTCTGTACGAATTCTTTCTGATTGTATATATCCAATCTTTAACTGAGCAAAGGTCGATGCTACAGTACAGAAAAAGATCGAAACAAAAATTAAGTTTCTTGAGGATTTTTTCAAAATTTACTCCTTCTATTTAAAATTGTTGACCAAAAGTTAGAGTGGTCTTCCATGCTGGAGCTAATTCCCCGTATTGATCGACTCTGTCAAAACCATAACCAATATCAAACCCCAACATGCCAATCATTGGCATGAAAAAACGAATACCTGCACCAACAGATCTTTTTAAATCCAGAGGCCCACTTCTTGGGAGGCTTAATCTTTCCATCAAATCACCTGAAGACCAAACATTTCCCATCTCAGCAAAAATTAGTCCGTAAACTACAGGATTTTCTGCAAATGGCACTCGAAATTCTGTACCAAATTTAATCATAGCATTGCCGCCAATTGGGTTACCACTAAATGTAACAGGCCCAACTCGATTATCATCATACCCTCGAAGTGGATTACCGTAAGGAATACCATTCCCTCCCATTATAAAACGATCATAATAAGGTATATAAGATGAACTCCCATCTTGCGAAGGAAGTTCTTTGACAATACCAATTTTCATAGAATTCATTAAAATAAACTTCCAAAATGTAGGTGTATACCATTCCAAGTTAAGAACATGCTTATGAAAGTTTTCTTGTCCTCCTAAAACCCATCCAGATAATGTAGAATTAATTGAAAAGTGTGATCCAATTGTAGGAAATTCAGGATGATCTCTACTATCTCTTCGAATTGTCTGCACAAAACTTATCCCATCTGTTTGAGTTTTCCCTCCAGCATATTTTTCAAGGTCAGCATCGCTACCAGTATATGCTCTTCTTCGAACCATAAATCTCCAAGTCCCTCGAAAATAGTCATCTGGCCATTTAAATATACGACCCCACATAATACTTCCATATGTACTTGTAGTCTCAAGGGGTGAATAATACATAGCAGAACCACCTCCTCGCATATCGTACCCTAATGAAGCACCAATAAGGTTTTTTGTATCATTTACCATAGGATCTGTAAAACTAATTGATGCTCTGCGTGTCTTAGGTCTATTCAAATTGGAACCTTGATACATGTAACTATTTTGGCCACCACCGCTTACACCTTCATTATAACTAAAACTAAAACTCTGTCCTCTACCTCTAAAATTGGGTAAAGAAAGTCCCCCTCCTCCAGTTAGCCCATAATATTGAGAATAACCCATATTTGCACTCGCCTGGCCTGCGGGTTTTTCTTCAACAGTGAATTCAATATCAATTTTATCTTCAGATACAGGAACAATATTTGGTGAGGCATTTGCAAAAAAGTTTAACATCATTACTTCGCGGTAGCTCCTTGCTATCAAGTCTTGATTATATACATCCCCAGGGAATACCCTCAATTGTCTGCGAATTACATTTTCACGAGTTCTAGTGTTCCCCATAATTGAAATTTCATTTATGTATACTTTATGGTTTTCTGTTATCATAAAATGTATATCCAGAGAGTCTTCCCCAATAGGAGTGATTTTAGGTTCAACTCTGCTATAAATGTATCCACGATCCAAATAAAGACCTTGAACTCTCGAAAAGACCGCCAAATTAAAATCTTCTTCACTGTATCTTTCTGATTTGTTAAGTGCCAGTGCCCGTTCTAAAGTTTCTTGATCAAAAAGTGTCATGCCCTCCCATGAAAAGTATCGATACTTATACTGAGGACCTTCGTCCACTGATAAAACAATATTCATTCTCTTGTCATTAGAGGAATAAAAAATAGAATCACTTAAAATATTAAAATCTCTATATCCCTTATTTCGATAATAGGTGGCAAGAAGGTTTTTGTCTTCATCAAACTTTTTCTTATCGAAAGTTGATCTCCAAAATAGGTACCATGGCTGTTGCTTTGTCTCTTTCATTTCCCATCTTAAACGAAAATCAGATATAGATTTATTTCCTTCAATAATTATTTTCCCAATTTTTACCTTTTTATTTTCTTCGATCTCGAATGTAAGATCTCTTACAAGCTCTTTACCCTTGCCACCAAAGAGGTTGAGATCATTGTCAGGTACAGTAAGTTGAGATTCAATATCTACATTTAGATATCCTTTTTCAGCATATATTTCTCGAATTAGTTCTTTTGTATTATGAATTGTGTTTGGCTTAATTCTTTGACCTGTTGAAAGCTCAATTTCTTCCTTCAGTTTTCGGTCTTTTACTTTTTTATTCCCTTTATAATTTATTTCCCCAAGTACAAAATTTTCTCTTATTTCAATAGTTATTGAAAGTCCTTCTTCTGTTTCTTCATTAAAGTGAATTTGAACATCTTGGAAAAGGTTTAATTGCCAAAGACGTTTTATAGCACGAGGAAAATCGGCAGTTGTAATTGTTTGCCCTTCTCTTAATCCGGCTGTAAAAATAATAGTTTTTTTAGAAGTTACTTCGTTTCCTTCTACTTCGACTTTGGCAATTTTAATTTCTTCATTTTGAGAAAAACCAAGTGAAGAAAGTAGGATGCTAATGATTGTCAGGCGTAACACTTTTATCCTTGAATCATTTGTTTAACATTACCGAAACGACGTTCTCTGGATTGGAAGTCTAATATAGCATCAAAAAGCTGTTGCTCACGAAATTCAGGCCAAAATAGATCTGTCATGTATATTTCTGTGTAAGCTATCTGCCAAAGTAAAAAGTTGCTCAATCTATGCTCACCACTTGTCCTAATCAACAGCTCAGGATCCGACATATTACTTGTATACAATGATTCGCTAATTACTTTTTTATCAATACTTTCCGGATCAACTTTCCCTTCTTGTACTTTTAAGGCCAAACTTTTTACTGCCCTTATAATTTCTTGATGGCTACCATAATTCAAAGCGAGATTAAGGTTTAATCCTTTATTATCTTTTGTCAACTCAATTCCATCTCTTAATCCATTCGCCGTTTTTATTGGAATTGTATCGAGATCTCCAATAACCGTGAATCTCACATTTTTCTTATGAAGCTCACTAATTTCCTCTTTTATTGTTTTAAGTAATAAACTCATAAGCGCACTAACTTCTGATGGTGGCCTCTTCCAATTTTCAGTAGAAAAGGTATAAAGCGTTAGATGCTTTACACCAATCTCGCCACAAACTCTGGTTATTTCTCTAACGGAATTTATTCCTTCTTTATGCCCTGCAATACGTGGCAAGGCTCTTGCTCTGGCCCATCTTCCGTTACCATCCATAATTATTGCTATGTGTTGAGGTATGTTTCCTTTGAGGATCTTATCTGTACTTGATTCTTTCATAGGGAAAAAGCGGGCAAAATTACTCCTAGCCTAGTGGCAATACAACCTAGTTAGGTAATATTTGCATTAACTGTAAAACATAAACAGTTTAATAGGATCAATGTTCCCC
>OCVP010001260.1_pt1 | contig 10781 bp, 9 predicted proteins | sample 1539171 | NCBI WGS metagenome assembly OCVP01 (sample SAMEA51879418, study PRJEB22527) | metagenome
ATGTACCTTGCTCCATTATCTTTAAATAGGGCTAGGTTTGAATTAATGTTTGCAAGCAACCAACCAATCGGGTTGCTGATGAATATTCCCGAATTTGGTCTTGCTCCCCACCCCATGACCAACCACTCACAGCTTTCCTGTGAGCTAAGCTTGTTTATGGTTTGGGACAGCTCATATGTAACAACTGCTTCAAAGCCTACATTAAGATCTTTTGAGTCTGAGAGCCGTTTTATTCTTCTTTTTAGAGAAGTTGACTCGGGGGAATCTTCCATGAAGACCGACGAGTCTGTTTGGTTTGGTACTTCCGTTATGTCAAAAGCTTGAACCTCATTTGTGCTTTTTAGAGCTGCTGCCATTTCAACCAATGTTTCTGGTGAGGTTTCCTCTCCGAGTAGAGGCACAACAACTTCAGCTTTAGTTGTAATTGCATCTTCTGTATTATCTGACTCTTCAGAATATTCTCTGATTTTTGAGGCATCTTTTCTAAAAAAAGAAAGAATTCCATAGCTTGAAGCAACCCCGCTTCTATCGGATTTACTTCCGTAAACTAAAAATATTAGGAATCCTAAAACTACAACTCCAATTACAGAAACTACAGGCATCACCCCTAAATAAGCCAACAACACAATCCCGCTTAAGATTCCAAAAATCTGTACATAAGGATACATTGGGGATTTAAAGGTTGGTTTATACCACTGAGCGTTTGTTTCTCTTAAAACAATGACTGTGAGCTCGTTGAAAATAAACATTAGGACTTTAAACGCACTTGCTAATTTTGCAATCTTCCCTACGTCTAAAAAAATAATTGCTAATGCAATAAGAGTTGATGTTGTAAGAATCGCCGAGACAGGTGTCATAAATTTTGAGTTGATCCCTGCTAAGTAGCTTGGAAGTAATCCGTCTTTGGACATAGCAAAGGGGAATCTAGAAGAGGCTAAGACGCCAGAGTTTGCCATTGATAAAAGTGTTAGCGCTCCTACTACTCCTGCAATTAAACCAAAAGTGTCTCCGCCAATTGTTTGAAATAGTGTGTGTATAGGTTTTATGTCGGTTGCTAAAATAGACGCTTCAACGTTACCAACTAACGCTAGTGCAACTAAGCAATATATTGTGGTTATTAGAAACAATGAAATTATCATTGTTAGTGGAAGGTTTTTAGACGGGTTAGTTATTTCGCCTGCTATGGCTGCAATTTTTGTTACACCTGCATATGAAATATATAGAAATGCAACCCCTGCAATAAACCCGTTGGTTCCATCAGAAAAAACTGGCTCAGTTAGCTTTGTGTCAAAAGAAGTTAGACCAAGAGCAATTATTACAATCAATGAAATAATACTCGTTGAGACTATAAATAATTGTGTTTTCTCAACCTTTTTTAGGCCAAACACGTTTAATAAAAAGATAAGCAAAAGCGCCAGAAGAGCGATGGCTTTGGTATAAGCTTCGTCAATGTTTACAACAACATACAGATAAGCGCTCAGCCCAACAAGAGAAAACGCACTTTTTAAAAGCAGTGAAAGCCACAATCCTATTCCTGCAATGGTTCCAAACAAGGGTCCGAAAGCTCTCTCGATATACACATACGTTCCACCTGATTTAGGCATTGCTGTGCCTAGCTCTGACTTTGAGAGGACTGCAGGAAGAATACATAGAGCCGCTACAAGAAAGGCTAACCATACTGATGACCCAGTAATTCCAACAGCCAATCCTGGCAAAACAAATATCCCGCTTAACATTCCTCCAATACTAACTGCAATAGCTCCTGGCAGCGATAATGTTCTCTCTAATTTCTTCAAAATATTGTTTTATATTTAATAAAAATAGTAAATAATAATTTCACTTGAATTTGCATCCAATTATTGCGGGAAACTTTATGCTTGATGGAGGAGCTATGTTTGGTGTAGTTCCAAAATCTATTTGGCAAAAAACCAACCCAGCAGACAATAACAATATGGTAAAAATTGCTGCGCGCTGCCTTCTTGTTGAAGAGGGAGATAGGCTAACCCTTATTGATGCTGGAATGGGGAACAAACAAAGTGAAAAGTTTTTTAGTTATTACCATCGTTGGGGTGAAGAAACCTTAGTGCCCTCAATTAGAAAATGTGGGTTTAGTGCTGATGATGTAACAGATGTTTTCTTGACACATTTACATTTTGATCATTGTGGTGGCGGTGTTGTTAAGGTTGGGGAGGGCTCTTACCAAACAACTTTTAAAAATGCTAAGTATTGGAGCAATAAGCCTCACTGGGAGTGGGCTACCAGCCCCAATAAAAGAGAGGTTGCTTCTTTTTTGAAGGAAAATTTTGTGCCTCTTGAGGAGTCAGGACAATTGAACTTTTTAAAAAAAGATGAAAACAATTATTTAACTCATTGCGATTTAGGATTTGATGTGTTATTTGTTGATGGTCATACTGAAAAACAAATGATACCTATAATTAATTTCAAAGGTCAAAAAATTGCTTTTGCAGCAGACCTTATACCTACGGCCGGGCATGTGCCTCTTCCTTATATTCCAGGCTATGATATTAGACCTTTAACTTCATTAAGGGAAAAGGAGTCTTTCTTGAATTTCTGTAACGATAATAATGTACTTTTGTTTTTTGAGCACGATGCTTTTGAAGAGCTTGGTTTGGTCCATCAGACGGAGCGTGGTATTAGATTAAAGAGCACTTTAAAACTTTTAGATTTATGAAAAACACAATCTATTTTTTATTTATTTTTTTCTTTAGTTTGGGGGTTTCCCAAGAAAATAAATGGCGTTGGCAACAAAAAGTAGACTATACTATGGTGATTGATGTTGATGTTGAAAACCACACCTATAAAGGAACTCAAAACCTGGTCTATACTAATAATTCTCCAGACGACTTGGATAGAGTTTTTTATCATTTATATTTTAATGCTTTTAAGCCTGGCACGGATCTGGAACAAAACTCAAGATACTCCGCTGACGATTCAAGAACTATGTCAAAAAACATTTTAATGTTAGACGAGAAAGACTGGGGGGATGTTCAAATAAAGTGGATGCTTCAGGACGGTGTTCCTGTCAAGTTCAAAGTTGAAGAAACAATTTTAGAGGTTGCGCTAGCCAGCCCGATTAAAGCTGGAGAGAGTACAGTGCTTGAAATGGAGTTTTTTATTCAAACACCTGCAATGATAAGAAGGTCTGGAAAAAACAGCGAAGACAATGTTGCTTTTTCAATGTCTCAGTGGTATCCTAAGCTTTGTCAGTACGATGATGAGGGGTGGCATGCGAATCCATATATAGGAAGAGAGTTTTACGGAATCTGGGGTGATTTTGATGTTACTATTAATATAAATAAAGACTATGTTGTTGCTGCTTCTGGATATTTGCAAAACCCTGAACTAATTGGTCATGGATATGCTCCATTAAAAGAAAGTGTGGTTCACGGTGATAAAATTTCTTGGCACTTTATAGCTCCTAACGTACATGATTTTAGTTGGGCTGCTGACCCTGATTTTGTTCACGATTTTCGCGATATAGAAAATGGTCCTAGGATGCATTTCTTTTACAAAAGGGACTCAGAATATGTTGATTTATGGAAAGATTTTCAGCCTAATGCGGCAAAATTTCTAAGCTTTTTTAGTGAAAAAATTGGCAAGTATCCATACGCTCAATATTCTGTGATTATGGCCGGAGACGGTGGAATGGAATATGCTATGTGTACATTTATTGATGGTGTTGGTCATCCGACAATGAGAAGTTTATATTCTGTAACTTCTCACGAAATTGCTCACACTTGGTTTCAATTTTTAATGGCTACCAATGAGTCTAAGCACTCTTGGATGGATGAGGGTTTTACGAGCTACATTGATGATGTTGCTATGAACGTTATATTAAACGAGGGAAAAGCTCTTCCTAATGCAAATGCCTATAAGGATTATTTTAGGTGGGTCGCAACAGGGCTTGAAGAACCAATGACAACACATGCTGATAGGTTTAAATTCAACACAGGTTACGGTATGAGTGCTTATGATAAAGGCTCTATCTTTTTATCTCAGTTACAATATATAATTGGGAAAGAAAACTTTGATAATACTTTAAAAAAATATTTTAATGATTGGTCTTTTAGACACCCTAAACCCAATGATTTTATACGTTCTGCCGAAAAGGTTTCAGGTCTGGAATTAGATTGGTATTTACTTGATTGGGCGCAATCCACAATGACTATAGATTATTCTATTAACTCTGTTTATGGTGTAGATAATAAGACTAAAATTGTTTTAAAAAGAATCGGTCAGATGGGAATGCCTATCGACGTAAGAATTGTTTTAGAATCTGGGGATTATTTAGATTATAATATTCCTATGACTAAAATGCGGGGATCTAAACCATTAAACAACTCTACACTTTTAGATTCCTGGAGCTGGGCAAAACCTTATTATGAGTTTTGGATAAACATAGATTCTAAAGATGTTTCTAAAATATTAATAGATCCAAAAAATGAGATGGCCGACATTGACAGAATTAATAATTCTTTAGACTTATAGCGTGCGTCCTTTTCCTTTAAATAAAAGTAATTCTTTAAAAAGCACTTCTGAAATTGATTTAGTTTTTAAAGATGGTTCTAAGCTTTCCTCAAAATTAATTTCTCTTTACTATGTTAAGTCTGGTAAAGAAAATAGTTTGCGGATTGCTTTTTCTGTTGGTAAAAAAACTCACGCACTTGCTACAACTAGAAATAAACTGAAGAGATTAATGAAAGAGGCTTTAAGAGTAAATGGTCATGAAATCTTAAGCCAAAATTTACCTTATAATCTTGTTTTTATTTACTTTTCTTCAAAGGAAGAGTCTTTTAAATCTATTGAAGAATCTATGAAATCGCTACTTTTGTCTTTTAAAAATAAAAAGTTGTCTTGAATAAAATAATTGTTCTTTTTGCTTTCCTTTTAAGTTTTGGTCTACAGGCTCAGTTTAATGTTGAACATTCCGTATACTTTGATACTGATGTATATAATTTAACCAAAACAGAAAAAACGAGATTACAAAAGTTTCTTAGCTCTTTAACAAAAGATGAAGTGCAAAAAATAGAAATTTATGGATTTTGTGATGATAGAGGTAGTAACAACTATAACCTTGAATTATCTCAAAATCGTGCTGATGCAATAAAAACAATTTTTGGGGAAGCTTCGTTTTTTCCAGAAAAAATTGTCACTGTTGACGGACGTGGTGAACTTCTTTTAAATATTGTAGACGAGACAGATGCTTCTGTAATTAGAGCTTTAAATAGAAGAGTTGATATTGTAATTAGTTATCCAGAAGTTGAAAAAGAAACTGAGGTAATTAAAAAAGAAGAAAATAAAATTTTACTTGATAATGTTCTATTTATCACTGGTTATAGCTATTTAACTATGGGTTCTAAAAGAGTTTTAAATAATGTTGCTGAAACGTTAAAAAAAGAATCCTTTTCTTTTGTAATTCAAGGTCATGTTTGCTGTACTGAAGGCGAATCAGACGCTGTAGATCGAAAGACTAATAAAAAAAATTTATCTATAGCAAGAGCAAAATTTGTTTATGATTTTCTACTGGAAAAAGGTATTTCAAAAGAAAGAATGTCGTATGAAGGTCTAGCTCATAAGTTTCCTCTGGGAGGAAGTGAGGATAAAGATCGGCGTGTTGAAATACTAATTTTATCAGACTAGTTTTTCCCTTCCTTTACCACATTATAAAATTTAGCATATACGGCATTTTGATAAGGGGCCAACCAAATAAAACCAATTCCTAAAGTAAGAATACAAACGATTGCTAATAATAATATTATTAGCATGATTTTAAAAAGTTTCCACTTATTTCCTTCCATCATTTTTTTGCTTTTTACAAGAGCGTTGTAGGGATCAATCTTATTGTCCTCCGCTATTATATATAATACTTGAGAAAACATAAGAGTCGCAATAACTCCTGGGATAAAGAACAGTAAAAATCCTATAAGTATTATTACAATCATCATAAAATAAGCTAATACTGAATTAAGCCAGACATCCTTAAAAGGATTAAAAATAGTTTTTATTTCCAGCTTATTACCACTATGAATATTAAGAAAAAATAGAGCTAATCCAACTCCTATGGGCGGTGTTACAAATAAAGATAAAAGGTTTCCTCCCCAATCTTCATTAATTAAATATCCCCCGAGAATAGTAATCATAATAGTAATTACTCCAGCTATTAAGCATGCTGCTATTGAAATACCCCATTTTCCTTTTAAAGACTCCTGGGCTTCTTTCATTATTTGATTATTTTCCATATTTATTTATTAGTTAATTTATTTCTTTAATCATTCTTTGGTGAGGAATACCATCTTCTAAATAGTCTTCTCCAATTTTATAAAAACCTAAATCTTTATAGAATTTATCTAAATACTTTTGAGCAGATAATTCTATTTTATCGCCTTTAAGGTTTTTCTTTATATACTTAATTGAATGAATCATAATTTTTTTTCCAAGCTCTTTTCCTCTATTTTTTTTTGATACCACCACCCTTCCAATAGAGGGGTTTTTATAATAATCACCTGATTTAAAAATTCTTGTATAGGCTACTATTTCTTCTTTTTCCTTTTGAAAGATGTGAATAGAAATCTGATCTTTATTATCTAAATCTTGATAAACACAGTCTTGCTCAACTACAAAAACCTCAGATCTTAATCTCAAAATTTGATAAAGTTCCTGATTGTTAAGTTCATAAAATGTTTTTGCAACTATCATTTAAATTTTATTAACTCTTCTTTCGTGTCTACCTCCTTCAAATTTAGTATCAATAAATGATCTGACTATTTGTAAAGCATCTTCTTTTGAAATAAATCTTGCAGGAATACATACAACATTTGCATTATTGTGCTGTTTTGCAAGCTTTGCTATTTCTTCACTCCAACATAATGCAGCTCTTACTTTTTTGTATTTGTTGGCTGTCATAGCTACTCCATTTCCACTTCCACAAATCAATACTCCCAAGTCGCTTTTTCTATTATCAATATCTAGTGAAACAGGGTGAGCGAAGTCTGGATAATCAACACTATTTGTATCATCAGTACCATGATTAACTATGTTATATTTTTCTTCTAAGTTTTTAATTATATAATTCTTATAATCAACTCCTGCATGATCATTACCTATTGATATATTCATAACTTGTTAGTTCTTTGTTTATAATGTTTAATAAAATAGTCTTAATTGTATTTATTTGCTATTTCATTATTAGTTTTCATATTTAATTTAATACTTATTAAAATAGATTAGCTCTTTTTCAATAATTATTAATTATTTTTTTTTCAATATTTATTTATTTTTTTGAGTTTTTAATAATGTTAATATAATATTTAAGTAATTGATAAATAATTATTTATGTGTAAATATTGTGTTTATTTTATATTAATACATTATTAATAATTATAAAAACAAATTATAATTATAAAGTTATTGTATAAACTAACAAGCTATTATATAACTAAAATTTATTTTAAAAATTTATTTATAATATTATTATGTGTTTATAAGTAAAAAGCTAATTGATATTAAATAATACTAATAGCCTTACTTTTGTAGTTATGAGAAAAAAATATAAAAAAACAAGCAGTAGTAAACACTACAATGGATATATAGATTTCTCAAATAAAAAAGATCCTATTATCGTGTGTGATAAAATAAATCACACTATAAAACTAAAATCTCCTATAATTAATTATTTACACGATGATTTTGTTGAATTTGAAATATTAAGTAGAAAAAGAAAAGGATTTTATTTAGCTAATATTATAAGTTTAATTAAGCGTGATAAAAAAGAGTATGTTGGAATTATTCAAATAAATAAAAACTTTGCTTTTGCATTACTAGATGATAGAAAAGTACACACTGATATTTTTATTCCTAGTACTAATATAAATAAGGCAGAAAATGGAGATAAAGTACTTGTTAAAATATTAGATTGGAAAAAACAGGACCTTTCTCCAATTGGAAATATTGAAAAAGTTTTAGGAAAGCCAGGTGATCATGAAACGGAAATTGATTCTATATTAACGCAACATAATGTTAATATATCTTTCCCAAACGAAGTTATAGAGTTTACAAAAAATATAAGCGAGTCAATATCAGCTGAGGAAATAAAGAAAAGAAGAGATTTTAGAGACATCTTAACTTTTACTATTGATCCTGTAGACGCTAAAGATTTTGACGATGCTCTTTCATTTAAAAAAATAGATAAAGAAACTTTTGAAATAGGTATTCATATAGCAGACGTTTCACATTATGTAAAACCTGGAAGTTTACTTGACAAGGAAGCTTATAACAGAGCTACATCAATTTATTTAGTAGACAGAGTAATACCAATGTTACCAGAAAAATTATCAAATAAAGTTTGTTCATTGAGACCAAATGAAGAAAAATTAACTTTTTCGGTTTCTGTCAAAATTGATAAGAAAGGAAACATAATAGAGCACTGGTTCGGAAGAACGATAATTAACAGTAATTATAGATTTTCATATCAAGAAGCTCAGGAAATTATAGATACAAAACAAAATATAATAAGCGAAAAAAATTCTTTAACTGGTAAACAATATAAAGTTGATGATCAAGTAGTGGACGCTGTTTTGATAATGGATAAAATAGCAAAAGAGGTAAGAAAAAAAAGAGAGTTAAAAGGATCTATAAATTTTAACAAAAAAGAGGTTTATTTTAAGTTAGATGAAAATAAAAATCCAAGTGGCGTTCTATTAAAAGAATCAAAAGATGCAAATAAATTAATTGAAGAGTTTATGTTAATAGCAAATAAAAAAGTTGCTGAACTCTTCACAGAAATAAAAAAACAAAAGTACATATATAGAGTTCATGATTTACCTGATAATGAAAAGTTAAAATCATTAAAACACATTGTTAAAAGCTTTGGATATACTCTAGATTTAACAAGTTCAAAAGGAATATCAAAATCTTTAAATCAGTTACTTAATAATATTCGTGGAAAAGAAGAGCAAAATTTAATTGAGTCTTTGGCTTTAAGAAGTATGAGTAAGGCAGAGTACTCAACAAATAATATTGGACATTACGGATTAGCTTTTGTAAACTATACACATTTTACTTCTCCAATTAGAAGATATCCCGATATACTTGTACACAGATTATTACAAGATATTCTTGAAAAAAAATATGGAAGACTAGATAAAAACCTACAGAAAAAAGCGGTCCATTGCTCTGAACAAGAAAACATTGCTGTTAAAGCAGAGAGAGAGTCAATAAAGTTTATGCAGATAAAATATATGCAAAATAAAATTGGAGAAACATTTAAAGGAATTATTTCAGGAGTTTCAGATTGGGGAATATATGTTGAACTAGAAGACAGTAAATGTGAAGGAATGGTTTATGTCAAAGACATAAAAGATGATAAATATTATTATAATAGTGAAGAAGCGTCACTGATAGGAAAGAAAAATAAAAACAAATACCAGCTTGGGGATCGTATTGCTGTTGAAGTAAAAAAAGCAGATTTAGTCAAAAAACATTTAGATTTTACAATTATTTAATAATTTTAAGATATGAAACATATAGTTATAATTTTTTTGCTTGGAACATTTACATTTTTAGGACAGTCTAAGATTGATAGAGATTTAGGAGATTTCTCAAGAGTCGCGGTTTATGACGGAATAAACTTAGAGCTTGTTAAGTCCGATGAAAACAAAGTAGAAATTACAGGTAAAAACACAAACTTCGTTGTTGTAAAAAATAAAAACGGAGATTTAAAAATTAGATTAAACCTGGAAAGAAGATTTTCTGGAGACAAAACAAAAGTTACCTTGTTTTATAAAACCCTCTATAATATAATATCGCATGAAGGATCTAATGTCTTCTCAAAAGATACAATTAAGCAGGCAGATTTAAATTTAAAAGCTAACACGGGATCAACCGTGAATTTTATTGTTGCCCTAAACACTTTAAATACAACTTCAGCAACCGGGTCTACAGTAAACCTTTCAGGCAACGCTGAATATCACGATTGTTCTACTTCAACGGGTGCTGAAATAGACGCAGAAAAACTAACAACCACCGAAACTTACGCGACGTCTACAACAGGCGGATTAATTGAGGTTTCAGCAACTAAAGAGCTTGAAGCAAACAGCAAGCTGGGCGGGGTGATAAACGTACATGAAAAAACAGACAAAATAGTTGAGAGTATTTCTTTAGGAGGAGTTGTAAATTATATTTATAACGAATAGTGGATTTTAATCTTTTAACTCCGATCACTGTAGGATTTTTTACAGCATTTATAATGGGCCCTGTTTTTTGGGTTTTATTAGAAACTAGTATAACAAAAGGATTTAAAGCAGCAGTAGCATTTGATTTAGGTGTTATGTTTGCAGACGTGTGTTTTATAGGGGTTTGTTATTTAGGAAGCTTTCAACTTTTAGAGGATGATCAAAACAAGCAAGGGCTTTTTGTTTTAGGGGGAACAATACTGCTCTTATATGGTCTTTTTTCGTGGATTAACAGAAATAAAAAAAGCAAGGATCAACCAGAAATTCAAGAATCCAAGGAAAATTATTTCGGGCTAGCAGCAAAAGGGTTTGCTATAAACATTTTAAATGTAGGAGTCTTTATCTTTTGGGGAGGAGTTACCATCGTCTCATCGCCAGCAAGCGGCAAATCATTTACAAGCTTTGTTTTGTTTTTTTCAATAGTACTTCTTTCATATTTTATTACTGACCTGCTAAAAATTTCTGTTGCAAATAGATTTAAATCTCTTTTAACAGGAAAAGGAATAGTAATTGTGAATTCTATAGTTTCTT
>OCVP010001264.1_pt1 | contig 10754 bp, 2 predicted proteins | sample 1539171 | NCBI WGS metagenome assembly OCVP01 (sample SAMEA51879418, study PRJEB22527) | metagenome
GACAAGGTCAAGGCCAAGGTCAAGGCCAAGGTCAAGGCCAAGGTCAAGGCCAAGGCCAAGGCCAAGGACAAGGACAAGGCCAAGGCCAAGGACAAGGACAAGGCCAAGGACAAGGACAAGGCCAAGGACAAGGACAAGGCCAAGGACAAGGCCAAGGACAAGGCCAGCAACAGGGTCAAGGTCAACAAGGTCAACAAGGCCAACAAGGCCAACAAGGCCAACAAGGCCAGCAAGGCCAACAGGGTCAACAAGGCCAAGAAGGCCAGCAAGGCCAACAAGGCCAACAAGGCCAACAAGGCCAGCAAGGCCAGCAAGGCCAGCAAGGCCAGCAGCAGGATAACGGACAAGGACAGCAACAGCAAGGTGGCGAACAAGGTGGTCAACAAGGTCAACAAGAACAAGGAGATCAAAATGGACAAAACCAAAACGGACAGAATGGACAACAGTCCGGCCAAACCCAAAACGGTCAACAAGGTCAACAAGGCGACCAGACCGACCAGCAACAAGGCCAGCAACTAGACAATCAGAATTTGAACGGTGAAAACGACAATGATGGCGATGGAATTCCAGATGACGTTGATAATGACGACGACAATGATGGAATCCCGGATGATATTGATGCTAATCCAGAAGATCATGATAATGACGGCATTGATGATGCAGAAGATAATGACGATGATGGCGACGGTATAGACGATCAACAAGAGGTCACTGATGCAAACCCTAACACTGACATTTATGATCATGACAATGACGGCATTTCCGACAGCATCGATTTAGACATTGACAATGATGGTATTGACAACAGGAATGATTGGGAAGACCTGAATGGCAATGGTGTAATGGACGTTGGCGAGGATCGCACACGCGACCATGATAACGACGGTATGAACGATGCCGATGACCTAGATGATGATAATGACAACATCCTCGATACGGAGGAAATAGGTGGCTCAACATCAACTGGCTACCGTTATGATCATGATAACGATGGATATGTCGACATGACAGATACTGATGATGATAACGACGGTCTCTCTGACTGGTTTGAAAACAACGACGGTAACGACATGACCGGTCAGTTTGACCATGATAATGATAATATTGACGACTATATCGACGATGATGACGACAACGACGGAATCATTGATGACCTAGAACTTTGAGTACTGGTATGATATCGTCCCACTGATAGCAATATCAGTTATTGGTCTCCCAAGGGGTTAGCCCCTTGGGGGTCCTCTTGTTTTCAAATCCGGCCATGATACTAATTTATTGTCTTGATACTAAACATATACTTTGACCTATCGCGTTGATATACCATACCTCGATGGCAGCCTGTCGAGGTGCTGAAATGCAAACAAAAAAACATCAGACTATTTCTGAAAATAGAAGAAAATTAACCTTATCATTGCTAATGGCTTTCCTAATGATATCGAGTACTACAATATCACTTTTAGCTAGTGAATCAACTAATGAAGAAAAACCTCCGACATTTACCTCCTTCTCAGAAGGCGAGGCATTGGTGCCAGAAATTGTACCTCAAGGGGGTCAAGTATCAGGCCAAGGCACATCGGTTGATTTCAATCAACTACCAACCCAACCGCATCCTGCACTATTTGATATCACGTGGACTGACACTGGTGTTTCTTCAGGAGTCATCAATAGTAAGTCGGCAATACTTGCTTTGTCGCAGACCTATTCTGTATTTCTCGAGGAGTCAAATAAAGAAGACCACGACAATGATGGCATTGACGATTTAAATGACCTTGATGATGATAATGATGGAATTTATGACTTGCTGGAAAGGTTCGATGGTTGTTACGGTACAGATCCACTTGATCATGACAATGATGGTGTTCCCGATGTTGATGATTGGGACGACGACAATGATGGAATCCTAGAAGGTCCTTTAGATATTGATGCGCTTGAAGCGCAAGGTCTCGACCCGATTAATGTCTCAACCGATAGATATCTTGACCCCGGCATCGTTCATCCATGGACAGGAAATCCCGTTGGCGCATTGTATCTTGCCGATCAAAACCCAATGGATCACGACAATGACGGAGTAACTGATGAAGATAGTGACGGCTCTGGGGCAGACAGATATGATGAGGATGATGATAATGATGGTAGAATAGACCAATTCAAGTGGCCATGCGATTTAGACAGTGACGGCATCCAAGATTATTTTGATGATGACGATGATAATGATGGAGTTCCGGATATTCTGGATAGTCACCCATATAATTCACTCATTAGTACCGTCATTGGTGATTCAGGAGAATTAACTAATACAGCAAGAGAATGGCAACTAAACGAGTACATCGCCTACTCCGGAGGCGTCGATTACCTTGCTTGGGAACAAAATCGAGTCAATGGCCCTCAAGCGACAGCCTCGGGATTCTACCCGGGGTTTGAAGATGCAACGATTACAGCTCAGGGAACTCCCTCGTTCACAAAAATATTCGATGGTGATTTGGATCAAGACGGTATACCAAACTTCCTTGACCCAGACAATGATAATGACGGGATTCCAGACAGCTCGGATACCGACGATGATAATGACGGTATTTTAGACATGTCCGACCCCGATGATGATAATGACGGCATTGCAGATGTGTGTACTGACGTAGATAACAATGGGGACGGTTTCCAGGATTATCTTAGAATGCCTATTAACGGCGCACCGACTTCAATTACTTTACTGAATGGTGGCTCTGGTTATTCAACCCAACAAGGAGTAAACACAACAGGCGGTTCGGGCACAGGACTAACATTAGATGTAACAAGCTCTGCCTTAACCACTGGAATCGCGGATGATTTGTTAATTAACAATCCAGGTACGGGGTATTCAACTAATCCAACCTTATCTCTAGTAGGAGGAACTGGTACCGGATTAGATATTGGAATAACCGCATCAAATATCGTCAATGGAGTTGTCGATAATATTACAATCCAGAATCCCGGGACAGGGTACTCTAGCGTGGGAGTATCTCAACCAACGGGCGGCAACGGTACAGGATTAGAAATTTCAATCACAGCAAGCCAAATAAACAATGGCGTGGTTGATACTCATCAAATAACCAATCAAGGGGCAAATTATTCAAGTTCCGCGAATGTTCAAACTACTGGTGGTAATGGTAATGGGCTGACAGTAGATATTGTTGCAAGCAATGGTGTTATTGTATCTTATTCAATCAACAATCCCGGGAGCGGATATTCAATAAATGATGTAGTGAATATTTCGGGCGGCGACAATGATGCGACAATTAAAGTCAATTCGGTGAAATCTACTGGCGGTGAAATCCAGAGTATCAGCATTTTATCTGGGGGTTCAAACTATTTGCCTACCGACCCGATTTCAATTACAGGCGGTGACTCCAATGCACAATTGGCCATTGACTCAGTAACATCGTCTGGCGGTGAAATTATAACTTTAACACTGAATAATGGTGGCTCCGGTTATTCCGTTGGTGATGTCATCGATGTTCAAGGTGGCGATTCTAATGGAGAAATTTTAATCAATGGTACCACATTTGCTGGAGGAGTGATTAGTTCAGTATCAATATCAACGCCCGGACAACAATATAGCCCAGGGGAAGTAGTGAATATTAGCTCGGGACTTGGTGGCTTGGCGGCAGCGTCTATTGACGCTACCAATCCAGGGTTTATTCAGATACCGGGAGGTGATGGAAATAACGACGGTGTCATTGATTGTGAAATGGATTACGATGGCGATTTAGACGATGATCGTTTGAGGCCATTTGATCAAAATTACAATGCTATATACGATTGGTTAGATTTAGACATGGGTGGGACTGAAAATCCTGATAATCTAGCAAGTATTGCAGTAAGTGGCGACCAATCAAATTTTGAATACGATCTCGACGACGACCAAATCCAAAATGAGAATGATTCATTCCCTCTCGATGCTAGTGCGGACGTTGCTGCTTGGAATTGTCCAACCCAGACAAATCAAATCCCAACCAATCCCGACCCAAGATGCACCACAAGAAGAGCGTCATATTCCCAGTTCAATGACTGGGATGGAGACGGCATCTCGAATTGGGATGATATCGATGATGATAATGATGGGATAATCGATGTCCTCGATATCGATTGGGATTGTGATTTCGATAATGATAATGATTTACATTTGATTAATGGTGCATTATATCGGGACGATGGTCCAAACGATATCGACTCAGACATCGATGGAGACGGTCTTGAGAATAGTATAGATTGGGATGACGACAATGACGGCTTGTCAGATATTTATGATCCGGATGATGGGAATTGCGGTGTGGTAGATTTTGACCGAACAGATACGTTTTATCGCCCATATTACCCTGTAGACGATGGCGGCGATCTTGACGGCAGTTCCGATAGCCAAAGATACGCCGACAACTCATCTGATTATTGGAAGATGGTATTCAATCATAACCCATTTGATTCAATGATGCTGAATTATAATGGCTACGATGCGACAACTCAACCGGTTACTGCAGGAACAGTGCCAGAATTTTATTGGTTCTTATTCGCTAGATGGAACTCTCGTAATGGAGGAAATGAATGGGATATCGATACTGATGGAGACTCTCTAATCAATGGATTAGATATCGATCAAGATGGTGACGGTTTGCCAAATTGGTGGGATCAAGATGAAGGAAATGATGGGATACTGGACATTAATGATCCTAAGATGGGGGGTACTTTCAATTTGACAACCTGTGGATATACGGCAGGTAATTTTGCTGCAGGTTTCTCATGTGGTTACTATTATGCATTTGCTTACCAAATGCCTCTTAATGGAGTCAACGCCCAACTAGGTCTACCATTTTCAACAAGACCGGATATCGGATTAAACCAAGGCCAAACAGCAGGGGGGCCTTCCAACAATTGGAGTTGTACTCCTGGGGCTCAGGGCGGCTGTTATCACTATGACTATGGCGGCGATGGAACAATTGATGCAGGAATCACCTATACACAAATAGCCGATAGCAGAGATGCATTCTTGGTGTGGATGGGTCTCGCTCTTAATGTACAAGGTTGGAGTTGGGACTCTGATACTGGGGCAGTCCAAGACTTCCCTGACGAGATGGGTGCTGACGTAAAACCAAATGAAATCGATGAAGACATAGACGGTGATGGATTCAACAACACCATCGATATTGACGATGATGCTGATGGAGTGTATGATTGGTTTGACATCGATGATGATAATGATGGTATTTGGGATTATTTTGACATGGATACCAATGATGATTTGGACGAGGATACCAACATCAACCTGCCAGAGGGATCATCGTTTTTTACCGGTACGAACTGTGAGGATAACGATGACGACGGCAATGACGAAGACGCTGATGACGATGGCTTCTTCCAAGCGGTTTGGGATAGAGGTGAGATGACTCAAGGATATCAAAACCCACGCTTCTACGATGTCGATAATGACAACGATGGTGTTCCAGATGCAGAAGATTACGATGATGATAACAATGGAATTGACGACTGGTCACAGGAATTGTTACCCGGTTGTTTTACTGGCGAAGAACAGTCGCCATGGGATTATGATAATGACAATATTTCAAATTGGGCCGACGATGACTGGGACGGTGATGGCTTAACGAACAACGTTGAATTATTGGTCTCCTTAGCCCAAGCATTCGATCACGACAATGATGGGTTAAGAGATGACATCGATGATGATGATGATGAAGATGGTATGAAGGATAAGGACGAGATCCTTGTTTGGCCAATAAGATTTGACAGGAACTCAACCAACCCATGGGACCATGATGACTTTGGTGATGGAGAAGCACTCGCCAATCCAACTAACAATTCTACCGGCCCGGATGCAATCGATATCGATGACGATGGTGATGGCCTAGAAGATTTCGACTTTGACCATTTAGAAAATGATGAGGTCGGCTTTGCATGCTACAACGGTGCAGAGTCGAGTGACTGGGATGCAAATAATGATTGCCTCCTCGATAAAGATGACAAGTCACCAACCTTCATCACTCTTAATGCACCCGATACTTTATGGATCGATGCAACCACGCCACAGAGGTTTACCGGACACGTTGACTGGATTAATCCAGACACCGGACGGTTTGAACCAGCACCCAATGTTCCAGTCCAGATTAACATAGAGTGGGCAAACAATGGAACTAAAGCCATAGAATCAATTTATATCCCAACCAATAACTTCGGTAATTTTAGTTACAACCAATATATCTATCCAGAAATGTTGACTGTTGGCGACAATAATACTTACAAAGTATATGCCGAGGTAACAGAATTATTCGCCTTTAATGGCAATCAATCACAAGCATACTTCGTCGGCGCAGAAGCTAACTTAACGGCAAATATTGCGCCAATTGGTTCGTTCAAGAGTAGTGAACAACCATTCAAGATAGATTTTTGGGCACATTATAAGGCAGATACCGACCGAGGTGATTATACTAAATTAGTCAGCAATGTACCAATCACTTTCACTGTACGGGGGGGTCCATTTGGCAACATCTCTGAACCTACAAACTTCTCAGGTCTTGACGGCAATGGGTATCGAACGGATAATCGTGGATTTGCGTCAGTAACTTTCGTTCAAGATGCCGGCATATCTGGAACCTGGCGACAAATTCGGCTTAATGCCAGTTTAGATAACGGACCTGGGCAAATTCCTGGAGGATATGAAGAGATTATTTGGGATGATTTGACCAAACAACACGTAGTTGTAACTAATCCAATAACGGGGGAGCCGATTACTGGTAACTTCACAAGCCTATACTCCAATACAACATTACCTGCGGGAGATTATCTTGTAACTGGAAAAGTGTTACCAGAACTTGCAGATGAATGGCCATTCCCGTACCTATACGGAGATGACACAGAACCAGAAAATGTTCGCGTCATGCATCGCATGAATATTGATGGAACGCTCTTTGTTCCAGGAACAAATCCGGTTTACTACTTTGATAAGACTATTAACAACGGGGATGGAAGTTTTGGCAACTGGGCAACGTTATTCCACGCCGATGCCTTAATCAATGCAGGTCTAGATTACAACGATGTTTCAGCAATCAAGCCGTACCCAACCAATTGGGATGGTGACCCGGCAAGTTTGACCGGCGAAGCAGCATTATTGCGGCCATTTATTGATACAGACGGTGACAATTGGTCAATTGCCTTGGTTAATGGCGGCAACACCAACCTACCGCCTTGCGGTGCTGTAGATCCTACCGATCCAAACAGTGCTGTGAGATGTGAAATCGTTCCCGAGATGAATACAGGCGAAAGTTATCGAGTGACCGGGACCGTGACTAACAGGACTCTAGCCCCGTGGGTAGAAGACCCGGTTACTTTGCAAATCGATGTTGACGGCAATGGATTATTCATCGGTCAACAAGAGACCCAATTCACCTCTAATCCGACACAAGCCTGCTCTTCATGTGATGCGGTTTATGATTATAATTTCACATGGTTAAGCCAGTACACTGCTAAGACCTATGGAACCAGAGTCGACTTTACTAATTCAGCATATTATTTTACAGGAAATACTAGCACACTATCCCCAACTGGGGCTTACATCAATATTACAGTCGTTGGAACAACTGATTTCCAAATGACTTCAACCCCAAGATTATATCGTAATACCAGTACTGTTATCCAAGCTAAACTAGTAGATAATTCACTACAACCAGTTAGAAATGCCCCAGTTAACTATACTTGGTCATTCGATGGTAGAACCGGAGTTAACTACACCGACGATAATGGGTTCTTCGAAGTACCATTTACCATTAACAGCACCGACTCTTTGGGTAACTTCTCTTTAGAGTTTGAGTATCCTGGCTCGAAACTGTTGAAAGGCTCATCAGTAAGTCAATACATATGGGTTATTTCACGGACTAACATATCCGTAACCGATTTACTGCCGAGGCAGATACAAGACGAATTTGGTAATTTTAGAGTTAGCGGAGATTCATGGAACTTCGTGGCGCAAATAACCGATGATGGAGCAAATGATCCTGCGATTACCCCAGTAAATCTCAACGGCGCTGAAGCACCAATCGGCGGATTAGTTGATGTTATCTTCGAAGGTACTGACTTCCAAGGAATTACATATCGTCAGTTGGTAGCAACAATTGCTCCAGAAGGCGCCGGCCAACTAACATTGCCCGAACCTATCCCGGGTGCTGGAGATTCACATTTGTGTTACTTTGACGGTAATAATGACGAATTCTCAGATTGGGATACCAACCAAGATGGCATAGTAAGCAGAGAGGAATCAGTGGGCTGCTTAAGAGCAGACATCCTGCCACTTACACCCGCTAAGCTTACTCAAGACCCTGCAGGATTCTTGCCCAATGGATTTGGCCCGGTCAACGTTATTTTAAGATATCAAGAATCTTTACCAAACGAAGGTTGTCAGCCATTTGCAGAAAATTTGGACATAAGGACGCTCGGCGGCTCGTGGGATCAATGCACATTTATCCCTAATAGCGAGAAATTCCGCGTGTTCATGCCAAATATCGAAAACGGGTTTAACCTAATTGGTACTACATTTATCGATGCGCCGGATGAAGAGATTGTTTACACTGGTGAATTTGACCCACGAACAAACCTATATGAAGACAAGCCGATGATTCTGAGCGGCAGGCTATATGATGAACTAGGCAACAACCTTACCAGCAGAACCATATCTGCACAATATACAATGAAGAACGATCCTAACAACCAAATAACGAAGTGTGAAGACGTTAGAACCGACCAATACGGCATCTTCGAGATCGAGTGTGATATTGAGGGTGTTCAAGCAGGACAAGCAGATATCAACATTATCTATTCTGCATTAGATTCACAAAATCGTGATCAATACCGCTACAAATCAAAGACACTACCTCTAACCTACCAGATTTTCTCAAATTCAACCCTATCAATTACTGATGTTGGACCATTCAAGTCCACAACAGACAAGTGGCTAGCGCCTAATGGAACCGAGTATTACCGATTGTTCCTCAAGGAGTCTTTCCACATCGATGCAGTGTTAAAACAGACTAATGGCGATCCTGTGGGCGATAAGTGCTTGAACATATACTTAGACCCGGAAGAAAATGTTAGACCGATTGCCAGAATTAGAACTAGCCAGGCGTTAGACGATAGAGGCACTATTAATTGGTTTAGTGGCGATCCAACACAAAATCCAACCCTGAAAGGTGTAGAAACAACAGGTGGTAAGACAGAAGGGTTCCGCGTTCTACGTGTTGCTTATGAGCCAACTGAGGACTTGAGTAATTACGGGGGCTGCGCAAGAGACGCAGATAAGTCGTTAAACGGCTCGTTCATGGATGTTGATATTCTTGTAAGATCAAGAGTTGACATTCAAGTGCAACAAACTTGGAGTTATCGCGGCGATAACGGTTTGTTCGAAGGCGACACAGTATATGGCGAAATTGCACTATTAAGAGACAGGTTAGATCTTGCTGTTGAGAACGAAGAAGTATTCTTCCGACGTGAATTCTACTCAAATGAGGGTGCATGGGAGACAGACGGTGAAAACCGGTCGGTAACCAATGAACAAGGAATTGCTAGTTTCGAATGGGCATTCGACGGCAGGACCTGCGGAGGGCAGCCCTGTCAGGGACTTTGGCGAATTACTGCTTATTACCCGGGTTCAACCTTCTTTGCTCCGTCACAGGACAACATATCTCACGAGATACAATGGAGTGAGCCTATTGAGGTAAGTGCAGATACGGGGTTCTTTACCCCATCCAACACTATGGCATTAGCGATATTACTAATGGCACTGATTATCGGCGGTGCGGCATACTATCAGCGAACCCAAGCGCGCAGACAAGTTCAGGCTTTACGCGGGATACTAACTGATACAATGTTGCAATTAGAAGCTAGTAATGAATTTATCAAAGCTATCTTCGATTGTTACAAGAATTTGGTCAGACATTTCCGAAAGCATGGTTTCATGAAAAAGGTCTATGAAACGACTAGAGAATTTGAAGCTGCAGTAAGAAAGGCCTTTGATATGGTGCCAAGTGAGCAATTAGATGCATTCCTCACCATCTTCGAAGAGGCCAGATATTCAGACCACACTATTGATGCTAGTCACCGTGATCGTGCAGTTGCAACCCTAGGGACCATCCAACATTCACTAACTGTTGCGCTGGGCGAGGGAATGATCGTCAAGCGTTTTGATGATGTGAACTTATATGACAATCAAACCAAGGCCGGTGAATTCGTTGCTGCTGATGGGTCAATCCAACATGCGGGTACAGTTGACGGCGAAGGTTCAAATTTCAAAATTTAAAGCAAAATAACCTAGATTTATTCCGAACCTTCAAGGTGCGGTTGCGCTGTGGCTTGCCTATGGAAGACTGGAAAAGCCTAATCGACCAGGCTATGCAAAAGGAAACTGCGGACTTAATTGCTGCCCATGCGACCTATGGGCAAGCGGTTCGTGCGGCACTTAGTGAAGCCCAAATGTTACTTGGTGACCTTGAAGCCGCACAGATTATTGAATCAATTTACGGAGCCTTAGTGGCATATTCCCAACAGGTAATGCTACGTATGAAAGCTGAAGACCCAGAGGTTGGCGGAGTTGACCACGCATTTAGAGCCGGGCAAGCATACGGAGTAAGTTGTGTGCTAAATCACCTAATCGATCAACTAACCGATATAGTTGGGGCCACTGCACTTGGTGCACTGGACGATTTTTCCGATACTCTTCACGATGA
>OCVP010001278.1_pt1 | contig 10649 bp, 10 predicted proteins | sample 1539171 | NCBI WGS metagenome assembly OCVP01 (sample SAMEA51879418, study PRJEB22527) | metagenome
CAAAAAAATCTATAAACAATAAAGTAAACACCACAGTAGACATACTAGCAGTAAGTGCAGCTTTAATATCAAAATCAAATAAATATGTCATTGGAGGTATTGAACCAACTACTCCATTGAATTTTGCAAGTCCTGTAACCCACGCAATTATACTAAAGGCAATTATACCAATAATTATATTTCCTTTTACTTTAAGTTTTTCCAAAACAACAATTGCTACGAATGTTAAACAACCTAACAAAACTAGTGGATTTTTAATATCTCCTAAGGTGACTAAAGTAACAGGATGATCTCCAACAACGCCCATGATTTCTAATCCAATTATCGCTAAAAATAATCCAATACCAGCTCCTATTCCAAGTTTAAGACTTCTTGGTATTGAATTAATTAACCATGCTCTAATCGGTGTTAATGAAATAATTAAAAATAATATACCTGCAACAAGAACAGCTCCTAATGCTGCTTGAGGGGTATAACCCATTCCAGCAACAACGCCAAATGCAACAAAAGCATTAATTCCCATTCCAGGCGCTAAACCAATTGGCCAAGTTTTTCCGTAAAAAGCCATTATAAAACAAGCCAAAGCAGTTGCTAAAATTGTAGCTGTAAAAACTGCACCAAAATCAAAAAATCCCGCATCAGGTCCAGCAAACTCACCACTTAATATAAATGGATTTAAAAACATGATGTATGCCATGGTTAAAAAAGTCGTTACTCCAGCAATTACTTCAGTTTTAAAATCAGTTTTATGTTTTTTATATTCAAAATATTTATCAAGCATAATTCCTCCTAGAATTGTAAACTATTCGATTCTTTTTAATTATTCTCTTTAAAACTTTTGGTTGTTAACATTTTTCAACTCAAGAGTTAGTTTCTTGTTAAGAAAATCATGATAAATTAAAAATTATGAAAAAAATTGCTCTAATTGTAATATTTTTAATAATTTCAAACTGCAGCACTGTAAAAAATAAAACGGATGAGATTGTCAAAAAAGAAAATGAAAAACTAAGCCAATTTATAGGAAAGTCATCAAAGGAATTAAAAATAGAAATGGGAATACCGAATTCAGAAGAATTGAGTGATACAGGAACAAAAATATTTGTATATAAAACTAAAAAATATGGAATTCCTTGTGAGAGAAAATTTGAGATAAATAATAAGGAAATTGTTGTAGGATTTACGTCTAAAGGTTGTTTTTAAAACTTGTGGGGGCAACCCCCACAAGCAAGGTTAAAGATTACTTAATTTCTATTAACTTCTTTTTTTTGTACTCTGGCACAATTCTTTCACATGCAATTGTTAAAAGACCATCTTTCAGCTCAGCACCATTTACCTTAACATCATCAGCTATTGTAAATGATCTTGCAAATTGTCTTTGTGAAATGCCTTTATGAAGAATTTCACCATTTACATTCTTATCTTCTGATTTGTTAACTTGTTTTGTTCTAACTGTTAACAAATTATCCTCAAACTCAACCTCTACATCTTTTTTTGAAAAACCAGCTAAAGCAACCTCAATTGAGTACTTATCATTACCTGTTTTCCTTATGTTATATGGTGGATAATTTGACTGCATAGCCAAATTCCCATTCCCTAACATATTTTCAAATTGGTCAAACATGTCGTCAAAACCAATTGAAAAAGGTCGAAGAGAATTAAATATAGATAGATCCTTACTTGTCATTATTCCTCCTTTGTTAGCAAGGTTGGCGTAAACCCCATTAGGCGATTTACATTACTTATGTGGGAATTATTTTTAATAATTCAAGCTACAAAATTATATTTTTTTTGTCATTTTAAGAATGAAACTATAATCAAAAGCTATTTCTTCAATTGCACCATCTCTCCCAGATTTTCCACCATGACCGGCATTCATTTCTGTCTTGAGCAATAAAATGTTATTGTCAGTTTTATATTCTCTTAATTTTGCAGTGAATTTTGCAGGTTCATCGAAAAGAACTCTATTGTCGCTTAAGCTTGTTGTAATTAAAATATTTGGATAATCCATTTTTTTTATATTGTTATATGGAGCATAAGAATAAATATAATTAAAATGCTCTTCATTATCTTTTGCATTACCAAATTCATCAAACTCGCCAATAGTTAAAGGTAAGGAATGATCCAAATTAGTCGTCAAGCTATCCACAAATGGGACAGCCATAACAACTGCGCAGAATAATTCAGGAGATTCATTTACTGCTACTCCCATTAATAAACCTCCCGCAGAACCACCCATTCCAATAATTTTACCTTTTGATGTATACTTTTTCTCAATCAAAAATTTTGCAACTGCAAGATAATCTTTAAATGTATTTTTTTTATTAAGGAGTTTTCCTTCTTTCCACCACTTCATGCCTCTCTCCAATCCACCTCTAATATGGGCTGTTACCCAAATAATATCCCTATTTATTAAACTAAGTCTTGTAGATGAAAAACTAGGCGACATGGAATTTCCATAAGATCCGTATCCATAAAGCAATACATTAGCATTTCCATCAATTTTAGTTTTTTTGTGTCTTGTAATAGTTAATGGAACTTTTCTTCCATCATGAGACAAACATTCTAGTCTTTCAACAACATAATCATTTGAATTATGTCCTGATGGGATAATCTGTTCTTTTACTAATTTTTTCTCCTTAGTTCTTAAATTATATAAATAAACTCTGGATTGTGTCTTTGGAGTTGAGTAAGAAATATGAATTAAATCGGTATTTTTATCTTTTTGAACTAAAGAAACCCCACCATCAAATACTTCCTCATCTGAAAAAATTAATTCTTCCTCTTTATTATCTTTTAAATTTTTAACGAATATTTTTCCTAATGCATTTGTTACTTCTGATCTAATTTCCCAATTTTTTAGAAAGGTTAAACCACCAATTAGTGTTTCATCTTTTGCAGGCACATAGGTGTCCCATTTTTTAAAATTTATATCTTTTGTTTTTTCAATTTTGAAGTCCTCGGCATCTTTATTTGTATGCATATAAAAACTATCATTCCAAGAGTTAACACTGTAAATAATACCTTTCTCTCTTTTTTGAATTAACTTAGGCTTTGGTTTTTCCTCATTCACAGAAAAATAGTATTGTTCTGATGTGTTATGATCTGAAGTTGATATAAAGTAATATTTTTCATCTGAACTTAATCCTATACTTACAGTAAAAGCTTCAGTTTTTTCCTCAAATATTAAAATATCCTCTTTGACGGAAGTACCTAACTTGTGTCTAAAAATTTTTCTTGGTCGATGATTTCCGTCTAGTTTTGAATAGAAAATATACCTATCATCCATACTAAATAAAATTGAACCGGAAGTATCTTTTATTTCTTCAGTAACAAATTTTCCGGTTTTTATATTTCGAACAAAAATTGTATAATACTCAGATCCTTTTAAATCCAAGGAGTATCCTAAGAACTCATCATTCCAACTAACTTCAAGATCACCTACACCAAAATATTCAGTTTTTAATTTATTTTTCTCTTTATCTCCATTCCAAATCTCTTCCTCTTCATCAGTGCCAATTTTTTTTCTAAGCTTTATAGAATAATTTCCTTTTTCAGTTGTTTTGGTCCAATAGAAATATTTAAGATCTTTAAACGGTAACGACTCGTCATCTAGTTTAATTCTACCTTTTATCTCGTCAAAAAGTTTTTTTTGAATTTCCTTCGTATCTTTAAGATAGAATTCCGTATAGGCATTCTCTTTCTCTAAATAATCCCTGACTTCTGGTATTAATTTTGATCCATCTTTTAAAACTTCAAGAATATTCTTTTGATGTATCCAGCTATAATTATCCTCCCACTCAATACCGTGACAAGATTTTTTCTCAGGTTTTTTTGCTAATTGTGGTATTTTCATGTGAGCTTATTATATGAATATTTTTTTTTTGACACTATTAATTTTTGTCCTAATTTATCTGGTTCTTAACTGGTTTATAAAAACATCAAGTGCCAAAATTTCAAAGAGCATAAGAACTTTTGTTATTATTTCCTCAGTAATTTTGGCCGTGATAATGGCTTATGCCGGAAGGTTCATTTTTTCATTGCCGTTTTTGATGATGATATTACCTTTAGTTAAAACAAAAGCTGGTTTTACATTACTACAAGTTTTGAGGTTTTGGAGCTTATTAAGAATTTTAAAAAATTCAGGAAGATTTAACTTCAATCAAACAGGTTCAAATTTAAATACTCAAAATATTTCACGTGATGAAGCTTATAAAATTTTAAATTTAGAACCAGGTAAAAAATATTCAAAAGAGGAAATTCTGAACTCATACAAAAAAATTATGAAAAAAATTCACCCTGATGTTAGCCCTGAGTTGTCAAGGCTAGCATCGATTGTCAATGAAGCAAAAGAAATTGTAATTAAGGATATAGCTTAATTAATTAAAAACTCAAATTTTTCGTAAATTTTTTGCGCATTTATTTTGTCTTTGCCTAAAGTATCATGCTTAACCTCTTTAACCCCATCAGGCAGTATTGGATGCATTCTAGGACTATAACTTCCATATATAATCGGGGTATCAGCCATTAGAACAATTGTTGGTATACCTAATGCAGCTGATAAGTGACTAAAGCTTGAGTCATTACAAATCGAAATGTTACAATTTTTTATATAAGGCAATGTTTCTTTTAATCTTAGATTATCCAGCCTTATACATTTTTGTTTGAATTTCGAATTTAAAATCTCATCTAATATAATTTGCTCTTCATGTAGTTTGCCAGTAGCTAAAAAAAAACGACATTTATAATTTTCATCGCAAAAATTCATAAATTTTAAAAAAGTAATTGCTGGTATACGTTTTGTGGAACCAGATCCCCCAATGCCAAGTAGAATATTTTTTTCATTACTAGAAATATTATTACTAAATTTTACACTATTTACTTTTTTCTCATCGACTAGAATTTGAGGATCACTCTTAACTTTAATACCCATTTTACTTTCAAGAAATTTTTGAGCTGCAAGTGTTATATTTTGGTTCTTCTTAAAAAATAATGGATATTGATATATGTCTTTAATGTAACATAGTTTTGCTATTAAATTAAACCTTAGAGAAGAATTAAAAATAAAAATTTTATCAAATTTATATTGTTTAAGTTTTTTAATTAATCTTAAAGTCCCAAATACTCCTTCATGAATACCATTATTACTTTGATTATCTCTATCTAATACTATTATTTCTTTAATGTATTTATTATCTTCTACTATATCCAAAGCTTTAGAATTTTCTTTTACAAGAAGATAAACTTGGGTTTCGAATTTTTTTGCTAAAGCCTCAATAAACGGTAAAAAAATAATTAAATCGCCAATACCTTTTTTATTTTGAACAATTAAAATTTTCATTTTCTAATATGTTTACTAATTTTTTCTTTTTATATAAGCTTAATTTATGAGTAAAATTAATGGCATTTATGCGGCTTCAGTATCTATTTTAGATGAAAATCTCAAATTAGATATACACAAAACAATTCGACACGCAGAAAATTTAATAAAGAGTGGATGTCACGGGGTTGTAATATTTGGTAGCACTGGGCAGTCTCAACTAATTTCATTAGAGGAAAAATTTGAATTAATTCAAAATATTTCAGAAAGTTTATTTAAAGATAAATTTATAATTGGGACTGGACTTAATTCCTTACAAGACACTATATCCCTAATTAAAATAAGCAACTCATATAATTTTAACAATTTTTTGATAATGCCACCAGCCTATTACATGTATGAAGATAAAGATGTAATTAGATTTTATATAAAATTAATTGAAAAGTTGCCCAATTGTAAAATAATTTTATACAACTTTGAAAAGCTTTCTGGTTATAAATTTAGTAAAGAAAGTGTAGAAAAATTGGTAAGTCTTTTTCCTGAAAATATAATTGGTGTAAAAGATAGTTCATATAATTTATTTGAGCATTTAAAATTAAAAAACTTCTCTATTTTACCTGGATCTGAATTAAAACTTCTTAAAGGATTAGAAATAGGTTGTTCTGGCATTATAACAGCTACATGTAACGTTACAGCTAGTTTATCGAGGAAAGTTTATGATGATTTTATAAATAAAAAAAATCAAACACATAACAATAAATTATGTAATGTGAGAATAGCTTTTGATAGATACAACCTAATCTCTGGATTACATACTTATTTATCTAAAAAAGATAAATCTTTTCAAAATTTATTACCACCGCTTAGTTTACTTAAAGAAAATGATAAAAAAAAACTACTTGAAGAATTAAAAAAATTAGATTTTAATTAACTTTTTGAAAGTAGCCTATGAAACTTATTAATTTTTTAAATAAGCTTATTAAAAATGATGGCTTTGTGCTAATAGATGCTGACAAAAATCAGTACACTATCGGTAAACCAGAAAAAAAAGACCCAATAAAATTAAAAATCTTGGATAAAAATTTGCATCATAAGCTACTTTTGCACCCAGATTTATATTTTGGAGAGGCTTATACAAATGGATCAGTATTAATAGAAAATGGAAATCTAACTGAGTTTTTGGAAATAATTTTAAAAAATGTTGGTAGAGGTGAAATAAATTTTTACAGTAGAGTATTAAATCAAATAAAAGGATTTTATAGATCTTTAACAAACTTTAATTTAATTAAAAAATCAAAACAAAATGTTGCTCACCATTATGATATATCTGAAAAATTGTATGATCTCTTTTTAGATAAGAATAGACAATACTCATGTGCATATTTTAAAAATGAAAATGAGACCTTAGAACAAGCTCAAGAGAATAAAATGAATCATATAATAAAAAAACTTAATTTGAAACCAAATCAAAGAGTTTTAGATATAGGAAGTGGATGGGGAACACTAGCTATTGAAATAGCAAAAAAATCTAAATGTGAGGTTGTTGGGATTACTCTCTCAGAAAATCAATTAAAATATAGCAAGCAAAAAGCAAAAGAATTGAATTTAGAAAATCAGGTAGATTTTCGTCTAATTGATTATAGACAACTAAACGAAAAGTTTGATCGGATTGTAAGTGTAGGTATGTTTGAACATGTAGGTAGAAAATTTTATCAAACGTATTTTAATACTGTTTCAAAGCTACTAAATGATAACGGTGTTGCATTAATACATACAATTGGTTCAAGTATGCCACCCAGAAACCCTCATCCATGGATAACCAAGTATATTTTTCCTGGAGGATATACTCCTAGTTTAAGCGAGGTTTCTCTTCCAATAGAAAAGTCAGGTTTGATTGTTACGGATCTCGAAGTTTTAAGAATGCATTATGCGTATACTTTAAGAAATTGGAAAGAAAGGTTCCTAAGCAAAAAAAACGAGGTTTTAGAAATGTTTGATGAACGTTTTTTAAGAATGTGGGAATTTTATCTAGCAGGTTGTGAAATGGCATTTAAATGGGGCGACCAGGTTGTATTTCAATTTCAACTTACAAAAAAAAATAACTCCATTCCAAATATAAGAGACTATATTTATCAGCTATAAATTGATAAGTTTTAAGCTCTGATAATGAAAAAAAAGCGTAAAAAGAAAATAAATAAAACAAAAAAAAAAAATATTAAAAAATTAGGAAAAAATAAGAAAAAATTTTCAGTAAAAAGAAAAATTAAGAAGTTCAAGAAAAAAAAAACATCTTTAAAAAAAAGAAATAATTTTAGTTTAAAAGGAAAAAAAAAAATACTTATAGATATAATTAATTTTCAAGAAAAAATTAAACCAAATATCAAAATCAAATTTAACCCTTTCGTATCAATTGACAGATTTTTACAAAGATTTTTTGAGAATGTGTCTAATACTATTATTGAATATAAATCACTTAAGAAAGAACAAAAAAGAATTTCAAAGCTCAAGGAGCTTGAGAAGATTGAAAAAGAAAAACTAGAAAAAGAAAAAAGAATCAAAGAGGATAAAGATCTTCAGTCTAAACTAAAAGAACAAATTTTAAAAGATGAGGTAAAATTAGAGAAAGAAAGGGCAAAAGATATAAAACTTTTCCTTAGAAAAGAGCAGGCTATAATTCGTCAAGAGCAAGCAGAAAAACAGAGAAAATTTTTAGAACAAATTAAAATAGAGAGGCAAATCGAAAAGTTTAGAATTAGAGAAATTAAAGAGTTGGAGCAGCTAGAAAAGATCTCTCTAAAAGAGAAACGCGAAGATTATGCAAGTCTTCAAGAAAGAATAGATAATTTAAAACAAAAATATCAGATTATTAGAGACCAAAAAATCAGAGAAAGAGTAGAGGCTCTTGGTATAAAAACTTTAGGAGATGAGGATAGAGAAACTCTATTACAAAAAGAAAGAGATTATACTTTAGCCAGACAAAAAATAGAGTTTGCACTTGAGAGTTTTTATAGAAGTTCAAGCAGTCTTGTATTTCAATTAAATAAAAGACATATAACACGACATATGTCAATTCTAAGATGCATAGATAGAAGATTTGAAACTGGAGAAATTTTTATTAAATGGGACGAAAGCGAGGATGATAAATGGCTTTTGTTAATATATATTAAGAACAACTCACCAGATGAAGGTATAATTATTGAGGATAAAACAAATCCGGATAGAAATATATCTCACGAATTTAAACACACAGAGATTTTTAAAGCCTCAGATTTGATGGTAGACTCTTTAACGCAATTAATATCTAAAATAAGAATGAAAAAAGCAAATATCAATTAGCGATAACATTTTTTAAAACATACTCCCAGGTACCCATCCTGTTATATCTTACTTTTAATATTAAATTCTTTTTTGGCTCAAACCATATTTCAAAGTCTAATTTTTTATTTTCATTTAATTTTTCATCTTTAGATTTTAAAGAAAATTTATGAGCAATGTATTCTTTTCCATAAATTTGAATTTTTTCCTTTTTTAAGAATGTTACAACCTGTTCTTTAATACTTCCTGATATTGGACTTATTTGAGTTTCACTCTCTAAAATTTTATGGTTCCACCAATTACCAATAATATAGTTTCGGTTAGCTTTACCAGTATAGGAGGATCCTTTTATATCAAAAACGTTTTCAGTCTCATTAAAAACTAAATTTACAAATTTTTTTTTATCATTTTGAAGAGTGTTTGAACTAAATGAAAATAATTTGTTATTTTTATAAACTTCTGTGCCTTTACTAATTATTGAAAAAACTTTAACTCCAAGTAATTTTACTTCAAAATTTGTTTCATTAAATATTTCTATAGTGTCATTGTTTTTTGAAAATTCATAATTACAGTATCCTATGTTTTTTCCGTCCTTAAAAATCTCCATTTCAATTTTTTTAATATTTTTATAGTGAGATACATGTCCGTTTAAGGCTTGAGGATATATAAACAATATAAAACAAAGTAAAAATTTTTTCATAAAAGTTATGGTATTTCATATAAACAAATTGTAAACACCACATTAAAAAATGTTTCTCAAAATTAAAAAAATTCCACAGGTATTTTGGAGCTCAAAAAAACCATTAAACCTAAAACCAAAAATCTCATCCCTATTTTTTCTTTGCCTAGGTCTTATAATTTTTGGCTTTGGAGAGGGCCTACTAATTGTTTCTAATTCTGGGGCATCTCCTTGGAGTGTTCTTGCTCAAGGAATTTCATTAAATGTTAATTTATCAATTGGTCTTATCACTTTCATAATTAGCATAACTGTTCTAATTTTTTGGATACCTCTAAAGCAAAAACCAGGAATAGGGACAATTCTTAATGCTTTTATAATTGCAATTATGATAGATCTTTGCATTAAATTTGTACCAACACCAGAAAACTATTTTTATCAAATTTTTTTAGGCATTATTGCAGTTTTAACAGTTGGTTTAGGAGGTGGAATTTATCTTGTTGCTAATCTTGGTGCGGGACCAAGAGACGGTTTAATGGTTGGTTTGCAAAAGAAAACAAATCTACCAATTGCTTCTGTAAGAGCTTTTTTAGAAATAACAGTAGTTAGTATTGGTTGGTACTTGGGTGGAACTGTAGGCCCAGGAACATTGATATTCGCATTTGGGATAGGTCCTGCAGTTGCTCTTGGACTTTATCTTGTGAATAGAATTTTTTCGTAATAGTTTAGTAGAAGAAATATGTTAATAGAAAAAATATTTGATATTATAAGTTACTATCACCATCACAAAATTTCATCATATGCAAAAAATTTAGGTTGCAAAACCCTTATAGATGTTGGCTGCCATAAAGGCGATCTTTTAAATAGTTTTTTAAAAACAAAAAAATTTACCAAGTTTTATTGTTTTGAACCACAAAAAAAAATTTTTAAATATTTAAAAGAAAAATTTAAAAATAATAAAAATATAAAAATTTATAATTATTCATTAGGGGATAGTCATACCAAAAAAAGGATTTATTTATCAAATCTTACATCTCTTTCTACAATGTCTAAAATCAATGATAAGTCATTATGGTTCAAAATCAAAAAATTTATTGTTGGTGATAGAAGTGAGAACAATTTATATCAATCAGTAAACCAAAAAAAAATTGATACAGTTTTTAAAAATATTTCACTTAAAGAAAGCTTTCTTAAAGTTGATGTTGAAGGATACGAGCTTAATGTACTTTTGGGAGCAAAAAATAAGATTAAAGAAATTCCTTTCCTACTTATTGAGAAACATACGTTTAGCCAATATCACAATAATTTTAGTTTAGTAGAAAACTTTTTAAAAAAGAATGA
>OCVP010001284.1_pt1 | contig 10616 bp, 10 predicted proteins | sample 1539171 | NCBI WGS metagenome assembly OCVP01 (sample SAMEA51879418, study PRJEB22527) | metagenome
AATGGTCGAATTTGAAATTAGTAATAACTTCTCTATTGGATTTATAGGGCGGGTAATGTTTATGTTTGCCATGTTATTCTTGTTATGGATGGTGTTTAAAGCTATTGCTTTAGCTCACGAAAGAGGTTCAAATTTATTTCAAAAAATACTCGGAACAACAATTTCTGGATGTGTTTTGATTTTTAATTTATTAGCTTGGAATAGATTTCCAGCATTCTTCAACAATTGGGCTTACAGTTTATCTCAATTAGACTCTTTGAGTCCAGGTGGACAAAGGTTTGTAGATAATATGGAGCCTACTGGCTATCTTGACGCAGGATTAGTACCCTCTGATCCAGTAAGCACAGTTTTTTGGCTTGGCATAGCCATTGCTCTATTGATGGGAATATGGACAGCTCCTAAGCCTAAAGCTTAAAAAAGCCTTTAGAGGGGTCTTTTTAAATTTAAAATCTTAATTATTTTCAAGGCAAACATATTTAAGATATTATCCCTTCATGGTAAATAGTTAATGGGTTGATTTATTTTAGTCAACTGGTTAGGATATTTAGACCAACTTATTATAAAGGGGAGTTATATGTACAAAGTTGATCACTTTATTAACGGAAAATCATCGTCTGAATCTAATAAAACGTCAAAGATATATAATCCTTCATATGGAACTGAAATTGGAGAAGTCTTATGTGCAACAAATGAGCTTGCTGATAAGGCTGTTGAATCTGCCTATGAAGCATCAAAAGCTTGGTCAAAAACTGGATTAATCTATAGATCAGAGTTAATTCTAAAATTTAGACAAAATGTCATTAATAGGTCTAAAGAAATAATTGATTTAGGTATAAGTGAGGCTGGAAAAACTAGACCAGATGCCGAGGCTGAGCTTGATAGAGCAGTTCAAGCATTGACTCATATTGCTGGTGTTCAACACTTTTACCCATCTCACTATAGTCAAAATGTTGCAGGTGGAATTGATATAGCTGACTTAAGATTTCCTATTGGTGTTATCGTTGGCGTGGGTCCTTTTAATTTTCCAATCTTGATTCCATTATTGCACAGCGCTATGGCATTGGTGACTGGAAATACTTATATTGGGAAACCCAGCGAAAAAGTTCCCTCTGTGTCTAGGCTATATGCTGATATATGGAAAGAATCTGGCCTTCCAGATGGTTGTTATAATGTTGTTAATGGTGACAAAGAAACAGTTGAATTTTTGGTACGTCATGAAAAAGTTGATGGCTTAGCATTTATCGGTAGTACAGCTGCTGCAAAGAGCTTAAAAATGCTCGGAGTTGAACATAATACAAAAGTTCAAGCTCTGGGTGGTGCTAAAAATCACATGATTGTACTTCCTGATGCTGACTTAGATATGTCAGCAGATGCTGCAGTTTCTGCTAGTTTTGGTGCTGCTGGTCAAAGATGCATGGCTGTATCTGTTGTTGTTGCTGTTGGTGATATAGCAGATGAACTCTTAGATAAAATTAAAGAAAGGATGCCGAATTTGGTCATGGGTGTTACTGATGATGATAAAACACAATTAGGACCAGTTATCTCGCCTGAAAATAAAGATAGAATTTATTCATTTATTGATAGTGCTGAACCTGATGGAGCAACATTAGTTGTAGATGGAAGAATTAGATCTAATTCATTGGAGGGATGTTTTGTAGGTCCGACATTAATTGATAACGTTAAACCAGGTATGGCTGTATATGAAAATGAAATTTTTGGACCTGTATTATCTTTTGTCAGAGCTAAAACTTATGATGAAGCTATGAAAATTACTAATTCAAATAATTTTGGAAATGGGGCTGCTTTATTTACACGTGATGGTGGTGTCGCAAAGAAATGGTCTGACGAGATTCAGGCTGGTTCAGTGGGTATAAATGTACCAATTCCTTTACCAACTTATGCGCATAGTTTTGGTGGTTGGAAGGACAGTGCATTCTCGGAAACTAAAGGTTTTGGTCCATCAGCAATTGAGTTTTATACAAAGACCAAGTCCTTATCAACTCGTTGGCCAGATCCGGCTGACAGTAAGGTTGATTTAGGATTCCCAAGAAATGATAACTAATTTCTTAGATAGATTACTAAGCATCCTTTCTTATATCGTATTTGTATTTATTGATATATATATAAATCTTCGTATATTCTTCAGAGGTACTTCATCAAATAAAAAACTGAATTTTAAGGAATATTTTGTTTCTATTGAAAATGAAGATCATACAATTTGTGAGATTGGTGATCATCAAGCAACTTCAGATAAAACCTTATTGTTGATTGGTGGTATACCAACAGATCCAATTGAATCAATGTCATGGTTGGCACATGAGCTTCATAAAATAGATTCAACCCTTAGGATAATTATTTTTAATATGCCTTATTATGATGAGCATTTTGATATCGAATATTCTGATGAATTTGCTATTTCTAACGGCGAAAGTTTCATAACTCGAAAAGAAATTGATTTTTCAACTCATAAAATTGATCCAAAATTTAGCCATGTTAATCAATCAAAAACAGTTAATTTATTAATGAATAAAATGGAAATTGATTCTGCTCATGTTATTGGGCACGATAGGGGAGCTGTTATTCTAGAAAATCTTTGTATTAATAACCCAGAAAAGGTAATTACCTACTCAAGAGCCGCTCAAGTTTGGAATTATATAGAGCCTGAATGGAAAAATTTAGCTCCGAAAATCCCTATTGGCCCTCCACATAAATTAATGTCTATATATCATCAATTTAGAATATTGTTCTTTCAAGTCTTGAATTTCAATAAACCAATTCGTTTGCTTTCTGAAACATTTGAAATTAATGCAAAATCATCAAAAAGAGATAATGATCTTTATGATAGATACACAATTCTAAAGTATAAATCTCAAGTTTCTTATAAAAAATATTTCAAAAAAATTCAGCAATCTTTTATTCAAGGAGGTCTGGATATTGAGGTGCAGAATAGAATAAAACTAAAAAATACTTCGATACCCATAATGCAATTCCAAGGGGAGGATGAATTTAAAAGAGCGTCTAATGGATCTCTTATTTCTGATCAGCCATATTTTGGAAAATATAATTTATTTAGAAATGAAATTGAGGATATTTACCCATCGGCTGTAGATCAATCGTCAGTACCTCTTAAAAAAGAATATCTTTCTGATTTAGGTTTATATAAAGAAATTCAGTTAAAGGAAGGGGCTACATTCAATAAATTTTGTTTAATTCCAGATGCTGCACATTTTAATGTAATTGAAAATCCAAAAGCATGTGCACATGCCATTTATGATTTTATTAACACATAAGTCTTAGAGGGTACTTAAACCTCTAATATTTGATAACTATGAAAAAATATATAGATGTTAAAGGTAAAAAATTAGCATACATTGATAAGGGTAAGGGTGATGCAATTGTATTTATTCATGGAAATCCAGCATCATCATATTTGTGGAGAAATATTGCTCCTAATTTTATTAAATCACATAGGATAATTGTTCCGGATTTAATTGGCATGGGAGACTCAGAAAAGCTTGAAGGTATTGATAACTCTGAATATTCATTTAATGGTCATTATAATTTTTTAGACGAATTTTTAATCAAATTAAATCTTGGAGAAAAAATCAACCTTGTAATTCATGATTGGGGTTGTGGTCTAGGATTAAAGTTTGCAAGACTGCACCCTGAGATAATTTCCTCAATAACATTCATGGAAGGGATTACAGTTCCGCTTAAATGGGAACAATGGCCAGAAGCTGGAACAAAGATATTTAAATTATTTCGATCTGAAGTCGGAGAAGAGTTAATTCTTGATAAAAACATCTTTGTGGAAAGAATTTTATTTGCCGATCCTATAACGCCCATGTCAGACGAAACAAAAGAGGAGTATCTGAGACCTTTTTTAAATCCAGGTGAGGATAGAAGACCAACTTTAACGTTTCCTAGAAATATTCCTCTTGATGGAGAGCCTAATGATACTTACGTTGAAATCAATAAAAATGCAGAATTTCATAAAAATTCAAATATACCAAAATTATTTATTAATGCTGATCCAGGATTTCTTCTGGTTGGATCTCAACGCGATGAAGTAAGAGACTGGAATAATCTTAAAGAAGTAACTGTAAAAGGTAACCATTTCATCCAAGAAGATTCTCCCAATGAAATTACAGCTCATATAAAAGATTTTATAAATAATTTATAAAGATGTTTAATAATAGTTATATTAGTTTTTTAAGGAGCAAAAATGGCAAATATTAATATATATGTAGTGGTAAATTTAACTATAAATGATGCGGACGAATACAGGATTTATGAAAAAGGATTTTTTCCAATTTTAAAAAAACATAATGGAACATTTATTACATATGATGATTCACCAGATGTGCTTGAAGGACCAAAACCATTACCTGGAAGAGCAATTATTTTTTCCTTTCCAACTGAAGAAGATGCTAATAATTGGTGGAATGATGTTGATTACCAAGAATTAAGTAAACATAGAAGGGCGGGAACAAATGCAACTATTCAAAGAATTAAAGGGCTTCCTCCAAGAGAATAATGATTGATTATCTAAGAATACAAAAAATTATCCATTGGTTGATGGCGATTATCATAATGCTTGATTTAAATGTTGCTCAAAAATTTGGGGGTGAAATGGAACTTTTAGATCGTTTAGAATCAAGAGTTGATCATGCAACAGCTGGAATGATAGTTACTTTTTTGTTTGTTTTAAGAATAATATTAAGATATCGCTATGGAGCCCCAAATCTACCGCAGACAATGCCTTTATGGCAAACATATTTGGCAAAATTAGGTCATTTTGGACTTTATTTTCTTATGGGCTTATTAATTGTGTCTGGAATAACAGCAGCTAATTTTACAAATGATCCAATTGTGGTGTTTGGCTTATTTAATTTGTCATCAGAAGTAGATAATTTATATATGTTTGAGTTAATTCGAGGCATTCACGAGTTTGCAACAAATGCAATTATTGCCTTAATAACTATCCATATATTAGCGGCTATCTATCATCACTTTATAGTAAAAGACGATACCACTAAAAATATGCTTAAATTTTGGACAAGAAAGTCTGTTAGATGATAATCCAAAGCCAATTAGAAATTAACAAACAACCTGATACAGTTATTGATTTAATTAAAAGTGAGAATAACCTTGAAAAATTTCATCCTTTTTGTAAAAAAAATATAGTAATCAAATGGGATCAAGAAAACTCTGAAGATATTGTTATATATCATAGTGGAAAACAATACATGAGAAAATTTACTGAATGGAATGAAAATGGTTATAAGCTTGAAATATTTGAGGATAGAAAACTTGCAGACATTACTTGGCAGGTTGAAGATTCTAAAAACAAATCTATTATAAAAATTACGGCAAAACCATATTTACCTTATAAATATAATTTTATTAATGTAATAGTATTCAATGTTTATGTTAAGTATGTGCTTCAAAGTTACTTAAATTCAGTCGTAAAAGGTCTTAAATATTACTTAGAATCAAATAAAACAGTATTACACAATCAATTTGGTAAACATATATGGTATTCTTGATATATATTATTTAACATAATATATATTATGCGAACTTATATATCTTAATCCTACGAAGATATACCTATAGCAACTGGCCTAATTGGTGATGCTGAACTACCCTTCGTCATTAAAGGTAATATTATTACGCATGACAGCTCTACATTATCTTCAGCTAACTCTTTAAGTTTGAAGTTCTCAAGAGTATGGACACCTGATTGTGTTAAAAAATAATGATGTGCTGGATTTGCAATACCTTTTGGATTTTGGGATCTTTCAGGACCATATTCAGATTCATCTGCAAATGTATCAACACCCCATGTATCCAACCCTACTCCAACAACTTTTTTGTCACTAAGGTACTTAACAAGATTATAAGAAACACCAGGTGCTTTGGTATAGTAAAGTCCAAGTTCATCAGGGTCTTGATAATTGTCACTCCAACCAGTGTTAATTAGTACAACATCACCTGGTAATATTCCTCTGTCTTTTAATTTAGTTTTACTAATAGTATCTTTAACATGTTTAACTGTTACGTACTCACCTGCTTTCATGGCTCGTCCATCAAATATGTGCTTTCTTACATCCCAGAAAACAGCGGGTGTAATAATGGGGGGTACTGTTTTAATGCCAAGTTTTTTTTATGGCGAAAATATGTGCTTTCTTACATCCAAGAAAACAGCAGTTGTAATAATGGGTGGTACTGTTTCGATACCAAGTTTGTTTAATGGCGAATCTGGCTTTGGTTTTACCTCTTTTCCATCAAAATCACCAAAATATTTTAATGATGATAAATCAGCCTCACCATTGCCATCCCAAACTTCGTCTGTATAACCAAAGTGACCTAATGCATCCATTTGCGTTCCTTGATTTCCATCGTTTACGTCTTCATTAAGAACATCCATTGTAAAAACCTGTCTTGATCCTGCCCATGGTATTTCTGGTAGAAATTTTGGTTTATATTCACCTGCAAAGGGAGATAAAGGCATAGAAGATGTTCTTTCATATGATAATTCATATACCTTTGCATTAGGGTCACTCATTTGTTGTGCACACCTTTTATATGTCTCTATACCAAGTAACTTCGTCATTCCTCTTTGATCATCAAAATTATCTGCAGAAATTATAGAGCTTATAAAATATAGAGTAATAATTATGTGAGTTTGTGATTTAAATATCATGATGAGGTTCTCCACAAATTGTTGCTTTTAATCCTGATGCGCCACCTTCTAATAAAGGCTCCAAAATATCAAGTAATCCAGTCTCTACTCTCCAGTTTAAGTATTTTGCTTGATGTTCAAGCGATTCCCAATCCTCAATTAAATGAATAGTATTAGATGCGTCCTCTATATAAGTTACAACTGAGATACATCCATCAAATGATCTTGTATCTGGTAAAGCAGCTTTTAAAGTTTCTTTAAGATTTTCTAACATGCCCTCTTTTGCAGGAAAAGAAACAATTACTAAATTTTTCATATTAACTCCATTAATTTATACTTTTATTATATTATTCAATATAAACATATACATCTTATTGGGGTAATAAAATGCACATAAAAACACTTTCTCTATTATTAGTTTCATTAAATATTAGTGCTAATACATTAATGGAACCTACTTCAAAGTCAGAAGATTTATATGATGGTGTTATTTTAGATGGGACATATTCTAGTGAAATTGATAGACCATCAGTTTATTTAGGATTTGAAGTTGGAGAACGTGTTGCAGCGCCCTATCAAATATCTAATGCAGTATTAGCATGGGCAAAACAATCTGATCGAATGATAGTTAAGGAGTATGCAAAAAGTCATGAAGGTCGTCCGCTGTATGCAATCTTTATATCATCACCAGAGAACCTATCAAAATTAGATGAAATAAAAGAGAACATAAATATATTATCTGACGGTGAGAATACAAATGGAAATAAAGCGAGAGCTTTAATTGATAAGTTGCCTGCAATTGCATGGATGGCATATTCAATTCATGGAAATGAAACCTCTGGTGCAGATGCTGCATTAGCAGCAATATATCATTTCATAGCTAGCGAGGATCCTGAAACTCTTGATATGCTAGATAAAATGCTGATCATTATTGATCCAATGATGAATCCTGACGGAAGAGCAAGATTTGCTAAATCATTACAAGAATATAGAGGAACAGCACCCAATTATGACGATCAATCACTACTTCATACAGGTGATTGGCCCTATGGAAGAACAAATCATTATTTCTTTGATTTAAATAGAGATTGGATATATTTAACTCAACCTGAGACTCAAGGACGAGTAAAACTTATTAATGAGTGGAGTCCTCAAATATTAGTAGACGCTCATGAAATGGGACCACAAGATACCTTTATGACAGGACCGCCACGAGAGCCTATAAACAAAAATATTGATAAAGACTTACTTAAATGGGGAAATATATTTGCACAAGATCAAGGTAACGCATTTGATGAAAGAGATTGGCGTTTTTATACAGGTGAATGGCATGAAGATTTATATCCTGGTTATTCATTTTATGTTCAATTCAGGGGCACTTTAGGAATTTTATATGAACAATCAAGAATGGCAGAAGATGGTGTAAGAAGACCTGAAGGAACAATTCAATCATATAAGGAATCAGTTCATCATCAATATGTAAGTACTATGGTGAACCTTAAGACTCTTCTCAAAAACTCAAAATCAATGTATCAAGACTTTTGGGAAGGAAGAAGATATAACGTTTCTAGAGATAGCAACTATGCCAATAGAACATTTGTAATATTACCAACTAAAAATAATACAAGAATTAATACACTTGCTGAAAAATTAAAATTTCAAGATATTCAACTCTATAAAAATGAGAAACCTATTCTTGTAAAAAATATTTTAAAACAAACAGGTGATATTGAAGAGAATTTTACTATTCCGCCAGGAAGTATGATCATTCCGAATAGACAAGCTGAGGCCCCTCTTATATCAGCAATAATGGAATTTGATGCCGATATAGATGAAGAAGTATTGATTGAAGAAAAACAAAGTGTTCTTAGAGACGGTTCATCAATAATGTACGACACAACAGCATTTAATTTTTCTATGGTTTATGGTCTTGAGGCTATAACTGTTCCAGAAAATATAAGTTCTAATTTAGTTGATTGGGAGTCATCAAATCAATCTATTGACGTTAGTAATGAAGCAGTAATATGGGCAACTGATGGAGTTGATGATAATTCTGTAGCCTTTGCTGCTAGATTGATGGAACAAGATGTTCAAGTAAGAATAATAGATAAAGAAGCAAGCCTTTCAGGGTATAACTTATCAAGAGGAAGCGTAGCTGTCATTCGCATGGATAATCCCGATATAACTGATTTAAGTGACATTGTTAGTAAAGTAGCATCAGAATTAAATATTTCAATTGTTTCACTTGATTCAGGTTTTGGTCCTGAAGAACTACCAGATTGGGGCGGAAGACATTTTAGATTACTTAAAAAACCACAGATTGCTATATTAAGTCATGAAGGATTTAATTCTTATGACGTTGGTGTTAGCTGGTGGTCAATCGATCATCATTTAGGAATCAGACACAGCCAGCTCAATACGTCTATCTTAAGTTATGCTGACTTAAGAAGATACAACACAATAGTTGTTCCTAGTGGATGGGCTCTAGATGATAATTCAAAAAAATCATTAAATGATTGGGTTAGACAAGGTGGTACTTTAATTGCTCATAATTATGGTACTAGATCTCTTATTGGTGATAATGGAATTGGTAATGTAAAACACTTAAGAGATACATTTGATAATAGTGAAGATTACAATTTTGATTTGCAGAGAGAGATTTATTCTCTTGAAGACGATATTAATAAAGAAGATGTTTTAAATAATAAAGTTGACCTAGATATAAATTATCCCTGGGAAAGTGCAGATAAAATTTCTGAGGACTTAAAAAAACGCGATAAGTGGCAATCAATTTTTATGCCGTCTGGTGCAATGGTTGCGGGACGAACTGACCAGAAACATTGGCTAACATTTGGAGCTATAGACGTGTTACCTGTTTTATATGGTAACTACCCTATTCTTATGACTAGTGATAATGCCCAAGCAGCAGTTAGAATTGGTGAATTAATTAATGATCCATCAAAAGAAAGTGACAATGCTCAAGCAGCAGTAAGAATTGGTGAATTAATTAACGATCCAACAAAAGAAAGTGTACGTGCTATAAATTGGTCAACGATTCCAGCTGGTAAAGATATTAACGTAAGAATGAGTGGTCTAGTCTGGCCTGAAGCATCACAAAGAATTGCAAATTCAGCCTATTTAACTCGAGAAAAAGTTGGCAAAGGTCAGGTTATACTATTTTCAGGTGAGCCAAATTATAGAGGTTCTGCTCTAGGTACCAATAGACTTTGGCTTAATGCCGTAGTCTATGGAGCTGGTCTAGGATCCAATTCAGAAATTGATTTATAAATTACTCAACTGAAGATCTGATAATATTTAAATCTTTAGTCAATATACTACCAACTGCTGTATGCGACAAATCTTCGCGTTTAATACCTATAATGCTAGCAATTTCGTTAGCAGCATGAATACCTGTGTCATCGCGTTTAATACCTATAATGCTAGCAATTTCGTTAGCAGCATGAATACCTGTGCAATGACCACCCATAAATTTTGTTAATCCATTATCCTTAAACCAGTTAGCTGTGTTAATGATTGTTTCATCATCTGCTCTAAATAAATGAAATCCTCCAATTGCTCCATATACCGGAACATTTTTAATTGATTGAAGTTTTTTAGCAGTATTTATAATCCCTGAATGTCCGCATCCTGACATCATTACCCAACCTTTATCTGTTAACATCCCGACAGATTGATCATCCTTTATAATATCAGGCTTAGTTAATTCAACATCTGTATAAATACCTTTTGGTCCATTGAAATATTCGTCAGTTCTTTCTACTGTGCCCGTTGCATAAAGATTTCTGGAAACTAAAAAATGATTGTCTAAAATTATAAAATCTATGCCCTCTTTTTCAGCAGCAATTTTGAATTCATTTGAATCATCAAAATTACCAGGTCCTACTTTCTGACCATTTTCAAGATAACG
>OCVP010001291.1_pt1 | contig 10587 bp, 14 predicted proteins | sample 1539171 | NCBI WGS metagenome assembly OCVP01 (sample SAMEA51879418, study PRJEB22527) | metagenome
GGTCTTGAGTTAGGAGGAAAACCAATTGATGATTATGCACCAGATTTTTGGTTGATATCTAATGCAGATGGTGGTGATCCAGTTGGTTTTGTAACATCACCGTGGTGGCATCCTGAAAAGAAAACTAATATTGCTATGGGATATGTTCCATTTGATGGAACTTTAAATGCGAATGGCTTTCCTAAAGGTAAAGTTGGAACTAAATTTAAAGTTCATTTACCAGAGAAATATTCAGATAAACCAGGAACACCTGTTGATGCTGTTATAGTTGATATTCCATTTAAGGAATCTTATAACGCTAACACAAGAGAAGTGGTATCAGGTTAATTATTTTTTTAGGGGAGTTTGCGCTCCCCTTAAAATCATAAATGACAAAGAGTTTCATTATTGTAGTTTGCATTATCATTGCTATTGCATTATTACTATTTCCGTTAATTGTATCTTACAAAGAACAAAAAAATAAAAAAAAATAAATGTTTGCTGAATTTTTAAATATAATTTTTAAATCTATAAAATTAGATAAAACACTTTATAGTGATAATAAAAATTTTGGTGAAGCTGCGATATATTTTGCGGGTTTAATAATGATATTAGATGGTGTAGCTGGAGCTGTGGCTGCAAATACTGTGGTAAAAACAGCTATAGGTATGTCTGGTCTTACGGCAATTTTAACATGGTTCATTTGGGCAATTTTTATTTATGTGATTGGTGTAAAATTATTTCCAGATAAACAAACAAAAGTACCTTTTAAAAAAGTTCTGGTAGCGGTTGGTTTTGCTCATTCGCCAGGTTTACTAAGATTTTTTGCATTAACCCCCGAATTAATGATACCAATCATTTTTCTTACTCAATTCTGGATTTTTGCAAGTTTAATTATTTCAACAAAACAAATTTTAAATTTAAAATCTAATTTTAAAGCGTTTGGCATAATATTTTTATCATTTTTAATTATTGCTTTTTTATCAATATCTTTTGTTATGAGTAGAATGAATGCTTTACCAATAAATAGTATCTAAATTGGAAAGATTGTTTTCGAAACCCTACATGATTTACAAATTTTAAATCCAGTCAAAATTAAATTTTGGGTAACACTTTCATCAGTTTTTTTACATTCATCACAGATATCATTTAACTCATCAGCGTTTGTGTTATGCTGATCTTTTATATTATCATCTTCAATCATTATCAGTTAAACCCGCCCCTGCTGCCCCTTTTTTTAAACTTTCTGTTTCTTCAACAAAAGTTTTTTCTGATAATTGATATAAACTTTTCCAATCTTGCTCAGTAAAGTTGTCATTATTTTCTAAAATTTTTACCTCTACGTTGTTTGCAATATTTGGACAATTTTTATTTAATAAGTTTGTGGAAATATTAACATTAATATTTAATAGAAATTCATTTTTTTCAAACTTAAAAAAAATTTTTTTACCAATAACCTCTGAGCTTCTACTAAGAAAGGGTAAAAATAGTAATGGGTATGCAATTTTGGAAAAATTAATAGTTTTTATTTTTTCAATTTTTTCAATTTGATCTAAAAAACTTACACCTAAAATAATTGGGCAGTAAGAAAATTCAGAACATTCATTATTTTCATTAATTAGATTAAGATTCTCAAACTTTTTGTCTTTTTTTTCATTTAAATATTCATTTAAATTTTTAATTCCCTCAAAGTTAAACATTTCTAGTAATCTTACACTTTTTCCAACTTCTTCGCTTATTCCCCAAGAATAACCTAATGCTCTACTCGCGCGTTTAGAGGTTGTTTCAATTTCACTCAAAGATTTCATAAAATTTAATCAACGATAGACCCAATGCTGATTATAATCTTTTAATTCATGCGGAAGTGGTGCTCCTTGAAACATGCAAATTCTTAACCACTTATCTGACTTAGGATCAAATTTTAGTGCACCAAAAAAAGATAATTTTAATCGTAGCATATCGATTGGGACAACGTTTTCATTAATTGTATTATCTTGAATTTCAGCATATGGAAATTTTTCAACGATAAATGCGCGTCTTACAACATGTCTTAAATCTGCATTATTCATTAAAAATCTATCAATAGTTAAATCATCTTTACATGAAATTAACTGATCATTTAGTTTTTTAATATCTCTAGCAATTGCAAGAGGTTGTTCTAATTCTGCACCTCCTTCCTCAAAACGATCTGCATACCTAGGCTCTTCCTTATTTTTAGAAATAAACCAAAAATTTCTTAAATTTGATTTATCTTTGAAATCAATCTTAAGAATATCTGGATATCTTTGCTTTAAAATATTTTTAAGATCTAAAACTGTTCGTTCTGTGGGAATTCTAAAATACTTTTCCTCATCTGAGCTCATTTTTTTTATTAATGGCTGAACAATTTTATCAAAAGGTTCCATCATCATAGACACGATATACTCAATAGTTTCTTCACAAGTTTCTTTCTCTAACCATAAATATATTTGATTGAAAGGATATGGAGTTGAAAAATCTAATTGATCTTCGATAAATTCTAAAAATTTTTTTACATTAAAAAGTAGTGAATTTATTTTTTTTATTTGAAATTCACTTTCAGAATTCCAACTGGTAATATTTTTTAAGGAATCTTTGACACATTTTTTGAATAAATCTGCATCTTTTGAATTCACATTTTTAATTTCTCTAATTTCTTTTAATGCGATTTCTCTTGATAAAATCCAATTATTTAACAGGGTAGGATGATTTACAATAAAAGGTGCCATTCCTAGTCCAGTTGAATTTCCAATGCCAAGGTTTCTACAAATTTTTGAGTCTAAATTAACAGCTTTCTTTGGATTTTTATGCTTTGCAACATGATTAACTTGATCAAAAGTGAATTGCCTTACTAAATAGACTAACATCATCTCTAATCTAAAAGGTCCATTAATTTCCGCCCTATTTTTAATTCTAAATCGATCTGCTAAACCAAACTTTCCAGAACCATAAACAGCGGTAGTTCTATATAAGTATCCAACTTTTTCTAATAAATCTAAATCTGGCTGATTACCTTCGCTTAACTTTTCAACTACGTGATTAAAAACTCTAACCGATTTATTTGCTCTAGATAAAGTTAATTCTTTATATGAAAGTCTACCAACCTCTTGCCTTGGGACTTCATTCTTCAATCTTTCAATATCTTTTTTTGTGGGAACCCCATCATGCAAAGTAAAAGCAGCGTCCCATTTTGTTGCAATAACTCTATCTGATCTATCATTATCATCTATCTTGTTAGCAAAACAAACTAATGAGTAAACTCTTTTATCTTTTTTGAAAGAATATATCGCTACGCCATATCCACCAGAATCTAAGTTGAATAAATCTCTGTTGTATTCCCAATCTTTAAATTCATCTAAAAAACTTCTTAGAAATGATAATTTAGATTGATGAAAAGACCCTAGTCTAGACAATTTCATTATTATATTTGGATCTCTTAATTCGACTTTCATACTTTAAATATTTCTATAAAAATTATACCAATTGTTACCTAATATCCCATTAGTTTCTTCCTCAGAAAATCCAACTTTTCTTAATCCCTTCTCTATATTAAAAAAACCTCTAGCATCCTCAAACCAACCTGGTTGTTTAGGGAAGCCAGGTTTGTTCTTTGAACCTTCCCCATAATTTTTATTTTTAGACCATGTACCGTTCCTCATCCATTCTACAATTTCATCAGGCTGATTCAAACATAAGTCAGATCCAATACCAATATTTTTGATATTCATTATATCTGACGTTCTAGCAATCATTTCACAAAAGCTATCTAAAGTACAATTAGTATTATTCTTTAAATGGTGAGGATATAAAGAAAAACCCAAAATTCCTCCACTATCACTTAAAACTTTTAATAGCTCGTTAGATTTATTTCTTTTAGCAGCATGCCAAAAGCTAGGGTTAGCATGTGTGATTGCAATTGGTTTCTCACTTATTTCAATTGCGTCTAATGTGCTTTTTTCAGCAGAGTGGGACATATCTATAACTATTCCAACTCTGTTCATTTCTTTAATGACTTCACGTCCAAAATTAGTTACTCCACTATCAATTTTTTCATAACAGCCAGTTGCTAGAAGAGATTGGTTATTATAAGTTAATTGCATAAAACGACATCCAAGTTTATGTACTTTTTCTACTAAAGATATGTCATCCTCAATTGGTGAGCAGTTTTGGAATCCAAAAAAAATTGCAGTTTTTTTTTCTAATTTAGCTTTTTCAATATCTTTGAAATTTGTGCCTTGAAAAATTAAATCTGAATTTTTCTCAAAAAGTTTTTGCCACTTTTTAATTTCTTTTAAAAATTCATTATAATCCTCATGATAGACAATTGTTACATGAACAGCATCTAGCTCAGCTTGTCTATTAATTTCAAAAACTTCTCTTGTCCAATTACAATACTGTAAATTATCAATTTTATATTTCATGAGTTTAATTTTATTAAACCATATCAATATGTATTTGAAATTCTATTAATTTATTGAAATTTCAACAATTTTTTGAAATAAAGTTTCAATAAATATATTCATGAATAAAAAAAATCTGAAAGTTTCAATAGTGATGGGCAGTCAATCTGACTTTAAAACAATGAAATTAGCAAAACAAATTTTAAAAAAACTTAAGGTTCCCATGGAAACAAAGATTATTTCTGCACACAGAACTCCAATGAGAATGTATAAGTACGCATCTGATGCAGAAAAAAATAATATTGGGGTAATTATTGCAGGTGCAGGAGGCTCAGCACATTTGCCTGGAATGATAGCAGCACTTACTCAAATACCTGTATTAGGTGTTCCAATTGAGAGTAAAAAACTCAAAGGCTTAGACAGCTTGTTATCTATTGCTCAAATGCCAAAAGGAATTCCTGTGGGGACTTTAGCGATAGGAGAAGATGGAGCAATTAATGCAGCTATACTTGCTGCTTCAATTATTTCTAATAGTAATCCTAGCGTTAAATCTAAACTTAGAAGTTGGAGATTTTCTCAAACAAAATCAGTTAAAAAAAATCCAAAATAATTCAATGTCTGAAATTAGATTAGGAATTCTTGGTGGTGGTCAATTAGGTAGTATGTTGTCAGTTGCGGCAAAAAAATTAAATATAAAAACTTTGATTTACTCAGATGATCAAGATGCACCTGCACAAAATTTCTGTGATGAATTCATGTTTGGTGATTACAAAGATAAAAATAAAATTAACGATTTTGCAAAAAAGGTAAGTATAGTTACTTATGAATTTGAAAATATTCCTTATGAAACTTTAAATGAAATAAATAAATTCAAAACAGTAAATCCAAAGCCATCGATAAATAGATTAATACAACATCGTTTAGCTGAAAAAGATTTTGTGAATAAATTAAATATCAGAACTACAAGATATGTAAGTATAGAAAAAAAATCAGATTTAGAGACCCTTGGTGATTTTTTGCCAGGAATTTTAAAAACAGCAACTATGGGTTACGATGGAAAAGGTCAATATCCTATTAAATCACCAAATGAGTTAAATGGATTAAATATAGATTTTTCAAAAGAATATATTCTTGAAAAACTAGTTAAATTAAAAAAAGAAATCTCGGTTATAGTCACAAGATTTGGTAATAACAGATACGAAATTTATGAGGCAATTGAAAATATTCATGAAAACCAAATTTTAAAGAAATCTAAAATCCCTGCTGATATTAGCAATAAACTTGTTGATCAATCTAGAGAGTGGAGTAAACAAATTTCCGAGGAATTAAAATACATTGGTACACTTTGTGTAGAATTTTTTATTGATAGAAATGATAATCTATATGTGAATGAAATTGCACCCAGAGTTCATAATTCTGGCCATCTAACTATTAATGCTTTTAATATCAGTCAGTTTGAAAATCATATAAGAGCAGTTTGTTCTTTAGAGCAAATTCCCTTAAAGAAATTACATAATGCAGAAATGATAAATCTTATAGGTAATCAAATTACCCCATATAGACAAAATATAAATTTAAAAGATAATGAATTTTTTTTCGATTATCAAAAAAAAGAAATTAAAGATAAAAGAAAAATGGGTCATTTAACAAAAATTTTATAATGTTTAAAACTATTGAGGGAAACTTCGAAAATTCAGATGTTAATGAACTTTTAAAAAAACATTTTATAGAACTTAGGGCGGCTTCTCCAGAGGGAAGTGCTCATGTTTTGGATATCGAAGGTTTAAAAGTGCCATCTATTAAGTTTTGGAGCTTGTGGGATGATGATAAATTAATAGGTTGTGGTGCTCTTAAAATTTTAGAAAAAAATCATGGTGAATTTAAATCAATAAGATTACATGATGATTTTAGGAATAAAGGGAATGGAATAAAACTTATTGATCATTTGTTTGATGAAGCTAAAAAATTAAATATTAAACGAATTAGCATAGAAACTGGAGCAGGAATATTCTTTAAACCAGCAAGAAAATTATTTGATTTATGTGGATTTAAGCCCTGTAAACCGTTTGCGCATTATAAAGAGGATAAAAATTCTATTTATTTGTCAAAGTTAATAAACAACACTTAAAAATAAAATTTTAAGTATTGATCTATTTTGTTGACAAAAGTAATTAAATTATAAAGAAAGTCATTATTGCTTAAATATAAGTAATAAATTAACAAACAAAAAAGTAAGAAGAAAAAATATGAGTCTACAAGGAAAAGTAAAGTGGTTCAATCCAACCAAAGGTTTTGGTTTTATTGAAAGAGATGATAAAGAAAAAGATGTGTTTGTACATGTTTCAGCTGTAAGAGATGCTGGTATGAACGGTTTAGATGAGGGTCAAGCTTTGACTTTCGATGTTGAAGATGGTCCAAAAGGTCCTTCAGCAGTTAACTTAAAAACTGCATAATTTTCATTACATAGATTATTGGCTATAAGATTTACAATTTGATAATATTTGTATATTTGTAGCCAATAAGAAAAATTTAAAATCAATAAAATAAAAATAGAATGATTGGAATTTTAGGTGGCATGGGCACACAAGCTGGCCTAGACTTTTGTAACAAACTTGCAATCCTTTATCGGGGGAAAATTGATCAAGAATATCCATTATTTCTCCTTTTCAACAAATCAAATATTCCTGGAAGACCAGAGTCAATAGGTGTTCAAACTAAGAATTTATCAAATCGAAAAAAAAATAAAAAAATTGAAAAAAAATACTCATTAGTTTTAAAAAGTTTATTACATGGATGCAATATACTTAAAAAAAGTAAATGTAAATTTATTGTTATTCCATGTAATACAGCGCATTATTGGTATGATGATTTAAGAAAGAAAATAAACTTGCCAATTATCAATATGCCAAAAGAAGTATTCATTCATACAAAAAAAACATGTAAAAAAAATTCTTCAATTGGATTACTAGCAACAGAAGGTACTTTAAATACAGGAGTTTATAATAAATTTTTTGATAAAAATTATAATCTTATTTTTCCAAATATATCTCTTCAGAAAAAATGTGTAAATAAAGCAATAAAATTCGTCAAAATGGGAAATGTGAAAGCTGCTAGTAGAATTATAAAACCAGCAATAGATTATTTAGTTAAAAAAAAATGTAAAAAAATAATTTTAGGATGCACTGAATTACCTATAGCGATATTCGCATTTAAATCTTTTAAAAAAGTAAAGACTTCAAAAATTTTTTTAGATCCAAATTTGATATTAGCCAATGCGGCAATGAAAAAATATCGTAAATAATGAAATCTAAAGATAAACCGTATATTTTATATGTAGCTGAAAAAATATATTTAGAGGTTTCAGAAATTAAAAAAAAAAATAATGGTTTTTCTAATATAGATGCCATAGATGGTTTTATTGGATCTGAAACTTATAAAGAAGTAAGTAGTGGTAAATTTCATGACAATTGGTTTGAGGAATTAAAGAAAAAAAATGAAAAAATTCCTGAGGAGACAATGAGATTACTGAAAATACAAAGAGAAATGATGATCAAACAATTAATTCAATACCCGGAACTTTATTACACTAAAAGTCATTTTCCTTTAGAAATTTCTCAACGTGCGTTTGATCATTTATGGAGAATGTGTGAAAGTTATGAGTTATGGTGTAAAGAAACTAACCAAAAAAAATTAATTCTTTTAAATCTTACTGATTAATTTTTTGTTTTATTAGCTTTTTATGAGTTAATTCAACTCTTTTTTCAACTAAAAGTTTAAAATCTTTAATTATTTTTGGCTCATTATTTTGTTGGACAAGTTTTTGATGAACTATTTTTACTCTTTTTTCAATTAAGTTTTTAAAATCTTTATTAATACGATTTTGTTCATTATTTTTTGATACTTCTTCTGTGATGTAGTTAAGAGAACTCTTGCCTGTTTTTTTTTTAAGTTCATGATCGATTGCTAATTGAGCAGTTGCTTTTAACAAATTTCCCGATGTTGCTACTGTGATTGCTGGACCCAATACAGCCGGTAAAGGGACGAAACCAGTTAAAAATAAAAATGACGTAAGAAACAAACTGAGTTTTAAAAATTTTTTAATCACAACCTAAAGTTATTTGATTTAACTAGATGCCACAATAATTAAATTGTCCAAAATAAGTTTTAATACTAATAGAATATTATGGTAATTCATCATATTTTATTACAATTTTTAACATGATCAAAATTTTTCCTTTTATTTTTATTATTCTTTGGTCATCTGCATTTATTACTACTAAACCGATCATCGATAATAGTGATCCATTTGCTGCCTTGGCTTTTCGTTTTTTTTTTGTGGCAGTTGGGTTTTTGTTATTCTCACTTTATTCTAAATATTCAATTATAATAAAAAGAAAAAACTTAATTGAGTCAGTCCTGAGTGGTGTTCTTTTCCATGGTTTGTATCTGGGAGGGGTTTTTTATTCAATTTCTATTGGCATGCCCACAAGTATTGCGGCATTAATTGTAACTCTTCAACCAATTTTGACAAATATTCTTAGTGGACCAATATTAAATGAAAAGGTGACTAGTTTTGGGTTTAGATTTAGGATCTAAGATTCCATTGCTGGGATTAGTTGCAACATTAATAGCACTAATTTCAATAACAGCATCAACAATCTGGCAAAAAAAATTAAGTAATAATTTACCTCTGTCAGTTAGTAATTTTTATCAAGCTATAGGAGGATGTTTTTTTCATATTCTTGTTGTCATATTTTTTGCAAAACCATATATAGCCTTCACAAAAACATTTCTTCTTTCAATGGGTCATCAAATATTTCTTGTATCTTTTGGTGCATTTACAATTTTAATGTTTTTGATAAAAAAAAATTCTGCAAGTAAGACTGTTTCAATTTTTTTCCTTATTCCCGCAACATCTGCTTTAATGGCTTGGTTCTTTTTAAAAGAAAGTTTAACAGCAATTGATCTTTTAGGTTTTTTGATAACGTCAATAGGGGTTTATATAGCTACTAGAGATTAATATAGCTATTTATTTTCGTAACCAAACTCTAATGCTGCATCAGTAATAGAATGGTATAACGACTCTCCAAAACTTCTTAACGTGAATAACCTTACTTTAAATGGTTTGTCATTTAGTAAGTCTACTGTGAACGCAATATTATTATAAAGAGAATTTATCGAATTATTTTTCTTTAATTCATCAAAATTAAATGGTGATCCTTTTTTTAAAACTTCTATTACATGATTGCCCTCTATATCAATTACAGCTCTTGAGTGAGATAAATCAGTAACTGCAAAATCTGTTTCTTTACATGTTGAAGAAATATCGTTGATTAAATCTTTTTTGGAAGAGACCAATAACCAATTTTTTGGACCATTCCATAAAATTCTTGTGTTATCATTAAAACTAACATTTAAAGGAGAGTCTTTAAGTTTTAAACCGTCAATATCTAAACTTTCAATCGGAATATTAGAATTTTTGAATTGTACAATTTGCACAATTAACAAATTTTTTTTCTCTGTGATTTTTAAAAGGTCGTCTCCTTTTTTGTCTTCAAAGTCTCCAAATTGTCCTTGATGGTGAACATTGGCTAGTGCAGAAATTAAACTCATGATCTAACTCGCTCACCTTTTGGATCAACATAATGTGAAGACACTATCTCGACTGGGATTACTTTATTTTTTAGAGGAGACATAACAAATAACTTTTCTCCTATCATATTCTTACCATCCTTAAGAATTGCTAGAGAAAATGGATTGTCATGTTCAACACTCCAGCATGAAGCTGAAATATAACCTAATTTTGGGTTTGGAAGTGGTGCATTTGAATCTTTAACTAAATGAGATCCCTCTGGAATACTTGTTTTTTTATCTAATGGGACAACACCAACAATTTTTTGTCTATCTTCAGCTGCAAAAGCTTTTCTTGATAAAGATCTTTTTCCAATAAAATCTTTCTTTTTGCTCAATAGTCCCTCAAGTGAATTGTCATAAGGAATAGTTCTTCCATCAAGCTCTGAGCCTGCAACATGCCCCATCTCAATTCTTAAAGTTGATAGTGCTTCTGTTCCATATGGTTGAATTCCAAACTCTTCTCCAGCTTCTATTATTTTTTCCCACATAAAATATCCATTGTCTGACTCAACATTTACTTCGTATGCAAGTTCACCAGAAAATGAAATTCTAAAAA
>OCVP010001294.1_pt1 | contig 10583 bp, 11 predicted proteins | sample 1539171 | NCBI WGS metagenome assembly OCVP01 (sample SAMEA51879418, study PRJEB22527) | metagenome
CTGTTTGGAAAAACAGATTATCTTTTTCCAACTTACTTGAAAAAACCTCGTTTATGTCTTTTGAATTCATAGTAGGAATATCAGAGCCAAGAAGTGCCACCTTACCAACAGTCTTAAGCGCTAATTCACTTACTTCGCTCATAACAAAACTCAGATCTTGATCTTGGTTAATGAACTTTCCTTGATGAATGTTGCTTAGTAATTTTAAATTTTCTTCATCTTTATTTTTGCAAACTTTTATGAATTGTATTTTGTTTTTATTACTTAACCTTTTAAGATTTTGATTAGTTATGTTTATGAATTTTTCATTCAATTGGTTAACGAACTCATTATTCAATTTTTTCCTTAATCTTGATTTACTTTCATAAGATTTTGGATCTTTTAAAAAAGTTGCAAGGACAACGCTCTTTTTTTTTTTTCGAAATTTAATAGTTTGTATCACAGTCTTTGATAAAGTCTTTATATTTTGAAACATTTTATTATTCGCATATTTTTTGGCCGATGTTATTATTTTTTTATTTATGATATTTAATTTAATGCTCAATGATTTCATTTGCCAAATAAACTCGTGATCTTCTCCTTCTAACAAATTCTCATTAAATGGTCCTATAAAGTTGAATAATTTTTTACTAATCAAGAAAGATTGATCACCAAAGGGAATACAAAAAATTTTAGTTCTAAAATTTGCTCCAGCTGCAATCAACCAGCAATTAGCTTCATTAAATTTAAGTAAAAACGTAGTCACTGCAAATTTATTTAGTGAGCTTAAATCAGATGGACTTATATTTTTTATATCTGAGTCTAGGTGCAATAACCAAAGGATATCACGAGTTGACAAATTTATACCTTTGTTTAAAGCCTTTGCTCTTGATGAATTTCTCAATAAATATAAATGATCTACCTCAATTTTTTCTTGAGTTATGAATTTATTTTCCTCATCAACCACTAGAATGATTTCGCACCCTTTAAACTTTTGTTTTATTTGCTTAATAAGTTTGAAATCATCTTCCTGTTTTCCTATGGGAATGATGATGCTTAGATCGATCATTTATTAAAGAATAAATCCCTTATAGTGCCAATGGCAACAAACCAATAAAATCTTAGTTTACTCCAAAAGCCTTTCTTTTTACTCAACAGATAATACTTATCTATGCCACACTTTGTTTTTATGAACTTATTAATTTTTGGTTTTATATTTTTCATAAATCCTTTTCGTTACTATAGGTAAAAGTCCTATTGCTGATAATGAGACAATCACTTTCATTGTTAAGATATCTTCTAAATTATTGATTTGTGATAATTGATTTCCAGCATTAACGAATATGACTGTTGCAGGCAACATACCTAACTGAGACATCCAATAAAAATTAGTCCACTTCATTTGAGTTAAGCCGAAGGTTAAGTTGATTAAAAAAAAGGGAAAGATTGGACTTAGTCTTAAAAATAATAAATATAATAACCCGTCTTCTTTCATGCCTAGATTAACTTTACCTAAGTATTTTTTATACTTTTCTTGAATTATATCCTTGAGTAAGTATCTTGATATTAGGAAGCATAAAGTTGAGCCTATTGTACTTGCGAATGATGTTAAGATCACCCCAGGTAATAATCCAAAAAGTGCTCCAGCAAGTAAGGTTTTTAACAATGATATGGGTAGCGCAAGTGCCGTAACCACAATATAAGAAAGAAAGAAAAGTAGGTAATAAAACAAATATCTCTCATTAATAAGTATTTGTATATCCTCATATCTTTGTTTGATTAGATTAAGGCTTAAGACTTTATCATATTTAAATCCAACAATAATGACCAAGGTAAAAAAAATGAAAATAATGATCTTTTTTTTTAACTGCAGCTTGATCCTCCAAGAACACAAAACTTAGAACAATGCGGATGATTAAGATAAATTCTCTGCATTGATTCTTTTAAGGTTTGGCCAAGATCAAAAGCTTCATCGTAAGGCAATAAAGTACAAGCAATAACTGATGGTTTCTCCTTTCCTTTCTTCTTAACGATCATACGTGAAGATGAACACATCACGCTTTCTGGTTTTTTATTTAAGATTGTCCAACATTCTGTTGTGATTTCTGGCGTGTCTTGTTTAACGTCCATCTCCGCGAAAGTTACCAAATCTTTTTTTGAACTAGCGTCAATCGGTAATTCATGTTTTAAAGTAAATGCTTTAAATGCCTTTCTTGTTTGCTGTTCGCTTTCGCCCCACATCAATCTAGTAGCAAGGCTTATCTTAAAATTATTATCTCTCAGCCATTTAATCCCCTCAATCATTGGTCTATAACTATTTTGACCTCGTATTTTCTCGTGTTTTTTTTGATCAACGTGATCAATTGAAACCCTAAATGTTAATTTATCTTTTTTAAGATTTATTATTTTTGATCTATTATTTAACATTGGTTTCATTGCATTTGTTAAGATTAGAACCTCAACACCTTGATGAACTGAGTGGTTTAACATTCTTGGAAAGTCTTTATTTAAAAAAGGTTCTCCACCGGTAAATCCTATTTCCAATAATTTAAGTCCATCTTCTTTTACCTCATTCATAAATTTCAAATAGTCGTCATAACTCAAATATGATAACCGATCATTGGTTGGGCTGCTTTCAATGTAACAATTCTCACAGGTTAAATTGCACAATGTACCCGTATTAAACCACAATGTTTTAAGTTTATTTGCTTCTACGAAAGCCCTTGGTTTACCATTAGCAGTTAATGTTAAGTTATTAAATTTCATTTTCATTAAATATAAACCGACCTAGGTATTTTGCAAAAATAAAATTATTATATACAGGAAAAGTGCAATTTAGTCGCGACACGTGGAAACAGAATGTACCTGCTAATCTAAATTAATTATGCTTTTTTTTATTGTTTCTGAGATCACTTTGGTACCTTCAAAGTTGGGATGGATACCATCACTTTGATTTAGCTTTGGATTTAAAGCCACTTTTTTTAGTAAAAAAGGTATTAAAGTTAAATCATATTCTTCTGCTAAGTTAGTAAAAATATCATCAAATTTCTTTTTATATGCTAATCCATTTGTTGGAGACGCTTTCATGCCCGCTAAAATTATTTTTATATTTTTAGTTTTTATAATTTCTATAATTTTCCTTAAATTATTTTCTGTTTGATCTGGATCAATTCTTCTAAGCATATCATTAGCCCCTAATCCTAAAACAATCAAATCAATATCACTATTAGAAACATATTCTTCAATTCTATCTAACCCATCTTCTGAGGTATCCCCAGAAACACTCCCATTTACTATTTTGATATTATATCCAGCGTCTTTTAAATCATTTTCTAACATTATTGAAAGTGTTTGGTCTTCCTTTAAACCGTGCCCAGACATTAAACTGTCTCCAAATAATAGAATTTTATTTACGTTTTTTAATTTATTATTCTCGCTACAACTAATCAAAATCAAGCTGATTAGAAATGTTTTAAAAAATATTAATAGGTTATTTTTCAACTTTTATTTTTCTTTTTTTCTCTTTTAATTTTTCTCTTTTCTTTCAAAGATAACTTGGGCTTCTTCATTACACTCGAATCTTTAAATGATTTTCCGCTATATCTTTTAGACATAATTACTTAATTTTATTATATAGATCATTTGCACTTAACCATCCGTTCTCTAACCTTGGACCTCCAAACCAATCAGCACAAATTCCAAAACCTATTTTTTTGTCCCAATAACTTAAGGTTTTTAAAGCTTTTGAATTTGATGAATACTTCCAACCGTGAATATGAGTGAAATATATTTTTTTTATTTTTACCTTAGTTAATTTTTTAAATTTATTAATCAAAACGTTCGTATAAAATTTTTTTCTATTTCTATAAGTATCAGTGTGTTTTTTTCCATATTCATAAGTGCTTTGAAGGACCCATAAATCTTTATTATATTTAAATCTTTTCTTTGAATTTTCATTTGAAACCCAACCTAAAATATGATCATTAGTAAAAAAACTACTGACATTGCCACCAGTTTTGTTTGTCATCAATAACACAGTCAGACTTGAATTCATTTTAACTTTATTTCTAAAAAGTTTTGTTTTAACGAACCTAGATGCTAACTTTTTTACTTGTGGAAATGGAGCTGTAATAATTAAGTTCTTTGCATAAGTACTCGTATTATCTTTAAATTTAAGAAACCAACAATTTTTTTTTCTTTGTATCTCTGATAATTCTGATTGGAATTTACAATTTATACTTTTTAATAAATGTTTACTAATGTCATTATTGCCTCTTACTCCTATTAATTTGATGTGTTTTTTATCTCTTTTTACTCTTTCATTTAAAAATTCGTGATTACCTTTCCAATGCTTTATAACTCTTTTTCTAATAAGTTTATTAGTAAAAGATTTAAACTCTCTAGATCTTGGAGAAAGATATTGAAGACCATGATCAAAACCTATTTTATCTTTAAATCTTTTAAAAGAGCTTCTTCCTCCAACCCCCTTAGCTTTTTCGAAAACTTTAACAGTATATTTTTTATTTAATTTATTAGATATAGTAGCACCTGATATTCCTGATCCTATTACAGCAAAATCAATCATTACGACTAATTATTATATTCTTGCACCAATTTGTTGAATAACTTTAGAAGACATTTCAGTACCTTTTTCTAAGCATTCTTTTTGAGATAGACCGTTTATATGACCATGCAAAAATCCTGCAGCAAATAAATCTCCAGCACCAGTTAAATCAACGATTTTGAGATCTTTTTGAATACCACATTCGGTTACTTCATCACTATTAATTGAGATTGCACCTTTTTCACCTCTAGTGATAACCAATAACTTTTTAAGACTTTTTCCAAAATTAATTACCTCATCAAAGCTTTTAGCATCAATTAAAGACACTATTTCTTGTTCATTAGCAAATGTTATATCTAATTTATTTTTAACTAAATTTAAAAAATGAGGCTTATGTCTATCAACACAAAATTGATCTGATAAAGACATTGCAACTTTATTTGCATTAGTTATTGCTTTATCAAAAGCTTTTTTAGGATCTCCCTCATCCCATAAATATCCTTCTAAAAGAATGATCTCGCTTTGTTTTATAGCATCTGTATCAACATCATTTTCGTTAATCTTTCCTGCTGTTCCAAGAAAAGTGCACATTGTTCTCTCGGAGTCTGGTGTTACTAAAATTAAACAAGTACCTGTTGGCAACTCCTCCTTTTTTTTTGAGTAAAAATATTCAACATTTTCTTGTTTAAGCCCTTCCTCATATTTTCCACCCAAGTCATCATCACTCACTTTACCAATAAAACCAACCTTGTTTTTAAGTTGAGAGAGACCAACAATTGAATTCGCAACAGATCCACCCGAAACAGTTTTTTCAATTTTTAGATTAGATAGCAGTTGCTTAAATTCTTTTTCATCGAAAATAAGTTTCATCGTACTTTTTGTAAGACTATTATTTTGAATAAAATCATCTTTAACTTTACAAATTACATCTACAATTGCATTGCCTATACCTAATATTTTCATGCTAAGCCTTTTTAGTTTTAATTGGTTTTTTTCTATTAGGATAACAACTCGTGCAAATTTTACAAGAAATACCGTAACAATCACGAGCTTTACAATATTCTCGACCATAAAAAATAATCTGCAAATGAAGTTTGTTCCAATATTTTTTTGGAAATAAACTCTTTAAATCTTCCTCAGTTTGAACAACATTCTTGCCATTAGTTAAACCCCACCTTTGAGCAAGCCTATGAATATGAGTATCAACTGGAAAAGCAGGGTAACCAAAACCTTGAGACATAACCACACTTGCTGTTTTATGACCAACACCTGGAAGTTCCTCTAATTGTTCAAAGGTACTTGGAACTTTACTATTATATTTCTCTACTAAAGTTTTAGATAAGTAATAAATGCTTTTGGCTTTAATTCTAAATATACCTATTCTCCTTATTAACCCCTCAATTTTTTTTCTACCTAGTCTTACAAAATGAATCGGTTTGTAATATTTGGGGTAGATATTTTTTGTTACATTATTAACATTTACGTCTGTACATTGCGCGGATAAAAGTACTGAAATTAATAAAGTGAATACATTTCTACTTTCAAGTGGAACATTAATGCTAGGATAGGTTTTATTAAGTATTTTTAATACTATCTTAGCTCTTTTGATTTTATCAGCATTTTTTGAACTCATTTAAAGTTCAATACATCTCTCATTGAATAAAGACCTGGTTTCTTGTTCATCAACCACTTTGCAGCAGTTAGAGCACCCTCAGAATATAAAGCTCTATCAAATGCCTCATGATTTAAAGTTATAATTTCTTTACCACTAGAAAATTTTACTTCGTGTTCACCAACGACTTCACCTTTTCTCATCGAATTAAAATTTATTTTTTTTCCATAAGGAAAAGATTTTTTATTTAGATATTTTTTTCCAATCAATCTATTCAAATCTTTATTTTTTCCAATAGCTATTCCTTTTCCAAGCATTAAAGCTGTTCCAGATGGGTGATCTTTTTTATGTTTATGGTGAACCTCAAAGACTTTACTTAAGAAATTATTTCCAAGTGATTTAGAAGTAATTTCTGTTAAATACATTAACAAATTAATACCTAAGCTCATATTTCCTGCCTTTAGTATGGGGATTTGTTTTGAATATTTTTTTATTAAATTCTCCTGTTTTTTTGAAAAACCAGTAGTTCCTATTACAACTCTTTTTTTTAGCTTTGAAGCGATTTTAAGCACTTCTAAAGTACATTTAGGGATTGTAAAATCTATAATCACGTTAGTTTTTTTGAAAGAATCTACTCCATTAAATTCAGGCAAAATTTTATTTATTTTTCTGTTAATTTTAAAATTTTCTGTAAGTGAAACTAATTTAAAGTTTTTATTATTATTTGAGGACTTAATAAGTTGTTGTCCCATTCTTCCCATGCAGCCTGTAATGGTTAAATTTATTTTCATAAGATTTTGTTGATAATGATTATCATTCATAAAGAATTTTTTAAAGAGATGTTTTTAGTTGGTTTTTTTGTGATAATGATAATCAATATTAAACCTTATTTATTGATTAATATTTTTTAATTTATTATTTTATAAATTATGCAAACACAAAAATTTAGTTGTAAAAAGTGCGGATTAACTATTTCATCAGTGTGCTCGAAATGTGACAGAGTTGTTGATGTAAAGCTTCTTGATAGTGGCTGTTTAGTTCAAGTGACTAAGTGTGGTGACTGTTCTAGCGTTCCGGTTATAAAAGATATTTGCACTGAAAATAATTAATAAATATTTATAAAACAAAATATATAAATATTAATATTATTAAAATCACCAATATCCAAATCGAGAGATTTTTAAAAAATACTTTAAAATTATAATTTGTTTGTAAAAATCCAGGTAGCACAAGTATTAAAACCCCAATTAATGCTATTATCGGAACTATAATTTCAAGACTCATGATTTATAGGTTTTGTAATTTTTATGAATTAAAAAAAAATTTTTAGAACTTTTTTGAAGTTTTTTAATAAATTCACTTATATTTATAACCTTTTTTAAATTTTCATCATAAAAATTGTAATTTAATTCAGTTTTTATAAATTGAATTAAAATCTCAGGAGTATACCCGAACTCTTTGTAGAGGTAGGGGGCAAATTCAAAATATATTACAGGTTTATGTTTTAAAATTGTTTTCTTCCCGCTTTTCAAAACATCAAGCTCATGTCCATCTACATCAATCTTAATAAAGTCGACTTTCTTAAATTTTGAACAAATTCTATCAAGTTTTTTAGTTTTAAAAGATGTTTTTTTTAAAATCCCCAAGTGCACTTTGTGTTTTTTGTCTTTATCTGAAAAATTCCATGATGAGTGAACTTCTTTAACACTCTTATTCGTATTTGAGATGAAACTATTTTCGAGTTTAATTCTACTTTTTAAAGATGGATTTAAATTAACATTTTTTTTTAGCTTAGTGTAAGCATAAATAGTTGGTTCAATTGAAATTATCTTTGAATTTTTAAATATACTGGCTAAAGGTAAAGATACCGAACCTATATTTGCACCCACATCTATTATAATTTTTTTTTCTTCAGCGTTTATTAATCTTTTAATATTTGTGGTTGAAACTTCATTGCTAATACCCAAAAAAATACCTAAATCTATGCCTTCCTTAAGATTAATATTATAATTGATATTATTTCGTTTTATTATCCTGCTTTTATCGCCTAGAAAAATAATTAAAAAGTAACTTATTAAGGATGCACATTTAATTTTAAATTTTGTAGATAAAAAAAACATTTTAAAAAATAATCTTATTTTTTATATTTTAGTTTTGCCAAAAATTTTTTGCTTTTTGAAAAAATTTTTTAATACTAGGATTTGATTTTTCATTCTCAATTTCCCTGAATTTTTCAAGAAGTTCTTTTTGCTCTTTATTTAGACTAACTGGCACTTCTGTATTTACTTGAACATATAAATCACCAATTCCACCACCTCTCATTAAGGGCATACCTTTTCCTTTTAATCTAAACTGTTTTCCACTTTGTGTTCCAGATGGAATTTTAATTTTTGCTTTCCCGCCATCTATTGTTGGTATTTCTATAGAAGCCCCAAGTGCGGCATCAGCTATTGATATAGGACATTCAAAGAATAAATTTTCTTCGCTTCTTTTAAACAAATCATGAGAATAAACATTTATAAAATGATATAAGTCACCACTCGAAGCTCCTCTTGAGCCAGCCTCACCTTTTCCTGCCAATCTTATTCTTGTTCCATCATCTACACCTTTGGGGATAGTCACAGATAGTCTTTTTGCGGCTTGTTTTTTTCCTTGTCCACTACAATTACTGCAAGGATTAGTAATTTGTTCACCAGTTCCCGAACATTGGGGACATGTTTGCTGAACAGTAAAAAAACCTTGGCTAGATCTGACTTGACCATTACCACCACACATAGAGCATGACCCAACGTTTGTACCTGGTTTTGAACCACTTCCGTTACATGTTTGACATTTTTCAGATGTTGAAAATTTTATATCTTGTTTTTTACCGTTATAAGCTTCTTCAAGTGATATTGATAAATCATATCTTAAATCTGATCCTCTAAAATTTGCTTTTCTAGACCTTCTACCACCTCCACCAAAATCTCCAAAAAAATCTTCAAATATATCCGAGAAGTGACTTGAGAAATCAAAATTACTAAATCCACCTCTTCCACCACCACCATTTTCAAATGCAGCATGTCCAAAATTATCGTAATTTTGTTTTCGTTCTGCATTTGATAGAACGTGATAAGCCTCTGATGCTTCCTTAAATTTTTCCTCAGAAGCCTTGTCTCCTTTATTTTTGTCTGGATGATGTTTAACAGCAAGTTTACGGTAGGCTGCTTTTATTTGATCTGCTGATGCTGATTTATTAACACCTAAGATTTCATAATAATCTCTTTTTGCCATAACTACGAAGACAAATAGTTGTTAGCTCTTAGGCGCTTTTTTCTTTATTTTCGTCTTTTACTTCTTCAAAGTCTGCGTCAACAACATTATCGTCTTTTTTTCCTTCTTCTTTTTTATCTTTCGAACCGTCATTCGGTTTAGCACTTTGTTGTGACTTATAGATAGCTTCACCTAACTTCATAGAAGCTTGCACCAAATCCTGCGTTTTCTTCTTAAGATCCTCAACATCGGTTCCTTTGAGTGAGTTTCTTAAATCTGAGCAAGCTGTTTCGATTGCTTTTTTATCTGCCTCAGAAACTTTACTTCCGTGTTCTTTTAAATTTTTCTCAGTAGAATGTAATAGAGTATCGGCTTGATTTCTTGCATCTACAGCCTCTCTTTTTTTCTTATCTGCATCTTTATTAGCTTCAGCTTCCTTTACCATTTTGTTAATTTCTTCCTCGCTCAAACCACCTGAAGCTTGAATTTGAATTTTTTGCTCTTTTCCAGTTCCCTTATCTTTTGCTGATACATTAACTATTCCATTAGCATCAATGTCAAACGTTACTTCTATTTGAGGAACTCCTCTTGGTGCTGGAGCAATACCAACTAGTTCAAAGTTTCCTAGAACTTTGTTATCGCTTGCCATTTCTCTTTCACCTTGAAGCACTCTAATTGAAACAGCCGGTTGATTATCTTCAGCTGTTGAAAATACCTGACTCTTTTTTGTAGGTATAGTTGTGTTTTTATCTATAAGTTTAGTTGATACACCTCCAAGGGTTTCTATTCCCAATGATAATGGTGTTACATCTAAAAGCAATACATCTTTAACATCACCCTGCAGAACACCAGCCTGAATAGCTGCTCCCATAGCCACAACTTCATCTGGGTTAACTGATTTATTTGGATCTTTACCAAAAAAATTTTTAACTTCCTCTACAACTTTAGGCATTCTAGTCATTCCGCCAACCAATACCACTTCATCAACTTCACCTGCGCTCAAACCAGCATCTTTAAGAGCAGTTTGGCATGGGGGTAATGTTTTTTTTATTAAATCCTCAACCAAGGCTTCTAGTTTTGCCCTAGTCATTTTTAAATTTATATGTTTTGGTCCTGTTTTGTCTGCAGTTATAAATGGTAAATTTATTTCAGTTTGTGCTGCAGATGACAATTCTA
>OCVP010001303.1_pt1 | contig 10519 bp, 10 predicted proteins | sample 1539171 | NCBI WGS metagenome assembly OCVP01 (sample SAMEA51879418, study PRJEB22527) | metagenome
CCAACTCCCACTTTAAATATATCAAAAACGCTTAAAAACAAATATACCACCCATAAATAATTTTTTATTTTTAATTTTTAATTTTACTAAATTATTTTTTCTCATTTGACTATAGTAAGTATAAAATTTTAAATAATAAATTAAAGATTTTTGGAGGAGGATTAATTGCCTGAGAATAATTCAAATAAAGATGTTGGAAAAAAAATTGCTGCAGAATAAGCGCTAAATTTTGTTCATTCTGAAATGGTAATTGGTTTAGGAACAGGTTCAACAGCAAAGATTTTCGTAGATTTATTATCTCAAAAATATTTCAAAGAAAATCTAAATATTAAAGTTCTAGCAACATCATCCTCTACTGAATTACAATCTAAAAGTTTAGGTTTACCAATTACTTCAATAGATAGTGTAAATCACGTCGATCTTACTATAGATGGTGCTGATGAAGTGGATTCAGATCTTAATCTTTTAAAAGGTGGTGGTGGAGCGTTACTTCAAGAAAAAATAGTGGCCTCTTACAGTAAAAAAATGATTGTAATTGTTGATAATAGTAAAGTTGTTACTAATTTGGGAAAGTTTCCACTTCCAATAGAAATAGTTAAGTTTGGTAGTAAATGTACTCAAAAACAAATAGAAAATACACTTTTAGAGTTAGGATATTCAGATTTTTCAATTAACTTGAGAAAAGAAAATGATGATTACTTTGTTACTGATGAAAAGCATTTTATTCTTGATTTAAGTCTTAAAAAAATTACAGATCCATATATTTTGAATAAGAAAATAAAAAAGGTTGTTGGTGTAGTAGAAACAGGATTATTCATTAATATGGCAAATTCAGTGATTATTGGAAACAATGACGGAAGTTTCAAGTTAATCGAACGTAAAGGATAAATTTTGGAAAAATATGATTTTGATCTCTTTATTTTAGGAGCTGGGTCAGGTGGAGTTAGAGCTGCAAGACTGGCTTCAAAATTAGGTAAACGAGTTGGAATTGCCGAGGAATATAGGTTTGGAGGAACTTGTGTAATTCGAGGATGTGTTCCAAAAAAATTAATGGTTTTTGCTAGTTCATACTCAAAAATTTTTCAAGAATCAGTTGGATTTGGGTGGGATCAAAAAGAGCATTTATTTTCGTGGGATAAATTTTCCAAAAGTATGAACTCTGAAATTGACCGTTTAGAACAAATTTACAATGAATTGCTTTCATCATCCAAAGTAAAAATTTTTCAGCAAAAGGCAAAGTTAACTAGTTCAAATTCTATAATTTTAAACGATAAAACAGAAGTTACTTCAAAATATGTTTTAATTGCAACTGGTGGGGAGCCATTAAAGCTAGATATTGAGGGAGGTGATTTGACAATCACTTCTAATGATATTTTTAACCTTAAGCATTTACCACAAAAGATGGTCATAATTGGTGGCGGTTATATAGCCTGTGAATTTGCATCAATTTTCAACGGTTTTGGAACTGAGGTTTCTATAGTATACCGTGGTGATAGAATTTTACGTGGATTTGATAATGATATTAGAGAAAGTATTGAGAAAGCTTTTTTACAAAAAGGTATTAAAATCCTAAACAATTGTTCTCCTGAATCCATAAGATCTAAACATGATAAGTTTGAACTTCAATTGAGTAATAATCATTTAATTAGTACTGATATAGTTTTGTCAGCAATCGGCAGAAAACCAAATACTGAAAATCTTGGATTAGATATATTAAAAATGGATTTAACAAAACAAGGAGCAATTAGGGTTAATAAGTTTCAACAAACATCACAAAAATCAATATATGCAATTGGAGATGTGACTAATAGACTGAATTTGACACCTGTTGCAATAAGAGATGCAGTGGCATTAATAAATACCATTTTTGGAGAAAAAAAACAGTCACCTGATCATAAATTGGTACCAACAGCCGTTTTTACAAAACCAGAGGTTGGGACGGTCGGTTTGACAGAAACAGAGGCAAGAGAAAATTTTAATGTAAAAATCTTTAAGACTTATTTTTCTAGTTTAGGAAGTAAAATTAAAAATAATCAGGAAAAAATTATGATGAAATTGGTAGTTTGTGATAGAACTGATAAAATTCTGGGGTGTCATATTGTTGGGGATGGTGCAAGTGAAATGATTCAAATGTTTGGTATATCAATGAAAATGGGAGTTAAGAAAAAAGATCTTGATTCTACATGTGCCGTACATCCCACAATTGCAGAGGAGATTGTTACTTTAAGTTAAAATGTTCTCTTGAAATTTTGTTAATAAGCCACAATTAAATAGAAACAAATTAAGGATATAACTATGCCCTACAAAGATGACTCTGATGGCCCTTGGGGATCTGGAAAAAAGAAAGATAAAAATAGTAATGGAAATAAAAGCCCTTGGGGTGGAAATTCTGGAAATAATGGAAGTGGGCCTGGCCAAGGTGATACTGGAATACCTGAAATTGATCAAATCGTAAAAAAAGGTCAGGAAAGACTTAAAGTTCTTATGGGTGGTAGAGGTGGATCTTCAGGTGGTAGTGGACCTGGCAGAGGAGGCACGCCTAATTTTGGTAAAAGTACTCTATCACTTATATTAGTAGGTATTGTAGTAATTTGGGCATTTTTATCTTTTTACACTGTTAAACCTGAAGAAAAGTCAATCGAACTTTTCTTTGGAGAATATTACGATACTGGTGAATCAGGCCTTAATTTTGCACCATGGCCACTCATTACGCATGAAGTTCTTACAGTCACTAGAGAAAATACTGAAGACATTGGTGTTGGTGGTAGAGGAGGAAGACAAGATGAAGGCTTGATGCTAACAGGTGACGAAAATATAGTTGATATTGACTTTCAAGTTGTTTGGAATATCTCTGATCCTGCAAAATTTTTATTTAACTTAGCTGACCCTACAGAAACAATCAGAGCTGTATCAGAATCCGCAATGAGAGAGGTTATTGGTAGATCTGAACTGAGTCCTATTCTTAACAGGGATAGAGCTTTAGTAAGTGCCGATGTTAGAGAGTTAATTCAAAATATTTTAGATACATATAGCAGTGGTGTAAATATAGTTCGTTTAAATTTTGATAAAGCTGATCCACCTGGAGAAGTTATAGATGCCTTTAGAGATGTACAAGCCGCTGAACAAGAAAGAGATACTTTAGAGAAAAAAGCGGATGCTTATGAGTATCAAGCACTTGCACAGGCGCGAGGAGAAGCAGAACAATTAAAACAAGAGGCTGAAGGTTATAAAGCTAGAGTAATAAATGAAGCTACAGGTGAAGCTAGTAGATTCATAGCTATCTATAACGAATATGTAAGTGCTAAAGATGTTACTAGAAAAAGATTGTATATAGATTCTATGGAAAAGGTTTTGGGAGATGTAGATAAAGTAATTCTAGACCAAAACTCAGATGCAGGACAAGGAGTAGTTCCATACCTACCTTTAAATCAGTTAAGAACAGGGAGTAATAACTAATGAATAGATCTTTTATTTTTTTAATTCTCTTTGTTGTTATTTTTATTGGTATTACCTCTTCCATTTTTGTAGTTGATGAAAGAGAGAAAGCTTTAGTATTGCAATTTGGTCAAGTTAAAAGTGTAAAAACTGAACCGGGTATTAAATTTAAAGTCCCTTTAATACAAAATGTAGTTAGATACGATGATAGAATTCTGTCTTTGGACACTATGCCATTAGAAGTCACTCCTCTTGATGGAAGAAGACTTGTTGTAGATGCTTTCGCTAGGTATAGAATAGTAGATGTTGTTGTGTTCAGAAAAGCTGTTGGAACTGGGGGTACAGCTTCTGCAGAAGTTAGATTGGAAAGAATTTTGAATGCTGCTCTGCGAGAAGTTTTAGGATCTGTTACATCTAATGCTGTTACTTCTGCCGATAGAGTAGAATTAATGACAAGAATAAGAGATGCAGCTATTACAGAAGCCGGAGGCTTAGGTGTTGAGATTGTTGACGTTAGAATTAAAAGAGCAGATTTACCAACTCAAAACCTAGCAGCTACTTTCCAGAGAATGCAAGCAGAACGTGAAAGAATGGCAGCTGATGAAAGAGCAAGGGGAAGAGAAGCCGCGCAAAGAGTAAGAGCTCTTGCAGACAGAAAGGCAATGGAAATAGTTTCAGAAGCAAGAAGGGATGCTGAAATAATTAGAGGTGAAGCAGACGCAGAAACTACTCGATTGCTAGCTGATGCTTTCGGCAGAGATCCTGAATTTTATGCATTTGTCAGGTCTTTAAAAGCTTATGAAGGATCAATGACTGGTAAGAATACTACAATAGTCTTAAATCCAGACTCAGAATTTTTCGACTACATTAAAGAAAGTGGCTCAAAATAATGGATAAAATCTTGTTTGCTCTGGGTTCAGTAGCTGTTTTTGAAGGTTTTTTTTTGGCTATAGCTCCTGGAAGAATTCCTAAAGTTTTAGAGATGTTGTCAAAGTTTTCTAATTCTGAATTATCTAGGGTTGGACTAATTATTATGGCAGTTGGCGTAGCAATATTGATGGTTTCTGGTGTGTAGATTTTTAATGGAGCGTTTATATGAGTAGAGTGGTTCCTTTTAAGGTTCTTATTTTAAATTCAAAAAAGTTTAATCATTACATTTCTTTTAATAGCTTTTTTTTGATATCTTTTTTATTTTTAATTACTTGCTTTCAACTAAAAGCAAGTACATTACCTAATAGTTTTGCTGATTTGGTTGAAAAACTAAGTCCAGCAGTAGTAAATATTACTACAACAGCTGTTGTACCTGATAGAGAACAATTTAACCCAATGGTTCCAAGAGGATCACCATTTGAAGACTTTTTTAGAGACTTTATGGAGAAACAACCTGGTGATCAGCAGCCAAAGCGACAAAGAAGAGGTACTGCTTTAGGGTCTGGTTTCATAATATCTTCTGATGGTTTATTGGTAACTAATAACCACGTTATAGAAAATGCTGATGAAATAAAAATTGAAATGTTAAATGGTGATACATTAGAAGCAAAAGTCTTAGGTACAGATCCAAAAACTGATATAGCGTTATTGAAAGTTGAAAGTAAATCTGAGTTACCATTTGTTGAATTTGGTAATAGTGATAAAGCGAGAGTTGGTGACTGGGTCTTAGCTATTGGTAACCCTTTAGGACAAGGATTTTCAGTATCTGCTGGAATTATTTCAGCAAGAGGTAGAGATTTACAGGGACCATATGATGATTTTATACAAACAGATGCTGCAATTAATAGGGGAAACTCAGGTGGACCTTTATTTAATACTGATGGAAAAGTTATAGGTGTAAATACAGCAATATTATCACCAAATGGCGGATCTATAGGCATCGGATTTTCTATGTCATCTGTAGTTGTCAAAAAAGTGGTAAACCAATTACGTGATTTTGGTGAGACACGTAGAGGTTGGTTAGGCGTTAGAATTCAGAATTTAAATTCTGAAGTAGCTGAAGCTTTAGGGTTAGAGAGTACAGATGGTGCTCTTGTTACAGACGTACCAGATGGTCCTGCAAAAGAAGCTGGCATTAAGTCAGGAGACGTTATAATAGAATTTGATGGAGTTACTATTAATGACAGTAGTTCATTAGTTAAAGTTGTTGGAGATAGTGATGTAGGTAAAGATGTCAGTGTTTTAATTTGGAGAGATGGTAATAAAAAGAAAGTTACTGTAACATTAGGAAGGCTAGAAACGGTACAAATCTCAGATGAGAGAAATCAAAGGCGAACTAATAAAGTCAACCAATATGCTGGTATGAGTTTTACTGATTTAAATGATGAAATTAGAAAACGTTTTGATTTATCTGAAGATACTATTGGAGTAGTGGTCATAGGAATAAATGATGACTCACCTGCTGCTGCAAGAGGAATATTAGCTGGAGATATTATTCAAAAAGTTGATCAAGTAGATATTCAGAATTCAACTCAAATATTAAAATTGATTGAAGAAGCTAAAAATAAAAATAAAAGTTCAATCCTTTTTCTTATTAAGAGGGGATCAAATGTAAGATTTATTGCTATACCAGTTGAATAAATTTATAAATCTAGTATTAGTTTCCAAAATGTGTTTCAGTTTTTTTTGTTCAAATAGAAGTCATAAATAATGATTTAGAGTTTTTAATGCCGAAAATTACGTATATAACTTTTGATGGAATAAAACATACGGTTGACGTGCCTGTAGGTTTAACTGTTATGGAAGGCGCCAGAGATAATAATATTCCTGGGATTGAAGCAGATTGTGGTGGCGCTTGTGCATGCTCTACTTGTCATGTTTATGTTGACAAAGATTGGATAAATAAACTCCCTGCAATAGATGATATTGAAAGAGATATGTTAGATTTCGCTTATGAACCAGATGAAAATTGTTCTAGATTAACCTGTCAATTAGAAGTTACTGATAGCCTTGACGGATTGATAGTTAAAATGCCGGAAAAACAAATTTAAATTAATTTAATTAGTCAAATTAGGGTGTATGTTTTTTTGCTATATCCTTTCTGTGGAACTCATTCTCCCAGTTTATTTTATCTACCACTTCATAAGTTTTCTTTCTAGCATCATTTAAATTTGAAGATCTTGAAGTTATGCTTAAAACCCTTCCTCCATTAGTGACAATATTTTCATCTATACATTTTGTTCCAGAGTGAAATATTTCTATATCTGTAGAATTATTAAATTTCTCTATACCCTTTATTTTAAAACCAGTTTCATATTTGTTTGGGTACCCACCTGAAGCCATTACAACAGTAACACCAAAATCGTCAGCGTAATTAATTTTTATTTTACTGAATTCATTTGTAGAACAATAAAATAAAGCATCTAATAGTTGCGCACCAAGTCTAATTGCAATTACTTGGCATTCTGGGTCTCCTAATCTTACGTTGTATTCTATAAGTTTAGGTCCCTTATGAGTGATCATCAAACCAGCATAAAGAATTCCAGAAAAAGGTGTTCCCCTTTCATCCATTTCTATTAAAGTTGGAGTGACAATTTTATCTAAAATTTCTTTCTCTACTTTTTGTGATATATTTAAAGCAGGAGAAAAAGCACCCATTCCACCAGTGTTTGCACCTAGATCTTTATCATAGATCTTTTTATAATCTTGAGCACTTCCTAATAATTTAAAATTTTTCCCATTGCAAACCACAAATAGACTAGCCTCATTTCCAACCAGAAACTCTTCGATTAATAAGGTAATTTTTTTGTTTCGTTTAAGGTATATATTTTTAATTATTTCAATAGCCTCGGATTTTTTGTCTAAGATGAATACTCCTTTGCCAGCTGCAAGACCATCCAGTTTTATAACAAATGGTGGTACGAATTTTTCAATAAAATTAAGGGCATCTTCTTTTGAAGTTGCTAAAATATAATTAGCAGTAGGTATTTTTTTAATATCACATATTGATTTTGTGAAACTTTTTGATGACTCTAAAAAAGCTGCCTCCTTAGTTGGTCCGAAGCTAAGTATATTATTTTTATTTAAACTATTTATTAACCCGTTTGCCAATGGAGCCTCAGGACCTACAACAACAAAATCTATTTTGTTTAACTTGCAGTATGAAATTATAAGATCATTATCAAGAATATTTAAATCCTTACAAATAGCTAGTTGTTTGATACCAGCATTACCTGGGATACAATGAATTTCTTGACATTTGGGATTCTGAGAAAAAGCCCAAACTAATGAATGTTCTCGTCCGCCACTTCCTATGACAAGTATTTTCAATTTTAGCCTATTAAATTTTTGTTATTAGAATCGGATTTATTAGTTTACATATATTAATCATTATTATGGGAAATTAAAAATTGATAAATAATTTTACAAATTTAAAGGAGTTTTCTGTATCTGAAATTTCTTTATCCATAAAAAAACATATTGAAAATGAGTTTACTTTAGTCAAAGTAATTGGTGAATTAGGTAGGATATCAAAACCTTCTTCTGGACATATCTATTTTGATATGAAAGACGAAAGATCTAGTTTATCTTGTGTTGTTTGGCGTAATACTTTGAAAGATCAAGAAGAGTTTTTGGAAGAAGGCTCCGAGGTTATTGCATTAGGAAGAATAACTACCTTTTCTGGTCAAAGTCGATATCAACTTGTAGTTCAAGATGTATTCCCTTCTGGTGCAGGAAGTTTAATGGCTTTGTTTCAAAAAAGAAAACAAACATTTTTAAATGAAGGTTTATTTGATCAATCTAGGAAAAAACCCATTCCATTTTTGCCAGAGGTAATAGGGGTTATAACTTCAGAAAGTGGGGCAGTATTTCAAGATATACTTCATCGATTAAAAGAGCGTTTTCCGAGAACAGTAATATTATGGTCGGTTCCTGTACAAGGTGAAGAAAGTGCAAGAAGAGTAGCTGAAGCTATTGTTGGATTTAATTCATTTGAATTTCAGAAACAAGACAAAAGACCTGATTTATTAATAGTTGCCAGGGGAGGTGGTTCTTTAGAAGATTTATGGGGATTTAATGAAGAAATAGTAATTAGGGCTGTAGCTAACAGTAAAATACCAATAATTTCAGCGATTGGGCATGAAACAGATACCACGTTAATTGATTATGTAGCTGATAAGAGAGCTCCCACACCAACTGCTGCTGCAGAAATGGCAGTTCCTGAAAAAATACAATTATCAGAACAAATAAAAAACTTATGTCTAAGACTTGATCGATCTATCGATACTAAAATTGAATGGGAAAAACAAAAACTATCTTCGTTTGCAAAAAGTATAAATAATATAACACTCATTTTATCTGATTTTAATCAGCGCTTCGATATTTTAATGATAAAATTCCCAAATATTCTTCTTAGTTATTTACAAAGGAAAAGAGAAAATCTATTTAAGTTAAATCTGTCTACGATTGAAAAAAATAGTTTATTAAAAGATATTAGATTTAGAAAAGATGGCTTAGTAAAGATAGAGAAATCAATAAATCTTTTATTTAAAAATGTTTTAGATACAAAAAAAAACTACATAGACAATTTATATAAAATTTATAGTGCCTTAAGTTATAAAAGAACACTTGCAAGAGGATATTCGATTATTAGAGACAAAAAAATGAATTTGGTAACTAGTAAAACTTCTGCTATTAAAGCTCATGAATTATCAATCGAATTTAGTGAAGATACAATTGAAGTTGAAGTAAAAAGTAACAAATAGTTTTCTTATTATTAGAAATGTTACAACTTCTTATAATTAATAAATAGGATACTTAATGAAATTCTTTAGAAAATTAAAGGAAAAATTATTTTCTACATCATCAAAATTAAACAATGGTTTAGAAGAGATTGTTGATAAACAAAAAGATGAAATCTTCAATCAACATAATAATGAGAATGAAGATTCCAATAATCACATTTCATTAAATATAAAAGAAGACTCAAGGAAACAAAAAAAAGAAATAGAAACAACAAGCATTAAGGATGAAAAAAGAAATAAAGTCACACAAAAACAGCCGTCTTTTTTTGAAAAAAATAAGAAGACCAATATTGAACTTGATGAAAAACAAATAGAGATACAAGAAAAAAAACCTAGTTTCTTCAAAAAAATAATTAAATCTGTAGAAAAAGTAACAAAAAGAAGGAAGTTAGATGACACTATGTTAACTGAGATTGAAGACCTTTTGATCTCTTCTGATCTTGGTGTGGCTACATCCTCCTTTATAGTTGAAAAAATAAAAAAAGAAAATTTTTCAAAGGAACTAGATATCACTCAATTAAAACAACTAATCAGTAGTGCAATTTATGAAATTATGAATGCTCCAAAAACTATTACTGAGATTAAAAATGATCAGCTTAATATTTGGCTTTTCGTCGGCGTTAATGGCTCTGGAAAAACCACAACCATAGGTAAAATTGCAAAACAAGAAAAAGAAAATGGTAATAAGGTAATACTGGCTGCTGCTGATACTTTCAGAGCTGCTGCTGTTGAACAACTTTCAATTTGGAGTGAACGTGCTGGGATTCCTATGATAAAGGGTGAGGAAAAGAGTGATCCTGCCTCAGTTGTTTATAAAGCAATAGAAGAATCTAAGAGAGGTAAATATGACCTACTTTTAATTGATACAGCTGGAAGACTTCAAAATAAAACAGATTTAATGGAAGAGCTTGAAAAAATAATAAGAGTAATAAAAAAGCGAGATCCAACTGCACCTCACAATTGTATTATTGTGCTAGATGCTACATCTGGTCAGAATGTAAATTCTCAAGTGGAAATATTCTCAAAAACTGCAGGTTTAACTGGGGTTGTTATGACTAAATTAGATGGAACAGCAAGGGGTGGAGTATTAGTAAGTGTTACCAATAAGTTCAACTTACCTATATATAGAATTGGTTTAGGTGAAAAAATTGATGATTTGGAAATTTTTGATCCTAAACTCTTTTCAAAGGTTATTGTTGGTTTGGACAATGATACTATTTAACTAAAGTAAATTTCAGCATAAAAAGTATGTTGAGAGTATTATATAACATAGGAGAATTGCACAGTGAATGAAGATAATAAGGAAAGACCTTTTTCAAAATTAGTTTTAGAAATTGGTCCACTAATTA
>OCVP010001305.1_pt1 | contig 10508 bp, 8 predicted proteins | sample 1539171 | NCBI WGS metagenome assembly OCVP01 (sample SAMEA51879418, study PRJEB22527) | metagenome
TTTCAATTATTGATACATAAAAATTCAGCATAAAGTATTTTAAATTCAAAAATTAAACACATAAAACGAAAATCTGATGAGTAATCTGAGTTTGAAAAAATTTTTTCATAAAAGACCAACTCAAGAAGAAGCTCATTTACTTAATGAAATCAGGGATACAAGCACACTTTTCAGGGTTGCTTCTGAACTCCGGGATAAAGGACATGGAAACATCATTTCCTACTCACGAAAGATTTTCATTCCGTTGACAAAACTTTGCAGGGATGTTTGTCATTACTGCACTTTTTCAAGGGATCCACAAAAAAATCAGCATAGTTTCATGCAGCCGGATGAAGTGATGGAACTGCTTCGTGAAGGTGAAAAATACGGTTGCAAAGAAGCTTTATTCACCCTCGGGGATAAGCCTGAATTACGTTACACCCGGGCCAGAAAAGAACTGCAGGGACTCGGACATGAAACCACCCTTTCCTATCTTTTCGAGACTGCAGGACGGGTTTTGAAGGACACAACACTTCTCCCCCATCTTAACGCGGGGGTGATGACGGCAGAGGACTTAAGAAATTTAAGAACAGTATCGGTTTCCCAAGGACTGATGCTGGAAAGTGTATCTCCACGACTGCATAAAAAAGGGGGACCTCACCACGGATCACCAGACAAAAAGCCCGATGTCCGAATCAAGACCATCAGGGAAGCAGGAATTGAAAAAATCCCTTTTACTTCAGGCCTGTTAATCGGAATCGGAGAAACCCGAAAAGAAAGAATTGAAGCGCTTCTGGTCTTGCGTGATTTGCATGAAAAACATGGGCATCTTCAGGAAATCATCATCCAGAATTTTAAAGCCAAACCAGGAACTCCGATGGAGAATAGTCCTGAGCCGGGAATTCAGGAAACCTCGTGGACCGTTGCCGTTGCACGCATCCTTTTTGGGCCTGAAATGAACATCCAGAGTCCTCCCAACCTGAATACCGGATATCTAAAATCTTTGGTGGACTCAGGTATCAATGATTGGGGGGGAATATCTCCTCTGACTCCGGACCATGTCAATCCCGAGGCGCCATGGCCTGAAATCAGTCATTTAGCAAAAACCATGGCAAATTATGGGAAAGTTTTAACCGAAAGACTTCCCCTATATCCTGATTTTGCCCTGAACTCAAAAAAATGGATTGATCCGGAAACTAGTCCAGCCCTTCTGCGTTCCATGGATCAGCAAGGTTACGCAAGAGAAGATGAATGGGCTCCCGGACAATCAACATTCCCTCCTGCATATCAAAAATCCAAAATTCCTTTAAAAAGTAAAGGAGCAGGAAACAACATTGAGCAAATCCTCGAAAGCGTCAATGGTTCAGGCGAAATGGAGGAAGAAAAGATTATTCGTTTGTTGAATGCAAGGGGATTAGAGTTTGATCGTGTCTGCGATTTTGCTAACGAATTGAGAAAAAAAGTTTCAGGTGAAGAAGTGACCTATGCCGTCAATCGGAACATCAACTACACGAATGTCTGTTACTTCCGTTGTGGGTTTTGTGCTTTTTCCAAAGGAAAGATGTCGGAAAACCTTCGAGGCAAACCCTATGACCTCAAGCTGGATGAAATCGTGTCTAGAACCAGGGAAGCCTGGGATCGTGGTGCCAGCGAAGTCTGTCTCCAAGGAGGAATTCATCCCAGTTACACCGGGGAGACCTACCTGCAGATTTGTGAAGCAATCCATGAAGCGGTTCCAGGGATCCACATCCATGCATTTTCTCCCCTGGAAGTTAGTCAGGGCGCAAGCACCCTGGGCCTGAATGTTCCTGAATTCCTCGAAAAGCTTCGTGATTCGGGCCTGGGAACGCTTCCGGGAACTGCAGCAGAAGTTCTTGATGATGAAGTAAGAAACATCATCTGTCCGGACAAACTTTCCACCAAAGAGTGGCTATCCGTGATGAGGGATGCCCACGAAAAAGGATTTCGAACAACTGCAACCATCATGTTCGGGCATGTTGAAGCCCCCCGTCATGTGGCCCGACATCTGCTACGAATCCGTAACTTACAGAAGGAAACCGGAGGTTTTACGGAGTTTGTTCCCCTGCCATTCGTTCACATGGAGGCACCGATTTATCTCAAAGGAAAATCACGTAAGGGACCTACATTCCGGGAGGCAGTTCTAATTCATGCAGTGGCCCGAGTCGTTCTACATCCTTTCATCCAGAATATCCAAACTTCTTGGGTGAAAATGGGTCCGGAAGGAGTGAAGGCCTGCCTGGATGCCGGTGCCAATGACTTAGGGGGGACTCTGATGAACGAAAGTATCACCCGGGCGGCTGGAACCGTTCACGGGCAGGAAATGCTCCCTGAAAGGATGGACGCCTTGATTCGGCAAGCAGGACGGATACCGAAACAGCGTGATACGCTTTATCGAAATCCGGATCCAGTACAAAAGTCGAAATCATATGGAAACCACCAATTGGTAACCAAGGAATTTCAAAATTCTGCGACTGACTCGGAAAGCCTGACAGCCTGAGTTGAAAAAAAATCTCAATGCTTAGTCTGGAATCAACACCGCCCTGCCAACGACATTCCCTTCTGCAAGATCATGAAGGGCCCTGTTAACTTCCTTTAATGGATAGGTTGAGACCTCACTGACTAACTCTCCCCTCTCAGTGAGGTTTGTGATTTCAACAAGATCAGTAAATGTTCCAACAAAGCTCCCCATGATGCTAATTTCCCTTGCCACAAGTTCAGCCGTTGAAATCCTGACCTCACCTCCGGTTCCAATCGCAAGATAACGGCCCTGATTCATTAAAAGCTGTATCGCATTATTGGGAGTTTCCGATTCTCCAAAGAAGTCAAGAATAGCCCTAAATCCCTGTTCATGTCCGGCTTTGATGGAATCCAACTGATCCAATGAACCATAACATTCTGTAATGCCGATCCTCGCTGCTAATTTTCTTGCCTCTTCACGCGGGTCAACCGCAATGATTTTTCCTGGAGTCAGACGTGAAAGCAGTTGAGCACCTAGATGCCCAACTCCACCAATACCAATCACAAGAACCTTATCTTGAGGGCGGATGAAACCCATCAGTTTTCTGATGGCACCAAAGGCGGTCAAACCTGCGTCTCCCAGAGGAGCCAATTCAGCAAGCGATGCTTCTTGTCCAACCTTGATCAGTGATCTTTCAGAGAAAGTCGTTAACTCACAAAAACCTCCGTCTGTATTGATCCCGGGCGTTATTCTTGAGCTGGCCTGCGAATCAATTCCGTAGCGTTCTTCAAGGCTCATCCCGGAAGAAAGAAACGGATAACACAGTACTTTATCTCCAGTTTTGAACTGACTGACTCCCTCCCCGATACGGTAAACTTCTCCTGCATTCTCATGCCCCAAAACATGCGGGAGGGTTGCGACAGGGATACCAAGATCCCTTCCAGTAATGATGTGAAGATCGGTCCGGCAAACCCCTGCAGCCTGAATTTTCACGATCACTTCACCAGGTCCCGGCGCCGGAGGATCATCTATTTCTTCATAAACCAGAAATTCCTTGTTGCGGAGTTCAGGATCGTAGCGATGCAGTACTGCTGCTTTCATCTTTCAATTGATGGATCATTAACAATGGTTTTCATGTTGCCATCCAGCCGCCATCCACAAAGAGTTCTGCTCCTGTGATGTAACTTGATTCTGAACTTGCCAAAAAATAGATGGCTGCAGCAACCTCGTCAGCATCCCCCCAACGTCCCATTGGAGTTCGGGAAAGAATTTCCTGAGACATTTTGTCTCCAGCCTCCTCAATGGTTTTTTCCTCACGCAAAACTTTGATGAAACCGGGACTCACTGAATTGATCCGAATGTTGTCATTGGCATACCTTATCGCTGCATTACGGGTCAGTGCGCTGACCGCCCCTTTGCTGGCATGATAGGAAGAAGATTTACCGAAACCTCCTGAGGCTCCAAAAATGCTTGAAACATTGACTATCGAACCAGATTGTTGAGACTTCATTATGGAAACAACTGATTTAATTCCTAGCCAAATGGATTTTGCATTGACCGAGAGCATCTCATCCCAACCGCTTTCATCTTCCTCTTCAAAATCCGGAAGTGTCCCGATTCCGGCGTTGTTGACTAAAATATCAATTCTTCCGTACTTTTTAAAAACAGATTCAACTAATTCTGACCATGATGCTTCATCGGACACATCATGAATCATAGGCTTGTCTTTGGATTCCGATTGCGGATTTTCGGGAACAACCTTATTTCCCGAATCAGGGAGAATGTCGGTTTCAATGACGGTGATTCCTTCTTTTTCGAACCTTAAAGAGGTTGCCTTTCCTATTCCCCTTGCAGCGCCCGTGACAATGGCAATTTCCCGGTTAACCCCCATTCATTTTATCCCAATTCGATTTTTCTTCCCGTCTTTTCGGCCTCGATGGCAACTTCACAGATTTCCTGGACATGCAGGGCATCTTCCAGGGAATCTACACCAGCATTGGGCTCACCCTTCAAGGTCAGGACAAAATCCCAGAGTTCTTCCCTCAACGCTCCCATGGTCCTTCCATCAATTTGAGGCCAGAATCCAAGATCTGGGAAATAACTGGAAGATCCATCATTGATGGTCAATGAAGGTTCATAAGTCTTCAGAAATGATGAACCTTTTGTCCCAATGACTTCAATCCATGCATCCACAACACCGTTTCCGGTTTGTTCATCTTCGCCCCAGCCAAGGATATTCGCCGGAGCGCCACTCGGTGCAAGCCATGCTGTTTCAAGGGTGCAGAGGGTTCCTCCCTCCATCTCCATCACCATCACAAAAGTGTCCGGTTCGTCAAAACCAAGATGGTACCCTCCCCAGGAGGTAACAGAGCGACAACGCTGTTGACAGATCCACAAAACAAGATCAATGTCATGAACCAAAGTTTCATAGACTGGATGAACACGATATCCGTAGGCCTCAAACCAGGATCTCGATGCATCACGTTTGGCGCGGATATTTGCAAGATTTCCCAATCTTCCTTCTTGAACCTGTTTTTGTAAAACCCTGTGTCTGGGCTCATAGCGGAGGATGTACCCCAGCCTCAGAAGAAGATTCTTCTGATTGGCCAATTTGACCAATTCACGTGCTTCATCAAGTCTTGTGGAAAGAGGTTTCTCACAAAAGACATGGATACCTTTATTCAGTGCCTTGCGAACAATCTCAGCGTGAGTACTTTCAGGAGAGACAATGGTAACTGCATCAAACTCCATTTCCTGAATCATCCTGACAGGATCTTCAAAAATTTGAGTCTCAGGAAAATCTTTACGAGCTTGCTCGATTGCAGAAGGATCCGGTTCAGCAATGGCTGATACCTGTGCTGAAGGATGGTTGGAAAGAACATTTGCATGATGCCTTCCAAATCGTCCGTACCCGGCGAGGGCAAATGAGATGACTTCAGAAGATTTGACCATTAGACTGAATCATCAAATGAGATCCTTGTTTCGTTGGCAATATTGAATAGATGTAAGGATTCAGGATTTATTTTGAAGCGAACATTTTCTCCTGAATTAATTTTTTCTGCAGTAGGAACAAGTAGGGAAATGGTTTTTTCGCCTAGTTTGAGATAAACAAGTTTCTCTGAACCGAGTGTTTCCACTACGGAAACCGTTCCTGAAATCCCTCCCCGAGAGACCAGTTCCAGTTCATTCGGACGGAATCCAAGGATAACCGATGTTTCCTTCAACGCTTTCATGGAATCAGGAACATGGACCTCAAAGGAATCCTGTTGGAAGACTCTTTTCTTGTTTTTCTCAACGATCTCCACATTTAAAAAATTCATGGGGGGACTGCCGATGAATTCAGCCACAAAACGACTCGAAGGTCGATTGAAAATGTTCTCAGGGGTATCCAATTGGACAACTTCTCCGTTATTCATCACTGCCAGGCGGTGTCCCATGGTCATGGCTTCGACCTGGTCATGGGTAACGTAAATCACTGTACTTTTGAGCTCTCCAGTCAATTCAATCAATTCCTTCCGAGTTTGTAGCCGCAACAATGCATCAAGATTTGAAAGAGGTTCATCCATTAAAAAAGCCTGTGGATTTCTAACAATTGCCCTTCCAACTGCAACCCTCTGCCTTTGCCCTCCTGAAAGTTGACGAGGTTTACGTTCAAGCATTTCCTGAAGATCAAGCATTTGAGCAACCTTCTGGACACGTTTTTCAATTTCATTCCCCTCCAAACCTCTTGCTTTTAGAGCAAATCCAAGGTTCTTTTCGACAGTCATATGGGAATACAACGCATAATTCTGAAACACCATAGCTAAATCACGATCTCCAGGAGGAAGATCATTCACAATGCGGTCTCCGATCCGGATCTCTCCATTACTGAGAGATTCTAAACCGGCAACCATCCTCAGGGTTGTGGTTTTCCCGCATCCAGACGGCCCGACAAAGACCAGAAATTCGCCATCAGCAATATCGACGCTTACATTTTTTACGGCAAGTGTATTGCCGAATGCCTTGTTAAGTCTTGTGAGAGTTACAGAAGCCATAATCGCATTCTTATTTGATTGCCCCGGCGGAAATGCCACGGATAAACCAACGTCCAACAATGAGAAACAGGATGAAAACCGGCAAGGCTGAGCCAACAGCCCCTGCAGCGGCAAACCCCCAATTGACCCTATATTGCCCAAACACAATTCCAGTCAGTCCAATCGGAAGGGTGTGGAGGTCATTCGAAAGAAGCAGTGTCATCGCAAAAAGGTATTCCGTCCAAGAGACAATGAATGCGAACATCGCGATCGCAATAATCCCCGGTGCGGCCTGAGGAATGATGATTTGAAAAAGGGTACGTATCCGGCCGATACCGTCCACGGCAGCAGCTTCTTCCAGTTCAGGAGGCAGGCTTTTCAGAAATGCCTGAAGCAGCCAGATCCCGAACGGAACCGCAAAAGCAGTGTTCATCAGGGCACAACCGAGATGGCTGTCCACCAATGCCAATCCATCAAAAATTTTGAATATCGGGACCACCAGCAGAGCCGTCGGAAAAATATAGACACTGAGCAGAAAGAGACTCAAAACATTCCTACCCCGATACTGGGTACGATAAACGCTGTACGCACCCGCAACAATCAGAGGAAGCGAAAGAACGACTGTGTAAATAGCTACAATGGTGCTGTTGATCACCCATTGCCAATATGCGGATTTGGCAAAAAGTGAAATGTAATTTTCAATGGTGAGGTTTTGCGGGATCAAGGTCTGATTCCTGATCAGTTCCATGTTCGGACGGAATGAGGCCAGCAGGATCCATAGAAAAGGTGCCAGCAAAATGAACATGATCAAAGAAATGACAAGGAGCCTCAGGATTGAAGTAAGAGAAATTGAGGAATTCATTTTCTATTTTGAGAGATCCCTGAATGTCTCATCGGCCATGATGAATTGCTTTCTGTTTAAAAAGATAAAAACCAAGGCAAAGACAATCAGAATCAATAAAAAGATGATTGCACCCGCAGAAGCCTTAGAAATATTGTAGCCGTAGAAAGCTGTATCATACATGAGAACTGGTATAGTTGTGGTTGAAACTCCCGGACCACCTCGTGTCATCATCCAAATGATGTCGAAAACGTTTGAGGCCCAAAGGGTCCCTACCAGCCCAAGAACTGTGAGGGTTGGCAATAGATTTGGGAAAGTTATTGATTTGAATTGAAGCCAAGCTCCTGCTCCATCTACTCTAGCAGCTTCATATTCCTCTTCAGGAACACTTGCTAATGAAGCAAGGAAAATAATCGTAAGAAATGGAACATACCTCCATGAATTAACAAAAGTCAGACTGATCCCTGCAATTTCCGGATTGGCGAGAAAAAGTGCAGGTTTTTCCATGATTCCTAGACGCATCATCGAAGTGTTGATGATTCCTGATGTTGCATCAAACATCCATCGCCAGAGGATTGCAGTCACTGCTGCCGGAACGGCCCAGGGAAGAATGATCCAGGTACGGACGAAGTTTTGGCCTTTAAATGGCTGGTTGATCAGCAAAGCAATCAACAGCGCAACAAAGGTCTGGAAAAGTCCATTAGCTAAGACCCAAACGGCACTTCTTCCTAAAGAGGCTATGAAATTCTTATCCTTAAACAGGTCAAAATAATTCTTTAATCCAATGATCTCATATTCACTTCCAACAACTCTTTGTGACGTTAGACTAATTTGTATGCCTGAAATTATAGGTAAAATGACTACGAGGATAACCAGCATCACTGCTGGAAGGACTAGATAGAGACCTAGCCTGGAATCACGACTTCGAAAGTCCTGTTGTGACATTTCTGCAGAGGGTCAGTTTTCAAAGCACATTGCTTTGAATCGACTTATGGTAGGAGGGCAGATTGAAGCTGGGTCCAATCTGCCCGATTAACCTAATTGACGTTAAGCATCAACTCTTCCAGATATTCTACTGCCTCTTTAGGAGAAATATCCTCAACAATCATTTTTTCCATTGCCTTGGCTGTAAAATTCTGGCCCTCAAATTGACCAACAGCAGGACAATAATTGTTCTGCATGAATCCATACATTCCTGTGTAAGGAGCTTCATCAAGAGACATCTGATGCTGTTTCTTGAACTGACTCAACACCGGAGCGGAAAACATGATTCGGTTTGTTTCGGCGTTATCAGTGACTGGAAGGAAAAGACCTGGCTCTGAAGTTCCAAGCCATTCACCATAAATTTTAGGACTAAGCCAAAAAGCCATAAATTTTGCTAACCCTTCTTGTTTTTCTGGATCATCAGTCATGACCATGAATGCATTTGAATAAGACAGTGAAAATCTTTCTCCACTCCCATCAGAAGGGACTGGAATAGGAGCCGCTCCTAAATCATTTGCTCCTAATCCTGAATTGTTAATCCATGAATTCATGAATGCATTCTTGAAAGTAATCATCGAAGCTTTTCCAGAAACTAGTGAGCCTTCTACTTCAGCCCATGCGTAAGAGCCAATATCTGGTGGGCTGTATTTCGCAAGTTCCTTTAAAAAAGTATAGGCCTTTACATTTTGAGAGTTGTTAACAATCGGCCTGCAGTTGTCATCGAAGATTTTTTTCCCTCCAAAAGCACCCATCCAGGTATAAATGGATTGTGTCCCAGCAAGCGTGTCACTTGCTGGAATTGCAAACCCATACTGACCTTTACTTGGTATGGTAAGTTTTTTGGCTGCCGCAAGAACTTCCTCGGTAGTTTTTGGTGGATGTGGTATTCCTGCTTCTTCAAAATGCTTCTTGTTGTACATTAGAAGTTCCAACATACCAAACGCAGGAATTGCCCAAATTTCATCATCCGCTCGATACTGATCGACATAGGCCTCAATAAATTTCACTTCTTTCGCAACTTTGTTGAATACTCCAGTTGCAGGCTGAACACCTCCTGTTCTTCTGATTGCAGTGAAAAAAGCAGGAATAGCTTGCTGCAGATCCACACCCACTCCAGCCTCAACCTGTGCAGTAACCCGAGAATAAGCTTCACCCCAACCCACCACATTCTGTTTCATCCTGTACTTAGGATATTTTTCATTGAACTTATCTACGACAACCTGCATTGCCTCCACTCTACTTGGTGGCTGCTCCATATGCTGCATTGTCAATTGAATGGTTTTTGCCTGAACGCTGAGTGCCAACATGCCTACAGCTGTAGTTACGATAAGTTGCTTAATCAAACGAAAGAAGCTTTCTTTGGATAATTTAAAATCAATCATAGAGATCCTTTTCAAATGAGGTTTTAAATCTAGTATATCTATAGAAAATATTATTTGCTTCGACAAGAGAAAAATTTGCTGAAACTTTTTTTGTCGTTTTACATATCATTTTTTTTCAATTGAACATGTTTATAGATTACGTTCAAAAATTGAAAAGTAACTCTGCATTTCCACCCTTTATAAGGTTTAGTTCCTTTTTAGATAAATCTGGAAGCATTATATCCACTAGATTTAATTGCTCTTCATATCCTGGAACTTCGAGAATCCATGGGAAATCAGAAGCCCAAAGCATACGTTCCGGTCCAAAGATTTTATACAGTCTTTGGGCAACTGGGGCCATGTCCTGATGGGGATATGGTTCATGACTGAAAGCATACTGTCCTGAGAAGTGGACATAAGTATTAAGTTTTTCTCCGACACGCTCTAAAAGGTCTAATGTAGGAGGAGGAATTGGGACATCAAAATGCGGACGGGCATGCTGGTCAATGGAGAGATTATCGAGAGAAACCATAAAACCACAATGATTGAAGACCGCTACTAAATTTGGTAATCGCTCCAAAACCCTGTCGAACATCTCTACCTGAGCAGGTTCCGCATAAAACCATACCTTCAGTCCACGTTCAGCCATTGCCTGAAAAAGGGGGAACAATTCATACTTTTCAGGATCGTCATTCACACCCGCTTCCTGATCGACAAACCCCACTCGGATTCCCTGGATGCTACTCTCTTCAATGCGTCGGTCCAAATTTTCAGCTGGATCAGGTGCATCTGCGTCATAAATGCCGACAGCAGCAAATTTCCCAGGATACGCTTCTTGCAATTCTGAGAGA
>OCVP010001310.1_pt1 | contig 10479 bp, 15 predicted proteins | sample 1539171 | NCBI WGS metagenome assembly OCVP01 (sample SAMEA51879418, study PRJEB22527) | metagenome
GGTTTGATTTATGATATTAAGGTTGAGGACGATAAGTTTGCTAAAATTAAAATGACTTTGACTACACCAAATTGCCCAGTAGCTGAAAGTTTACCTAAAGAAGTAAAAGATGGTGCAATGCAAGTTGAAGGTATAGAGGATGTTGATCTTGAGTTAGTTTGGGATCCACCGTGGAACAAAGATATGATGTCAGAAGCAGCAAAATTGGAATTGAATTTGTAATGAACCCTATAATTAAATTAAGTGATAACGCAGCTTTAAGAATAAAAGAGATAATGTCTAATGCTGAAAAAGATTCTATCGGTGTTAGAGTATCAGTGAAATCTGGTGGTTGCGCAGGGATGTCATACGTGATGGAGTACACAAAAGAGTTAAATCCTAATGATGAAGTTATAGAAGATAAGGGCGTGAAAGTATTCGTTGATTCAGCCGCTATTATGTATCTGCTTGGCACTGAAATGGATTATAAAAAGGAGGAATTGTCCTCATCATTTGTGTTCAATAATCCTAATGAAACTGAGCGTTGCGGCTGCGGAGAGTCTTTCAAAATATCATAAGTTGTATTATCCCATTTATCGCATATCTGTATTGCATTATATGCATATCTAGTATATAGATTCTTTATGAACAAATTTGAGTTTAAAAATCTTGTTAAAAACTTAAAAGACTCTTTAAAGGAAAAAACATTCTTTAAAGAACTACGTAAAGAAGTTGAAACCGGTGCGAACGGCACACAAGATTACGTAGTTAAAAAAGGTGTTAACAAAGATACAATTGCAACAACTAGACAGTAATTAAATTTATTAGCTACTGTAATACATCTCAAACTCTACAGGATGAGGTGCATGTTCAAATTTGTGAATTTCTTCAAACTTAAGAGCAATGTAAGCATCAATCTGATCGTCAGTAAAGACACCGCCTTGAGTTAAAAACTCTCTGTCTTTATCTAAACTTTCCATTGCTTCTCTTAAAGAACCACAAACTGTTGGGATAGCTTTAACTTCTTCAGGTGGCAATTCATATAAATCTTTATCAAAAGACTCACCTGGATGAATTTTATTTTTAATTCCATCAATTCCAGCCATTAACATAGCTGCGAAAGTTAAATATGGGTTTCCTGCAGCATCTGGGAATCTAATCTCACATCTTGCACCTTTTTTGCTTAATGTGATCGGTATTCTACAAGAAGCAGATCTATTTCTTGCTGAATACGCAAGAAGAACTGGAGCTTCAAAACCTGGAATTAATCTTTTGTAACTGTTTGTTGTAGAGTTAGCAAAAGCATTAATTGCTTTAGCATGTTTTAAAATTCCGCCAATATAATGTAACGCAGTTTCACTTAATCCAGAATACGCATCACCTGAAAATACCGGAGTATCACCTTTCCAAATAGATTGGTGGATGTGCATACCTGAACCATTGTCACCAGCAACTGGCTTTGGCATAAAAGTTGCAGTTTTTCCAAATGAATGTGTAACCATTTGAACAACATATTTATATAATTGTACGTTATCAGCTTGGTTTACTAAAGTTCCAAAATACATTCCAAGTTCGTGCTGACTAGGAGCAACTTCATGGTGATGTTTTTCAACTTTAATACCAACTTCTTTTAAATTTTTAAGATATTCACCACGCATGTCTTGTTCACTATCAACTGGTGGTACTGGGAAATATCCTCCTTTAATTTGAGGTCTATGACCCATATTTCCATTTTCATATTCTTTACCTGAATTGTAAGGACCTTCTTTACTATCTAATTTAAATCCACACTCATTCATATCATTTTTGATTCTTACATCGTCAAAAACAAAAAATTCTGGCTCAGGTCCAAAAAAAGCTTTATCACCTATACCTGAAGCTTTTAAATATTCTTCAGCTTTTTTAGCAACACCTCTTGGATCTCTTTCATAAGGATCTTTTTTAATTGCATCTAGAATATCACAAAACAAAACTACAGTATTATGAGACGTAAAAGGATCCATGAACATTCTTGCAGTATCAGGTTTTAAAATCATGTCAGACTCATTAATTGCTTTCCAACCAGCAATAGACGAACCGTCAAAAAAGACACCTTCATTCAACATACCTTCATCAACTATTGAAGCATCCATTGTTAAATGTTGAAGTTTTCCTCTTGGATCAGTGAATCTTAGATCCACAAATTCTGCTTCTTTTTCTTTGATAAATTTTAATACGTTTGCTGCACTCATTTTGTCTCCTATGTAATTTTGTTTGGCCTAATTAGCAAAAAAATACTTAAAAATATTGCTTATTTAATAAATAACACCTATGCAATTTTCACATAAGTAGTGTAATTAGTCACTAAAATAATAAATTAATTAAATTTGTGAATTCAATACTAAATAAAGAGCCAGTTATAAGAGCAGAAAAATCTCTAAAACAATTTAACCCAGATCTTAAAGTGATTGTTTTAGAGCAAACTGCCAGAACAGCTAACGATGCAGCTACAGCTTTAGGTTGCAAAGTAGGAGCCATTGTCAAAAGCTTACTTTTTAAAGCAGGGGATAGTTATGTTTTATGTTTAGTTTCTGGAGATAAAAGGTGTTCATTAAATAAATTAAAAAAAATTTTAGATGAAAAAGATGTTTCAATGGCGAACCCAGAAGATGTTAAAAAAATTACTGGATATACAATTGGTGGAGTATCTCCAACAGGACATTTAACAAAAATAAAAATTTTTATTGATGAAACTTTAAATAGATTTTCTTCTATTTTTGCAGCCGCAGGTCATCCTAATGCAGTATTCGAAATAAATTTTGAAAATTTAATTGCCTTAACCTCTGGTGAGATAAACGAAATAACAGAATGAGAAAACCACAATTAGTTGATTATTTGTTGTTGACATTGTTGTCATTAATATGGGCGTCTGCTTTTTTTAATATAAAGATTGCCACATACTCATTTGGACCTATTACAATAGGTTTTTTAAGATCTTTTTTAGGAGCTATACCAGTTTTAATTTTATGTTTTTATAAAAATATAAAAATTGAAGCATTCTCAAAAGACTGGAAGTGGTTTGCAATCATTGGATTGGTAAATTTAGTTATTCCATTCATACTAATATCTTATGGAGTGAATTTTGTTCAAAGTAACTTAGCAGCTATCTTGATGTCCACAACACCATTAAGCTCAACAGTTCTAGCTCACTTTTTTTTAAAAGGAGAAAAATTTAACTTATTAAAAACTATTGGATTATTAATAGGATTTTCAGGAATAGTATTTTTGTTTTCAGATGACTTTTTAATAAATGAAAATAACTTTGTTGCTGCACTTTTAATTCTACTTGGATCAACTTGCTATGTAATTGGAGGAGTAATAACCTTAAAAATAAGCAATAAAGAAAATGAAAATGTTACAGGTTCAATTTTAATTTGGTCAACAATTATACTTTTCCCATTAACTTTAATTTTTGAAAAACCTTGGATGTTAAATCCTTCAACAGACTCTATTATATCTGTAATATATTTAGGAATTTTTCCTACTGGGATAGCATGGTTATTGAGATTCAGAATTTTAAAAACAAATGGTCTCATATTTCATTCACAAGTTTCATATATCATTCCAATATTTGGAATTATTTTAGGATACATATTTCTTAATGAAATAATTACATCTAAAATTGTAGTTGCGTTAATTGCAGTTTTTATTGGCATATATTTAGCAAGAAAAGCAGATTACAAAAATGTTACTTAATTTTTGCAATTGCTTTAATGTGCGATGGATTTGTTTCGCAACACCCTCCAAGAATAGTTGCACCATTTTCTTTAAATTTTTTTGCAAAAATTGATATTTTTTTAGGATCCAAATCTTTTCTTTGACCTAAAAAATTATTAGGGTTGGTCCCATCTTTCTTTTTATACTGAGAAGTATAACCACCTTTTGGTTTAGTTGTTATAAACCCATTTAATTTAAACCCAAATGGAACTTTAAGTTTTTGAATTTCATCTAAATTATTCTCATAATTTTCAGGTGAAACACATGCTAGAATTATTCCTAGGCAATTCTCTGTAATTATTGCATTAATTTCAGAAACTTTTTCACCACTTGGTAATGAGTTTCCTTCAGAAATATGAACTCCCACCAAGTATGGTTTATTAAATTTTTTAGTTGCTTTAATTCCACATTTAATTTCTTTGATACTACTCCAGACATCAAAATAGAAAAAATCAACATAAGGGTTAAGTATTTCTGCTAATTCCGAATGGTCTTTAACAATATCCTCTTCACTTCTCTTGTCTTCTTCATAGGTTAGATTTTGAGGTGGAAGTCCACCTGCAATTTTAACATTAGGATTATTTGATTTAGCTTTTTGTGCAATTTCACAGGCTTTTTGATTTAAGTATTTAAATTGATCTTCTAAACCATTTTCTTTTAACCTTTTTCTTCGAGTAGTAAAAGTTGTAGTGACAATTACATCAGCTCCAGATTTTATAAAATCGTTGTGAATATTAAGTATTAAGTTGTGGTATTTTTCATCGACTAAAGCATTAGCACTCCACAAGGTTCCTTTAGGTTTCATTCCTCTAGCCAACAATTCTTGACCCATTCCACCATCTAAAATTTTTGTCGTTTTAAAAAAATCTTTATTCATTTCATCCTCACTTTTTTAGTGCTTAAGCGATATGCAGGTGCACAATATAGTTCAACTACCTTGCTAATTTGATCTGTAGGGAATTTCCATTTTAGCAGTTTATGCCCGCAATAGGATCAAATCGGCAATTAGACTTATATAATATTATTAAAATTTGTAAATTATTTATTAAAAATTATTTTAGCATTGAAAGAAAACGATCTTCTTTCTTCTTCAATATTAAATGGATAGGCTGTATGCATTAAGTAATTTGGAAATATTAAAAGATCACCTGTTTTTGGTATCAAATTAAAAATACTTTTAGAAAGAAAAGCTTTTTGTCCATTGATAAAATCAATTGTTCCATTGGTTTTAATTTTTTTATTTTTAACATTTTTATTTTTTGTCATATATTTAGGAATTTTCAAATAACCAACTCCTGATAAGTCACCTTCATGATAATGTATAGGGTTATACTCATTTTTGTATTGACTAACGACCCATAAGTTTAAAATTTTAATTTCTTTAATTTTTTTAACATTTTCTTTCATAAGAAAAATTTTAATATTTTTTATTAATTCTTTTTCCAAATATTTTTTTATAAAATTTTTTGAAATTTGAACTTCTTTTCTAATTTGACTTGCTAGTTTTGGACTATAATCATTAGATTTTGAGAAAATTTTTGTATCAACTTCCATGTTAAGTTTTTCTAAAAATTTTCTAGAAATTTTAGATTTTCCTATTGAAGGTCCAAATGGTTTAAAATTTTTCATGAATGATTAAATATATTAAAAAATAATTAATTCAACTTATGCTATAAGTGTTATGCCCATTCTTATAGCGACAAAAATTACCAAACATGCAGTCAACAGAGCTAATATTTTGTTTGAAAGAAATTTTATATTTAAAAAACTTCCAATTTGGCCACCAATTAATACAGCAATAAATAGTGGCCAGTAATTTAAAAATTCATTGAAGACTATATCCTTTGTTAATTGTCCACCTATACCAAAAATTGAATTTACCAAAATAAACAAAGACGCAGTGCTTGTTATATGTTTTGGATATCCTGCTTTCATCAAAAATAAAATCGGACTTAAAAAAATCCCACCACCAATTCCAACCAAACCAGACATAAAACCAATTATCGATCCTATTAATATTGATAATACTAGTGGTATTTTTTTAACAATTATGTTTTTTTTGTTAAAGGATTTACTCTCAATAAGTAAAAAAATTCCAGCTAATATTAAAATAAAGAAAAGTAAAATCTCAAATAAATTTTTGTCAATAGAGATAGATGCTCCGATAAAAGCAAAAGGTATGGAACCAATTAAATAAGGATAAAGTAAATTAAAATTAATATTCTTTGATTTTAAAAAATTTATAGAATTTCCAGAAACTACAATAATATTACAAATCAAAGCTAAAATTGGAAAGATATAGTAAGGGACATCCCAAATTAAAAGCAAAGCAAGATAAGTGGAGCCACCACCAAATCCTATACTTGAATATAATATTGCAGTTATAAAAAAAAATATTGTAAGTATAATCATTAAAAAAATTTATTTATGATTGTAAATATAGCTTTACTAACTGTAACAGATACAAGAACAATTGATAACGATAAATCGGGTGCAATCTTGGTTGAAAAAATTAAAGAGGCCAATCATCAATTAATTGATAGAAAAATTTGTAAAGATAATAAAGCAGATATAGTCAAAATTTTAAAAGACTGGACCAATCATAAAGACATTGATGTTATCATTACAACTGGTGGCACAGGTTTGACTGGAAGAGACATTACACCTGAAGCTGTTGATGAAATAGCAGACAAACATATTCCAGGATTTGGTGAAGTTTTTAGAACTATTAGTTTAAAAACAGTTGGTACGTCATCAATTCAATCCAGAGCTTGCGCAGTTCTATCAAATGGCAAATACATATTTGCTTTACCTGGATCCTCAGGAGGAGTAACAGATGCTTGGGATAGTATTTTAAAATATCAATTAGATATTAATCATAAACCCTGTAATTTCGTTGAATTATTTCCTAGATTAAAAGAAAAATAATTACTTCTGATATTTTTCTTTCCATTCAGAGTAGGGCATTCCATAAATATGCTCCCTTGCATCAGGGTCTGATATCTCTACTCCCTTTTTCTCAGCTTCTTCTCTGTACCATCTAGATAAACAGTTTCTGCAAAACCCTGCTAAATTCATCAAATCAATGTTTTGTACATCTTTTCTTTCATCTAGATGTTTCATTAATCTTTCAAGTGTAGCTGATTGAATTTCTTTTTTTAAATTATCATCCATAATTTATATTTTTATTTTTAATTTTTATTCTAAATGCTAACAACAATATTATTATTATAAAGTATATTAAAGGCTTAAAAAAAATAGTTTTTGATAACCAAATGTAATGGAGAGAACCAAAAATGGCTATTACATAAATTAGTCTGTGTAATTTTTTCCAATTATTTTTAAGTAACATTACCATTTTTCTTGAAGAGGTAATTGCCAAAGGAATTAATAGTAGCCATGCTGCGAAACCAATGAATACATATTTTTTTTTAACAACATCATCAAATATTGGTTGCCAATCAAATCTATAATCTAATCCAACATAAGTTAACAAATGAAGTGTTGCGTAGAAAAAAACAAATAAACCTAACATTCTTCTAAAATTTATCCATAATGATAATTTGGTAAATTTTTTAAGTGGACTCATGCTCAAAGTTAAACAAATAAAAATAAGCGTCCATTCTCCTGTAAAATGAGTAATTTCTTTTACTGGTTCAGGACCTAGTTTATTAAAAAAAATTTTGTAAGTGATGATAAGGAATGGAAATAAACTCAAAATGAAAACACTTGGCTTCAAATATTTTGTCATTAAAAATATTTTTTTAAATCCATTCCAGTATATAAATTCGCAACTTGATCTCCGTAACCATTGAACATAGTTGTTGGAATTCTTGGACTGATTATACTTTCGCCAATAACCCTTTCTGTTGCCTGAGACCATCTAGGATGATCCACTCTTGGATTTACATTTGAATAAAAACCATACTCTTTTGGAGAAGCTTTCATCCACGAGGAGGTAGGCATTTTTTCAACTAATTTTATATTAACGATTGCTTTGGAGCTTTTAAATCCATACTTCCAAGGAACAATTAATCTTAAAGGTGACCCATTTTGATTTGGTAGTTTTTTTCCATACAATCCAGTAACCATAATAGTCAGATCGTGCATAGCCTCATCTATTCTCAAACCTTCTTTATAAGGCCAATCTAAAATTGGAAATCTTTGTCCAATCATTTGTTCTGGATCTAGTATAGAAGTAAATTTAACAAATTTTGCCTTACTAGTTGGTGAAACTTTTTTTAAAATTTTATTTAGAGGAAATCCAAGCCAAGGGATAACCATTGACCATCCCTCAACACATCTTAACTTATAAATTCTTTCCTCTGAAGGAAACATAGTTGTTATTTCTTCAATAGAGAGCTTTAAAGGGTTTTCGACCTCTCCATCAATCACAACATCCCACGGGGTAGTTTTAAATTTTTCTGATCTTTCAGCTGGATCAGACTTACCTGTACCAAATTCATAATAATTATTATAAGTCGTTACGTATCTATATTCTGTTAATTTTAAATCTTCATTTTTTGGAGTAGCTTTTGCTGATAAATTTAAATTTTGGCTTAAAAAAACAGACCCCGCAGCGAGCCCAAATTTTTTTATAAAGTTTCTTCTGTTTTTATAAATATGTTCTGGTGTTATTTCTGAGTATTTAATTTTTTTCATTAACTATAGGGTTACCTTTTAACCAGTCACTTTGATTATTTGTGTAATGTTCTTTTTTCCATATAGGAGATCTTTTTTTAATTTCTTCTATAATATACCTAGATAAAACATAAGCCTCATCTCTATGTATGCATGCAACTGCTATAATAATACTAATTTCACCTAAATTTAAGTAACCTTTAGCATGTTCAATAAAAACACTCTTATTCTTTATATTTAGTTTTTGTTCAGCCTCATTATAAATTTCTTCAAAACTCTTAATTACCAAAGCATCATGACTGTCATATGTAATACCTAAAACACTTTTATTATTATTTTGATTACGAACTGTCCCACTAAAAATTAATGAAGCTCCAAAATCATTAGATGCTATAAATTTTTCAGCATCAATTAATGATAATTTTTTAACTTTACTATCTACAATGTCAGTATGAAGCATTAACCTCCTCCGATTGGAGGTATAATACCAATTTTTTCATTATTTGTGATTTTATAATTGTCGCTAACAATATTATTTTTTTCTGAGCAAAAAGCTGAAGAGTTAATGATTTTTATATAATTTTCATTTCCATGAAATTTCTGATCTACATATTGAATTATTTTATTCCTTATATCCTTAATTGTTGTCTTTTGACCCAGATCTAGTTCTAATAAACTTTGGTCGCTAAAATCTCTTGCAGCACCAAATAACTCAATTTTAACTTTCATAAAGTTTTAGAAAAAATCTTTTAAAAAATTTGGAAGTCCATCTGGATTTTTCCATAATCCACTTTTTCCACCTTCTTTAATTAATAATTTTACATTATCTATTTTTAGATGAGGATTTACAATTTTGCTTAAATCGTAAATTGTAATCAGAGCTGCATTTACACCCATTATTGCTTCCATCTCTACACCTGTTTTGGCATAAGTAGAAACCACACAGTATACCTCTAGTGAAGAGTCTTCTTCATTCATAATAATTTTAGTGGCCGTATGATCTATAGATAACGGATGACATAAAGGTATTAATTCACTTGTTTTTTTTACCCCTAATACTGCTGAAACTTCTGCTAAAGTAATTGGATCACCCTTAGGCATCTCCTTATTTTTAATGAGTTCAAATACCTCTTTGCCAACATATATTTTTCCTGATGCTAAAGCTCTTCGAAATGTTTCTTTTTTTTCAGAAACATCAATCATTTTAAATGAGTTTTTTTCAAAAATCTCTTTTGCCCAGTTTTTTAAATCATTATTAGTTACAATTTTTAAATTTTTCATTTTATCCACCGGTTGTTGATAGATTTTTTGTTAATCCTGTTTCTCCTATTTCTAAATAGTGAGACTCTTTTTTATAATTTAATTGTTTCAAAATTAAATCTTTTAGCTCTTCTGTTTGGTTATCTCTTTGCATCAAATGTCTAATATTTATTCCAGTATTTCCAAACAAACATAATCTTAAATCACCTTTGGCAGTTATTCTTAGTCTATTACAACTCTTACAAAAATCTTTTGAGTAGGGTGCAATAACACCAAATTTTCCTTTGTATTCAGGATTTATATAATTCTTAGATGGACCAGCGTCTTTCCCAAATGTTTGAATTACCCAATCATTATCATTTAAATAATCTGTAAATTTAGTTGCAGATACATGATACTGATTGAAATAATCTAAATTATCTCCAGTTTGCATTAATTCTATATATCTAAAATCAATTTGATTATTTTTTATAAAATTAGCCCAACTTTTAAAATCTTCTTCTTTATCATTAACGCCTTTAAGAAGAACTGCATTAACTTTAATATTCTTAAAATTTAGTTTTTGTAATTTTTTTATTCCTTCTAAAATCTCATTTAATCTATCATGTCCTGTAATTTTTCTAAAAGTCTCTGGATCAAGACTATCAATACTAATATTTATGCCATCAAGCCCACTTTCATTTAAATCATCTGCAATTCTATTCAGGTGATATCCATTAGTAGTAATTACAGTTTTCTTAATACCTGAATTTTTTTTAATTATTTTAATGATATCTAAAAAATCTTTTCTAACTGTAGGTTCTCCTCCAGTTATTCTTATTTTAGACACACCTAATTCTGATA
>OCVP010001328.1_pt1 | contig 10416 bp, 10 predicted proteins | sample 1539171 | NCBI WGS metagenome assembly OCVP01 (sample SAMEA51879418, study PRJEB22527) | metagenome
AATTTAAAAGTTTATTTGTTTTTTCATAAATTACTCCTTCAATTGATTTATTTTCTAGCCATTGGAAGTGATCGTTATGAATGACGCCAATCAGAGTCATTAAATTTTCCCTGAATACATTTGTACTGTCAAATTGATGAAATAGTCCTGCTTCTATGATATTAATATTGTCTTTGAAATTTTCAGCATATTTTATGAATGCGCAAGTTAAAATTTCAAATAATGTTGCGTTGTCGTCTCCTAAAATTCTTTCAGTATCTTCTAACAAATTGATTAAATTTTCCTCATCAATTTCCTTGTCATTAAATATATATCTTTCTGTATAAGAGAGAAGGTGTGGAGAGGTGTAAAGATTGCATTTGTATCCAGCTTGGTTTAGAATTGACTTCAGACTATAGCACATACTTGCTTTGGCATTAGTACCTACAACAGTAACAATATTTTTTAATTTAGATTGAGGGTTGCCAAGTTTTTTTAAAAGATTGAAAGTTCTCTCTAAAGATAAATCAAGTTTTTTCTTATGATGCTTCTCGAGTTTGGATATTAGTTTCTGAAGTTTCATCTAAATTTTCTAAATGTATATCAGAATTTTTTCTTAGTAATATGGAAAGTAGTTTACCCACTTCATCTTGAATATCTTTTCTTTGCACAACTCTGTCAACAAATCCATGTTTTTCAACAAATTCAGCTGTTTGAAAATCTGACGGCAGCTCCTCTTTGACGGTAGATTCTATAACACGACGACCAGCAAAAATTATATTTGCTCCCGGTTCCGCAAAATGTATGTCACCTAACATTGCAAAAGAAGCTGTAATCCCACCTGCTGTTGGATCAGTGAAGCAGACGATATAAGGTAAATTATTATTTTTAAGTTCGTTTATTGCAAGTGTCGTTCTAGTCATATTCGCTAGTGCTATAGGTGACTCAAACATTCTTTGACCACCCCCACAAGGAAAGAACAGATAAGGGGTTTGATTATCAATCGCGTGCTGTACACCATAAATTATTGCCTCGCCTTCTGCAGCACCAACTGATCCTCCAATAAAATCAAAATTAATTGCACCTGCAGTAACTTCAATTCCATTAATTTTTCCCTTTGCAATCATTACCGCACAATTTTGGTTTGTTTTCTTTCTAGCTATTTTAAGTCTTTCTTTATAAGACTTTGTATCAACCCAATTCAATGGATCTTCGGTAGGTATTGGAGACTCTAATATTTGATAAGAATTTTTTCCAAATATTATATCAAATCTTTGTCTACAACTAATTCTATGATGTTTTCCGCAAAGATTACAAACCCACAAATTATTTTCTAAATCTTTCTTTAAAATTGGTCCTTTACAACAGCTTGTCCAATCTGAGTTTGCTATATCCTCTTTCGAAGGTCTTTTTCGAAGTACCTTCTTTATCTTTTCACCAAATTTTATAGCTTTTGTTAACCAATTCATGATATTTTTTTTCTTAGCTTACTGACCATCTTACTTACATTTATGACAGGATTTTGTCTATTGTTTAAACTTCTAGTAATTTCTTTACAAATTTGACTTCCAACAACAAGTCCATCTGTATTTTTAAAATTTGATATAGTTTTCTCAGTTATCCCAAAACCAATAACACAATTTTTTTTAGGACTTATTTTTTTAATTTTATTGTAATTAGCTAATATTTTTTTTGGAGAAACTTTTAGCTTTCCTCCCGTTGTAGATAGCATACTGATATAGTAAATCATATCATGAGAATCTTTTGTAATACTTTTTAGTCTTTCATTCGATGTTGTAGGAGATAATAACTGGATAAAATTAATTGAATTTTTTTTACATTTCTTTGAAAAAATTTTGTTTTCTGGCCATGGTAAATCTACAACAATTAAACCATTAACTCCTGATTTTTTACATTTTTTTAAAAAATTATTTTCACCATATTGGAAAATCATGTTGTAGTAACCCATAAGTATTATTGGCTTAGAATTTTTGCTAGTTTTAAAATCTTTAACGATTTTAAATATATCATTCATTTTAATACCATTTTTGATTGCTCTATACGAACTTGTTTGTATTTGTCCGCCGTCTGCGACTGGTGTATTATGAGGTACACCAACTTCTAAAATATCAGCATAATTTGAAATTGCTTTTAAGATTTCCAAAGATTGTTTCTTTGAGCTATCACCAGCTACAGTATAAGTAAGTAATGCTGGTCTTTTCTCATTTTTTGCTTTTTTAAATGCAAGACTAATTGGATTTAACATATTTCTTTCCCAATTTTTTTTCTAAAATACCTCTATCTTTATATGCATCTCCGCAACTATTAATAATTACAATCGTATTTTTGCTAAATTTTTTTGCTTCTTTGATGGCAACTGAGAATGCATGGCTCGGTTCGAGAGATGGTCTTAAATTTTCATATTTTGTAACTATTTGATAGGCCTTTAAAGCTTCTTCGTCACTAGCTGCTGTATACCTCGCGCGCTTTGTATCTTTTAAAAAGCAATGAAGCGGTGAAATTCCAGGATAATCAAGTCCAGCAGAAATTGACTCGGTTTCTTCAATCTGACCATCGCTATCCTGATTTACATATTGAGCTGCACCATGAAGTATGCCGATTTTGGAACCATAAGTTAAAGGAGCCGCATGTCTTTTGCTTTTGGCTGGTCCTCCTGCCTCAACTCCAATAAACTCAACTTGTTTCTTATCATAATCCATAAATTCATTCCAAAAACCAAAACTTGAGGAGCCACCTCCTACACAATTATATAGCTTAAGTTTTTTTGGAATTTCACCAAATTCATTAATTAATTGAACTTTAAGTTCTCTAGATATTTGACTAGTGCTCCATCCACATATTCGAACAAAAATTGCTGGACCTACAGTACTACCAACACACATTGCTGTGGTATCACAATTAGCAACCCAATATCTCATACATTCAGAGACAGCATCTACTAGTGTTTGACTTCCTGAGTAGACAGGGATTACATCTGCACCATTTTTTTTCATTGCTTTAACATTTGGTTGCTGTCTTTTTATGTCTTTAGCACCCATAAAAATTTTACATTTCAGACCAAATTTCTTAGCCGCCATACTTAACATTTTTCCTGCGTAGCCAGCACCTGTGTCACCAATAATGACTTTTTTTCCAGACCTTTTAGCTAATAAACAATGTACTGTTGCATTATAAATTTTGTGAGCTCCTCCATTTGCATCTGAAACAACCTTCGACCAAATCTGTGCTCCACCGACATGTTTTGTTAAATTATTTAACTTAATAAACCTTGTAGGTGTTCCAATCCAATTTTTGAAATATTTATCTCTTTCTCTTATAAAGTTTTTGTTAATTTTTAATTTATTAAATTGTATTTCTAGATCTTCTATAGGTTTCTTAAGAGTTTCAGGTACAAAATTTCCTCCAAATTTTCCACCCCAAAAACCAAGTCTATCTCCTTGATCTATAACTGGAATTCCTTTTTTAAGCCTCATTTTTTATTGCAACATTCAATAGCTTATTAATTTTATTTAAATCTTTTTTACCTTCTTCATTTTCTAAAGAACCACTTAGATCAATATAGTAATCTTTTCCTTTAAAGTTAGGAATATCTTCTATTTTTATATTTCCAGCAATCATTTTATTTACTTTATCAGGTATAGAATTTAATAATTCATGATTAAATCCAATTGATTTCTCGTAGCCTTTTCCATCAAAAAGAATTAAATCTGAAACTTGATCATAATCTTTATATTTTTCTACATCCTTTTGATTACTTATTGTTAAAGCAGTAATAATTTTGACATTATATCTGTCCTTAATTATTTTTGTCTTTTCGGGGCTGATATCGTACAGCTGATAGAAGTCAAAATTTAGTTCTTTAATCTCCTCTAATATTTTATTATCTGGATCAACAAGAACAGCTACAAAACTAGTCTCTTTTTTTTTTATATTAACTAATTTTTTTAATTTTTCGTATTCTACATATCTTCTACTTTTTTTGTAATTACTAATGAAGCCTACAAACTTTGGAGGAAATTGATGATTTACAATATATTCTAAAGTCTCAAGATCAGAGACCCCACAAATTTTTATTCCTTTGACCATTATTTTAAATGATTGATTAAGTTTTGTAGATTATTTTTAATATTTCCTTTGGTAATTGGTCTCCCAATTACTAACCAGTCACTTCCATTTTTATAAGCCTGTTTCGGTGTTAAGGTTCTTTTCTGATCATCAACATTAGAATCAAGTCTTATTCCAGGTGTTATTATTTCTTTTTTAAATACTTTCCTGATAATATTTACTTCTTTTGGGCTACATACTATTGCATCTAGTTTTGCTTGATTGGCTAATTTAGCATGTTGAAGTACTATTTTTTTAACTTCTTGGCTGTATCCAATTTCTTTTAGCGATTTATTATCTAAAGAAGTAAGAATTGTTACACCAATTAATTTAGTATTACCTGAAACTTTTTTTGCAGCTTTTAATGCTTCTAATCCTGAACTTATGTGTATTGTTATATAATTTAATTTTAAATCCTTTACTGCTTTAATTGTAGATACGCAAGTGTTTGGTATATCCATTATTTTATAATCACCAAAAGTAATTTTATTTTTAAGTTTTGATATAAATTTTCTTCCATTTTTAGAGTTTAAAAATTCTAATCCGAATTTGTATCCAATCTTTAGTCGAGAACTTTGGGACTTTTTTATTATATCTTTAACTTTGGCTATATTATTTGTATCGCATGCAACAAATATTTTATTCTTTTTCATTAATTCTCTTTTTCCATTCTTGAGAAATTTTAAATAATATAGATTTTTTTTCTGGAATGTTTAACTTTTCATTAGTTTTTGGGTTTCTTGATACTCTAGCTTTTTGAATTCTTGGTTCTATAGAAAAATTCTCTCTTAATTCTACTCTTTCACCTCTTTTAAGGGCCTCAAGCATTTCATAGATCGAAATATCAAATAATTTGATTAAATCTTTTTTAAGAAAATTTGGGTAATTTTCTGCTAATTCTTTAATTAAATCTGATTTTACAACTGACAATTTTTATTCAGTTTCCTTTTTATTTTTTTTATCATCTAGCTGTTCCGAAAGTGAAGAAAATGGAAGATTTTTTCCACTTAGTGGACTTGAATGCTCTTTAATAGCTTTTGCATTCATAATTTCCTCAAGTAATTTAATGCTTAACGATACTTTTCTTTTTTCGAAGTTTAATTCTGCAATTGCTGCGTCTATCCTTTCTCCTCCTACAAAACGAGAAGGTCTTGCATCGGTTGCACTCATAGCAATCTGTGATTTTTTTATTAAAATCTCAATTTCACATCCTTCAGGTTTTACAAATAAACCTTTATTATCAGATGAAATTACCTTTACAGTAACTGTATCATTAACTTTTTTGTCCTTAAACCAATCAAATGGGTCCTTTTCTAATTGTTTTAAACCAACTCTAACTTTTTGGTCTGCTTTCTTTATTTCTAAAACTCTCACTTTTAATTTATCACCTTTTTTATATTTTTTTAATTCATCTTCAGGTTTACCTGTAAATGAAAGATCATTTGAGTGCAAAAAACCATCAATATCAAAATCTGCTAACTTTAAATAAAGAGCATATTCATTAAAGTTACTAATTTCTCCTTCAATATCTGAGCCAACTGGATAATCTTTTTCAAGTCTAGAATAAGGGTTTTCTTGAGTTAATCTATGAGAAATAGCTACTCTTCTTTTATCTTTGTCGATTTCAGTAATTACACAATCTATCTGATCACCAACGTTAAAAAACTTTTTTGTTGATATATTTTTTTTAGTCCAACTAATCTCACTACTATGTAATAATGTACTAAGACCTGGTTCCAATTCACAAAAACAACCATAATCAGTTATTTTTACTACTTTTACTTTATATTGATTTCCTATTTGATAGTTTGATATATGTTCAAAAGGATCAGGAGAAAGCTGCTTAATTGAGCATCCCACCTGCAATTTTTCCATATCAATAGAGATTATTTTAAGATCGTGCTTTTCACCTATATTAAAAATTTCATCAGGATGATTTACTCTACTATAACTTATTTCTTGAAGGTGGCATAGAGTATCTATAGTTCCATCAGGAGTTGTTACTTCAAAAAAACAACCAAATGAAGAATACCCTTTAACAACAGCATCTTTGATAATTTCTCCAACTTTAAATTTTTCTATAATTTTTGCTTTATCTTCTTTTTTGCTTGAAGACACTACCTGTCTTCTTGATACAACGCTATTTCCTCTTACCATATCAACTTTAATAAGCGCAAACTTTTGTTCGACACCAATTAAATGGTCGATATTTTTAATAGGTTTGTCAGAAATTTGAGATCCAGGACAAAACATAAGAGATTTTGTTTCAACATGTTCTACTATTACTCCACCTTTTGTTTTTTGTATGATTTTACCATTTATCAATTCATTATTTTCGTAGCATTTCACTAGTTGGTTCCAACCTTTTATTTTTTGTGCTTTCTGTGCAGATACAATTACGTCACCATTTTTATCCTCAATTTTCTCAAGCAATACTGAAATTGTTGAGCCCTCTTTAACTTCTTCAGTTATACCCATCATCTTAGTTTCATTAACGTCAATTACTGGTTCACTTTTTAAACCTGGAATGAAAAGAAAAATATACTTACTTGTTATTTTTGTAACTTTCCCCTCAATTATTTTTCCTTCTTCGATTTTATTTTTTGAAAGCTGACTATTTAATAATTTTTCAAACTGTTGATTGGCAGGTGATGTTAGGTCTTTATAAATTTCCATTAATTCTTTAGTTTTCTGTCCATAATAGCTTTTATCTTTTTAAAGCAGGCTTTCTTACTTAATTTAGTCGTATTAATCAAGATAGAATCTTTTGTTTTTTTTAGTGGTCCATATTTTCTTTCCTTATCTAATTTATCCCTTTTTGTAAGGCTTTTAAGCACCTCTTTATAACTAATATCTAAATTTAATTTTTTGTACTCTTCAAATCGTCTTTTTGCTCTAACATTAATACTAGCGCTGATATAAAATTTAAACATAGCATCTTTCATTTGTACAGTAATTATATCTCTTCCATCTAATACAGATCCATTGTATTTCCTAGGAGGATTGTAGGCACATTCTTGTTGAAATTTGTGAACTATGCTCCTAATTTTTTTATCTTTAGCAATTTTAGATGCAGATTGGGCTACTTCATTTGATAGTAAAGTTTTGTCTTTTAAGTTATTTAAATTTAATACCTTAATTTTATTTTTTATTAATCTATAAGAAAATTTAATTTTTTTGTTAATTTTTAATTTTCCAATATATCTATAAATTTTTCCAGTATCCAAATAAAACAAATTATAATGTTTGGATATTAATTTTGCTTGAGTTCCTGCACCTGCAGCCGCAGGTGAGTCAATTGCAACAGTAATTATGTTTTTTCTCCTTTTCAATGTATTTGTGCCCCAATCTTTTTTAAAATTTCAAGAAAATTAGGAAAAGAAGTTTTAATTGAATCTTTGTCATTGATTTTCCATTTCCCACCTAAAGTTAATGCTGTTATGCAAGAAAGAAAAAAAATTCTATGATCCTTTAAAAAATTTTTTATTTCAAAGTTTTTATAAAGTATCAAGTTTGGATTACCATGAATATTAATATTGTCTTTCAATCTATCGACCTTAATACCAATTGATTTCAAAAATTTTACTCCTAAATCTAATCTCTTTGACTCTTTTTTATTCATCTCACCTAAATTTTTAAACTTAGAGATACCCTTTGATTTAGCTGCAACTAAAAAAATAATTAAGAATTCATCTATTGCAGAACTATTTAATTTTGGAGGACAATTTATTGCCTTTAAGTTTTCTTTACTTTTTACATGAATATTTGCAATTTTTTCACCTTTATATGTTTTTTTTCTTTTGAGTTTAATATTCGCACCCATTTTATTCAAAATGTTTATTATTCCAATCCTGCTCTTGTTTACATTAACATTTTTAATTACAATTTCTGATTTTTTTGAGAGAAGTGTTAAAACAATAAAAAAAGATGCAGAACTGATATCACCAGGAACTTTATAGTCAAATCCTTTAAATTGACTGAGACCCTGTATTTCAATTAATTCATTACTTCCCTTTTTTTTAATCTTTAAAGGGTACTTTAAAGATTTTAACATCAATTCTGTGTGATTTCTTGAAGCTCTTGTATTGAATACAGATACTCCTGGTGTATTTAAAGCCGCCAAAATCATACAAGATTTTACTTGGGCACTACCAATATTTTCATCATATGTGATTGGCCTTAGAAATTCTGAACCTAATATTTCAATTGGAAGAAGATTTTTTTTACTTTTAATATTCACACCAAATTTTCTGAGAGGATTGATTACCCTCGAAAAATCTCTTTTTGATAAACTTTTATCTCCAATTAATTTTACTCTTTTTTTACTTTTTACTAATAATCCTAGAATTAATCTTGCTAATGTGCCAGAATTTCCCGCATTGACTGTAATTTTTTTTTGAGTATCAAAACCATTTAAACCAAACCCTTCAATTATATATGTGTTTCCACTTTTTCTGTAATGAATTCCAAGTTTTTTTATTGCTTTGAGGGCATTTAAAACATCTTCGGACTCTAATAGATTAGAAATTTTGGAAATTCCAACAGCTTGTGAAGCAAGAAGTATAGATCTTATAGAAATACTTTTATCTGAACTTACAACAATTTTCTTATTAAATTTACTAATTTGTTTTTCAATTAAAATATGATTTGGCATTAATGAATTAACTTATTTTAAATTCATCACCAAAGTATGCTGATTTTGCACTTGAATCATTTATAATTTCGCTAGGGCTACCTGAAGCTATAATTTTGCCATTAGATAAAACGATCGCTCTATCCACACAACTTAGCAGATCTCTTGCTTGATGATCACAAACTATAACAGTAATTTTTTCCAATGACTGTAAATTTACTATAATTTCTTGTAACATTTTTATTGTTAAAATATCTAAAGCTGCGAATGGTTCATCTAACAGAAGAATGCTTGGATCATTTATTAGGGCCATAGAAATTACTAGTTTCTTTTTTTGCCCACCAGATAGGTGTTTTGCTTTAATTTTTAATAAAGGATCAAATTCAAACTGGGATATAATTTTTTCAATTTTACTTTTTCTTAATTCCTTTTGTTTAATATGAATTTCGCCAACAAGTTCCAAATTCTCAATTAAATTTAAATCCTGTATAAAACCTCCATATTGTGGCACATATCCAATTCTAAACTTTGTTGCTCTCTCATATATAGGAAGATTTGTACAATCTTTACCATTAATCAAAACCTTTCCAAAATTAGGATCTTTCAAACCAGTAATAATATGGAAAATAGTAGATTTTCCAACACCATTAGGACCAAGCATTCCTAAAATTTCTTGCTCATTAATTTTCAAACTTAAATTGTTCAGAATTTGCCTTTTATTATAAAACATTGAAATTTTATCCAATTGTAGAATAGTTTTCTGATCCTTGAAATTTTTAATTCTAAATTTTTTAATTAACGCCATTAATTTGTAACAACTTCAATTTTTTCAATTGCACTTTCTGGATTTATATTTATGTTTTTTGTCTTTAAATCGAATTCCACAATACCTGCTTTAATCTTCGATTTTGGGTCTGTTATTAATACATCATTATAAGCTACAGCTTTATTTGTTTCCATATCTATATCAAAGTTTATACAAGTAATTTCTTTATCTTGATAATTTATTATTACATTTTTATAAAATTTTGAATTTAAATTTACAGAATTATATTGAGCAAAATCCGATACTATATAGATTGTCTCTCTTTTTTCTGAAGTTATTTTACCCCTTACATTAATCAAGTCTAAAATATCAGAATCGTTGATATTTGAACTTCCTGAATTTGCCAAGAGATGAAAACTATTACCTTTTTGATCCACAGAAGTATATTCTATGTCTTTGACAAGCTCTTTAACTTTTTTATTTTCAATCTTATTTCTCATCTCAGATTTTTTTACACTAACATCTTTAATTTCATCGTTATCAACTTTTAAAATATTGGTTTTTTTTGAATTTTCTATTTTACCATTGAAAGTATTTGTATCCGAAGACGATTTTTCATTGTTCATTTTATCTTTCTTAACTATTGCATTTAGCTCACTGTTCTTTATTTCTAATTCTAATACTTTTTTTTCAAGTATTTTTAATTGTTCTTGATTGTAAACTTCTGAAGAATTTATTTCTTCAACTATATTTTTATTTGACTGGAAATACTTTAAATAAACTCCAATTATGATAGATATCATTAAAGTTAAGATTATAATTTGAAAAAAAGTCTTAATCGACATCTAAGTTATATTAGCATTTAAAATATTATGTATATGAATAAATCCAATTGTTTTATTTTTTTTATTAT